>OLPS01003733.1_pt1 | contig 11524 bp, 10 predicted proteins | sample 1673071 | NCBI WGS metagenome assembly OLPS01 (sample SAMEA3136752, study PRJEB25190) | human gut metagenome | reverse complement strand
GTGTGGCGATTGCTTCTGCAAATGATGCATCTGTTTTAATTGGAGAAGGAATTGCTGGCAGTCATCAAGAGTTCGTTAAAATGATGAATGAAAAGGCTAAACAATTGAAACTGGTGAATACACATTTTAAAAATTGCACAGGACTTCATGACGTTGAACATTACACATGTGCTAAAGATTTAGCAACCATGGGAGCGTATTTAATTAAAATAGGTGGGGAAAAACTGTTTTCAGTAACATCGTTATATGATAGTTACATTCGTGAAAAAAATCATCAAAAATTTTGGCTTGTTAATACAAATAAACTTTTAAAACAATATCAAGGGGTCGATGGCTTAAAAACAGGTTATACCAAAGAAGCAGGGTATTGTATTGTAACAACGTGTAAAAAAGATAATTTACGTTTAATAGGTGTTTTAATGAATGAAGATAAGCCCCAAACACGGAATGAAGATATGAAAGGTTTATTGAATTATGGTTATTCTAAGTATCAACAAATAAAACTCTATTCTAAAGGAGAAGTGTTAGATACGTTAAAGATCAAAGATTTGGTTGATCAAGAAGTTAAAGTTATTACACCTAAAGATATTTATTATTTAAATGATAGAGCAAGTAAGGGAGAAGTGAAAACGAAAATCAAATATAATCAAATAGAACTTCCTGTTTTTAAAAATCAGGAAATAGGAGAATTAGTAGTGAAAAAACAAAATAAGACAATTGCAAGTTATTCTTTATATTTAGAAAAAGATGTCAAAAAAATGAATTTTTTAGATAAATTATTGAGAGTCTATAAATCGTTGATTTAGACTCTTTTTTTGTCATTATTTCTAGTTTTGTCGAATCTATTTTTTTTCTTTTTAAGATGAGCTAAGATGCATTTAAGGAGATGAAAAAATGGAAAATAAAATGGAACATGAAATTGAAAATGGACAACTGATTATTTCATTTTACGGAGAAATAGATGGTTATAATGTTGCGTATTATCGAAATAAATTAAATGTACTTCTAGCGATTAATGATGATGATGTCATTTTTGATTTTAAGCATACGACTTTTATCGATAGTGCAGGGGTAGGGTTGGTTTTAGGCAGGTATCAACAATTATCTAAAGAAGGAAGAAAATTATCACTTAGAAGATTGTCTAATACAGCTTATAAGGTTTTTGAGTTAAGTGGGTTATTTGAAATTATGGAATATTTAAAGGAGGCGCAAATATGACAAATGAAATGTCATTATCTTTTAGTGCAACTTTGGAAAATGAACCTTTTGTAAGAACATGTATTGCCTCTTTTGTGGTTTGTTTAAATCCTACGGTAGATGAAATTGTAGAAATTAAAACGATTGTAGGAGAGGCTGTTTCTAATGCCATCATTCATGGTTATAACGGTGATAAAGGCTGTCTTGTAAAGGTTAAAGCTTATATCGAAGATGATTTGCTTACAATCTATGTCATTGATAAAGGACAAGGTATTCAAGATATTGAAAAAGCAAGACAACCGATGTTTACTTCTAAAAAAGAATTAGAACATGCTGGAATGGGACTTAGTATTATTGAAGCATTATGTGATGAAATGACAATCGAATCTTCTTTAGAATTAGGAACTCAACTCATAATGAAAAAAAGAATTGTTCATGAATAAAGAAGCTGTTTTAAACAATATTCAATTAGCACAACAAGGGGATGAAACAGCTAAGGAATTAATTGTTAAAAATAATTTAGGTTTAGTTTGGTCGATTGTTCATCGCTTTAAGAATAATTATTATGATAAAGAAGATCTTTTTCAAATTGGTTGTATTGGATTAATGAAAGCTATCAATAATTTTGATGTTCATTATGGTGTTCAATTTTCAACGTATGCGGTGCCTATTATTATGGGAGAAATCAAACGCTATTTTAGGGATGATGGGACAATCAAGGTTTCTCGTTCACTTAAGGAATTGAATATCAAAATTAACAAAGCAAAAGAAAAATTAATTACACTTTATGGTTATGAACCGACAGTTCAAGAAATAGCAAAGGAACTGGAAGTAGATGTCATGGATGTTGTAGAAGCTATAGATGCTTCTTATTATCCAACTTCACTTTCTGAACCGATATATGAAAAAGATGGATCTACAATTTCAATGGAAGAAAGAATAGAAGATAAACATCATACAATGTGGTTTGAAAAAATTGCATTGAAATTAGAAATAGAAAAACTTGATGAAAAAGAAAGACTTATTTTATATATGAGATATCAGTTGGATTTCAATCAAGAAAAAGTGGCGCAAAGATTAAATATTTCTCAAGTACAAGTATCTAGATTAGAAAAGAAAATCATTACAAAATTAAGAAAACATTTGAATGAATCTCATTAAGTGATATAATTCATTCAGGTGATTTTATGAATGAAAGAAAAGAAAGTACGACTTCAATTATATTGGAATATGTAAGAGTCATTGTTTTAACAGTTATTGCAACTTTTATATTTTTACAGTTTGTGCAAATATCAAGAGTTAATGGTTCAAGTATGGAAAATACTTATTTTCAAAATAATATTGTTTTGATTGATAAAGTTTTTTATAAACATAGTCAACCTAAAAGAAATGATATTATTATTGTAGATTATGATGATGGTTTAGATGATACGCTTATTATTAAACGAGTTATTGCTGTTGGTGGGGATCATCTAGATATTAAAAATAATGAAGTGTATATTAATGGTAAAAAGATAAAAGAAAGTTACATTAAAGAGAATATGAATACAGAAGATCTTTCTATTGATATTCCTAAAGGAAAAGTGTTTGTCATGGGGGATAATCGTAATCATTCTTTAGATTCTAGAAAATTAGGCTATTTTGATTTTGATAATGATGTCATTGGTAAAGTCTTTTTTAAGATTCCTTTATAGGAGTCTTTTTTTGTATAGATATGTAATAAAAAAATATCTATATGATAAACAAGCCTTAATTGTATAATTTTAAGCAAAAAAATCGAAAAATAAATCATATTTTTACTGTTTTTATTTTGCTTGTGAAAAAAATTATGGTAAGATAATGTCAATCAATAAGGCAATTTATGGGGAATCTTATTGGTGGAAAGGATGATAAAATGTCATATAAATTTAAAATTACTAGAGGAAATGCAATTCTTAACTTTTCAGAAGAATACTGTCAATCACGTTGTGAGTTGATTGAAAGCGAATCTTTTGCGCGTGTACTTAAAGGGTATATACACGATATCAAAAGAAAGAAAACAACAGCTTATGAATACTTGAGAGAAGTTCAAAAAGAAAGTATTGATATTGTTGATGATTTAAGAACGGTTTTTAGATTATTACTCGTTATGGATCCTAAGGAATTAGCTTCAATTTATCCTAAATTTGCTCCATATTTTAGAGATATGGATGAATTTACACAAGTAATTGAAGATGTCTATTTATTCTGGCGTCGTTTACAACGTTATAGTGTGGTTTATAATGAAGAATCAAGAGGGGGATATCAAAACGTTCAATTCGCTGATGCACAAGTTAACTTTGAAGCGCTTGTTTTATCAGTATATCGATCAATTAAAAATAAATGTATTGGACAAAGTGAAAATGTTTTACGTCAAATTACTGCAGGTGTCAATGCAGGGTTACGTGTTTCAAATATGCGTTCATTTTTACCATATGAATATCGTTGTTTAGACAATATTCCATTTATTGAATCAGTTATTATTCATCCACCTTTTATTACATATTCAAAACGTAATAAAAGAGATGGTGTTTTCCCTGAAACAAAGAAAAACCCACTTGAAGATTTAAAATTTGATCCAGATCAATGGTTCTGTTATCCTGCGAAAGTAGGAGATCTATTATGTTTTGTTTATTTCAATGTCGCTTATATGGCACAAGGTGTTACTTTATGTAACTTATTCCAATTAGCAACTGAAGAAGAATATCGTAATAGAAAACCAGATATGATTTATGTTTATGGATATGAAGATGGTAAAAAACATCAATATTTCTATCAAGATGATGAAAATGATATGATGGTTGCTTTACTTTCAGCAAATGATGAATTTGATTATTTCGGTTACATGAAGAAAATGATGCTTACATTACACAATGTAAGAAAAATCAATAAAAAACAACTTCCAATCCATGGGGCAATGGTTCAAATCACTTTACAAAGTGGAGAAACAAAAAATATCGTTGTTATGGGTGATAGTGGAGCTGGTAAGTCTGAAACAATCGAACAAATTAAAGTTTATGGAGCAGCTTATATCAGAGATTTAATCACTGTTTATGATGACATGGGGTTATTATCATTAGACGAAAAAGGAACTGTTAAAACATCAGGTACAGAAATTGGGGCTTTCGTAAGACTTGATGATTTAGATGCAGGTTATAGTTTTAAAGAATTAGATAGGTCTGTTTTCATGAATCCTGATAAAGTCAATGCTCGTATCGTTATTCCAATTACAGAATATAAAGATGTAGTTGCTAAGCATGATGTTGATATGTTCTTATATGCAAACAATTATGAAGAAGATGGAGATTCATTAAGTTTCTTTGATAATGTTGATGATGCTCTTAAAGTCTTCAGAGCTGGTAATCGTATGGCTAAAGGAACAACAACTGAATATGGTTTAGTAGGAAGCTACTTTGCAAATCCATTTGGACCTGTACAAAGACAAGATCAATGTGAACCATTATTACAAGATTATTTCCAACGTATGTTTGATCAAGGGGTTAAGGTTGGACAATTACGTACTCGTTTAGGAATTAAAGGTAATGAACATAATGGTCCTAAAGAAGCAGCTACTGAAATCTTAAAATATATTACAGGTGAAAAAGAATTAAAAATGTTAGAAGATGATGAATAATCATCTTCTTTTTTTATATTTTATACTATGGAAAAGAAAAAACGTTGGTTAATTAATTTTTTATATTATGGAATTATTTTAAGTATAGGATGTTTGATAGTTTATATTTTATTTAAAAAATGTCTGATTGTCGTTTTAAGTTATTTATCCGCTATTTTATTAAAACCTTTTATTGACTTGATATTAGAAAAATTGCATATAAAAAATAAAGTTTTTTCAATAATTATGACAATCATCATTTTTATTCTTTTGTATACTTGTTTCTTTCTCTTTGTTTTCTTTTCATGTTTTATTAAAACACTTTCTTTTCTACCAAGCTTTATAGAAACGGTTTATCAAGAACTTCTTAGCCATCAATATCTCATTTCTTTTTTTACGCAATTTTATCAACAAATTCAAACTCTCATTCAAAATATTCTTTCAACAAGTATTCATTATGTATTATCGTTTGCGATGAATATGGTTCATTTTATTGCTTGTCTGTTTATTCATTTCTTTCTAACAATACTTTTTTTATTTCATCAATCACTTATTCAAAGAAAAAAAGAAAATCTTTATACGAGCCTTATATCTTCTTTTACAGAGACGTTTATTATCATTATAAAAACATATAGTATTTTATTTGTTATCACATTTATAGGGCTTTTTTTAGGTTTTCAAGTGATAGGAATCAAACAAGCATTGAATCTTTCTTTTTTTATTGCCTTCTTTGACTTTTTTCCAGTATTAGGAATTGAGATGATTATGTTTCCTTGGATCATTACTCTTGCTTTATTAAATCAAATATCTCTATCATTAAAACTATTAATTCTTTATGGGATCATTGCTCTGATAAGGAATATTTTAGAACCACATCTTTTATCTAAAAAAATCAAAATACCAGCTCTCTATATGTTTGTTGCTATGTATCTGTTTATGAAATTGATAGGTATTTGGGGGTTTATGGTTGCACCTTTTGTTTTGTTAGTTTTAAATAATTTTAGACAAAAAAGTAATTTTCAAGAGATTTACAAAATAATTAAAAAAAGTCTTTGAAATTTATATATGTTTTGTTATAATAGTCGTGCAACAATGTCTAGGATATGCGAATACTCAACGTATAGCTTGGATATTGCCAAGAAATTAACATATGGAGGATAAAAGAAATGTTAACAAAACAAGAAAAACAAGCTATCATGAAAGAATATGCTACTAAAGAAGGAGATACTGGTTCTCCAGAAGTACAAATCGCTGTATTAACTGCAGATATCAACAAATTAAATGGTCACTTCAAACAACATCCAAAAGATAAACACTCAAATAGAGGTTTATTAAAGAAAATTGGTAGAAGAAGAGATTTATTAAAATACTTAAAAAATAAAGATATCGAAAGATATGCTTCTTTAGTACAAAGATTAGGATTAAGAAGATAGTTAAAAAAGCGCTTAGGCGCTTTTTTTGTTAAAAGAATAAAAGGATAAAAAACTCTATGAAATAGGAATCATAGAGTTTTCTTTTTATTCAACTGTAACTGATTTAGCTAGGTTACGTGGTTTATCAACATCACAGCCTTTAAGACCAGCTGCATAGTAAGCAATCAGTTGTAACGGTACAGCAACTAAAACAGATTGTAAGATTGGATCAACGTCAGGTAAGATATATGTTTCTTTAACATTTCCTACTTCTTGTCCATCGATTGTAAATAAGATAACATTAGCACCACGAGCAATTGTTTCTTGAATGTTAGAAATTGTTTTAGCAGCAATATTTGGTTGTGTTGCTACAGCAATTACTAAACTTCCTTGTTCAATTAATGCAATTGGACCATGTTTTAATTCACCTGCAATATAGGCATCAGCATGGACATATGAAACTTCTTTTAATTTTAAAGCTCCTTCTAAAACAGTAGCATAATCTAAACTTCTACCAATATAATAAGCATCTTTTAAATCTTTTAAATAAGATGCATAATGTTCAAATGTTTTTTCATCTTTTAAGATGTTTTCAATATGTTGAGGTAATGAAGCGATACCTTCAATAATACGTTTATAATCTTCATTTTCATTTCCTAAAGCTTGAGAAATATACATACCAAGTAATAATAAGACAATTAATTGTGTTGTATAAGCTTTTGTTGAAGCAACAGCAATTTCAGGACCGGCACATGTATAAATTGTATGATCAGCTTCACGAGAAATAGATGATCCTAAAACGTTTGCAACTGCAATTGTTGTACACCCTTTTTCTTTAGCTAAACGTAAAGCAGCCATTGTATCAGCTGTTTCTCCTGATTGAGAAACAAAGACACACATTGTTTTTTCATCAACGATAGGATCACAATATCTAAATTCACTGGCAACTTGAGTAAAAGTAGGGATTCCTGTTAATCTTTCTAAAATGTTTGCCCCTGAAAGGCAAGCATGATAAGCTGTTCCACAAGCAACAAAGTAAGCTTTGTTGAAAGTTTTGAATTTATCATGGATGGCATCAAGCTCAGGTAAAACGATACGATCTGTTCCTTCAACACGTCCTCTTAAAGTTTCAGCAATAGCATAAGGCTGTTCATGAATTTCTTTTAACATGAATGTATCATAACCACCTTTTTGAGCAGCTTCATTATCATAAGGAATAGTAGTGATTTCTTTTTCGATAGGATTTCCGTATTGATTAAAGAAAGAAACATTTCCTTTATTTAAAATAGCAATTTCATAATCTTCTAAGAAATAAACATCTTTTGTATAATCTAAAATAGCTGGAATATCACTAGCAGCGACAGAAGCATCAGCTGTTTTTCCAATAACTAATGGACTGTCTTTTTTAGCGATAAAGACTTTATCAGGCTCAATTGTTGAAACAATACATAAAGCATAGCTTCCTTCAATTCTTGTAATAACTCTTTCTAATGCTTTTTGTAAATCTTTTTCTTTTTTATAATAATAATCCATCATATGAACAACAACTTCACTATCTGTTTCAGAATGAAATTGATATCCTTGTAAAATTAAGATTTCTTTAAGTTCTCTATAATTTTCAATAATTCCATTATGAACTAAAGAAATAGTCTCATCATTATTAGTATGAGGATGAGAGTTTAAATTTGATGGGATTCCATGAGTAGCCCATCTAGTATGACCAATCCCAACATGACCTAAAACATTTTCATCTTTTAATAAATCTTTTAAATTTTGAAGACGACCTTTAGCTTTTTTTGTAAATAAATGGTTCCCTTCAATTGTTGTAATACCCGCTGAATCATATCCACGGTATTCTAGTTTTTCTAGCCCTTGAAGTAAGAATGGTAGGGCTTCTTTATTTGCACTAATGGCAGTAATTCCACACATAAAAAATCCTCCTTTATATATTCATATGTGTGGTTATAAAAAAGAGGATACTAGATGAATTTGTTTTACAATCACTTGTAGTTTTTGTTCATCGCTTAGGTAGTATCATACCTCTAGACCATCCGCCGAATTTTTCGATAAGTCTAGTCCTCGTCAACTGCAATGCAGTCCTGGCGCTCTATTTTCAAATCTCATTTTATAACCGCATCTATTATATAGAGTACTTATTTATAAATCAACTACAAATTTTTTAAAAAAAGAAGAAAAAAAAGAAGAAAAAATGATTTTTTTAGGCGATATAATAATGGAGGTATTTTTATGGAAAATAAAAAAAGTGAGATGTCTGTAGAATATAATATGGACGAAATGAAAAAATCATTAAAAAATTTGAAAGAAACAGAATGCTATGATGTAGAAAAGTATACCTATTCTTTGTTGCATCAAACAAGACAATTAGAATATTTTTATTGTCAATTAGTTGAAGAAGAGAATCCGGAACCTGATCAAACTTATTATCATGTTTCTCGTCGACCTATGGTTCACCAAATGGCCTATTTTAATATTGGTAGAGGATTTCCTAAAGAATTGATGGATGGGCATTGGTGCTACGTTTTAAAAGATTTTGGATCGAAAATGCTCGTTATTCCCTGTACATCTATTAAAGAAGATTCGCCAGAAGCAACTGAATATGAATTAGATATTCGTGCAAAAATAAGAAAATATCCAATAAGGAGTCGTATGCAGTTGAGTGATATGCGTGTTGTTGATCTTCAAAGATTAGATATTAGAAAAAGATTTTGCAATGTAATTACAGATAAAAAAGAAATAGAAAATCACATAAAACATATTATTTTTGATGAAGATGATGAATATTAAAAGGTCTCACGAGGGAGACCTTTCTTTTATCTTATAAATTTAACAATCTCTTAGTATCTCTAGCGATAACTAATTCTTCGTTTGTTGGAATAACGTAAACTTTAACTTTACTATTTGGCGTAGAAATTAAACGATCACCTTTACCATTAACGTTTGCATCATCATCAATTTCAATACCTAAAGCTTCAGCTAATAAATTACAAATTTCTTTTCTTGCAAAGAATGAGTTTTCTCCAATACCTGCTGTAAAACAAATAGCATCAACTCCACCTAAAGCAATGAAGTAACGACCAATATAAGCAATAACTCTTCTAAAGAAAATATCCAAGGCAAGTTGCGCTCTTTCATTACCGTTGGCAGCAGCTTCTTGTACATCTCTAAAGTCACTTGATACACCAGAAACACCAAGTAATCCAGATTCTTTATTAAGCATCTTGATGACTTCCTTCATATCTAAACCAACTTCTTCGATTAAATAATCGATAACTGAAGGATCAACATCTCCAGAACGTGTTCCCATCATAATACCAGCAAGAGGTGTAAATCCCATAGATGTATTGATTGATTTACCATCTTTAACAGCAGTTAAAGAACCACCAGCTCCTAAGTGAGCAACGATAATACGTGAGTGTTCAGGGTTTCCCATCATTTCACGACAACGAGATGAAACATAGAAATGGCTTGTTCCATGAGCACCGTATTTACGTACTTTGTTTTCTACATAATATTTGTAAGGAATTGGATAAATATAACTTTTTGGTTCTAATGTTTGATGGAAAGCTGTATCAAATACAGCAACAGCACCAGCATTAGGAATAGCTTCTTTAAAAGCATAGTATCCAGTTAAATGAGCAGGATTGTGTAAAGGGGCTAATGATTTTAATTCATCAATTTTAGAAACAACATCTTCATCAATAATGACTGATTGATCAAAATAAGCACCACCTTGGACAACACGATGTCCAACACCTTTGATTTCATCTAGGTCCTTAACAATTTCTTTTTTGATTAAAGTGTCTAATAAAAGTTGAACAGCAACTTTATGGTTTTCGATTGGTAAAGTTGTGACATCTTTTTCTCCATTATACTTAATAGTAAAAATAGAATCTTCTAAACCAATTCTTTCAATAACACCAGAAGTAATAACAGTTTCATCATCCATTTCAAATAATTGGAATTTTAAAGATGAACTTCCAGCGTTTACGGAAATAATTTTTGACATAACATTCAAGTCCTCCTTATTAATACTTTTCCATTATAACACCGACAAGGAAGAAAAAACTATAAAAAGATTGAAAAAAGAAGAGATTGATTTATAATAAGACTTGCCAGGGGCGCAAAATGCTGAGAAAGGTGAAAACCTTGTCCCTTATAATCTGAACTAGGTAATGCTAGCGTAGAGAGTGCAAAATAGTTTATTTGCCTTTTTGCGTATGAAAAAAGGCTTTTATTTTGCCTCATTTAAAGGAGGATGACTATGGAAATTAAATTAACTACGAAGAATATGGCTTATATGGCAATGTTTGCGGCAATGCAAGTTGTTTTAGAATATTGCACAAAATTTTATGAGATGCCAAAAGGTGGTAACTGTGCTTTTTCACTTGTTGCAATTATTTTATGTGGCTATTTGATGAATTGGGGTTACAGTTTGATTGTTTCACTTGTTTGTTTAGGTCTACATTTTACTTTAGGACTTGCAACATTTTATGGTCCTTTATCGGTAATCTTTGATTATTTATTACCAATGGTTTTAATTGGACTTACACCACTTATTCCTTTATTAAAAGTAGGTAAGTATGAATTACCTGTTGGAATTATCGTAATGGGTGGTTTAAAAACGATTTGTCATTTGATTTCAGGATGGTATGCTTTCCAAACACCATTACAAGCAAACTTAACTTATAACTTACCTTATAATATTGCAACAATCATTGCTTGCTTTATTTTGTTTGTGATTTTATATCCAAGACTTAAAAAAGCAGTTCATTTATAAGACTCGTTTCGAGTCTTTTTTTCTTTGAAAGAAAGATGAATTTGTGTATAATGTAAATGTTAATAAGGAGTCGTTTGTTGTGGAAGATATTGTAGGAAAGAAAATCTTAATACATGGATATAAACATAATGGTAAAATACATAGATGTTGGTCAAAGGGACTTGTTTTACAAGAAACGGATGATCATTACATTGTTATTAATAATCGGACATTGGTGACAGAATCAGATGGCAGAATGTGGCATACACGTGAACCTGCTATTTGGTATATGCCCAAACATAAATGGTACAATGTAATTTGTATGATTAGAAAAACAGGAGTGTATTATTATTGTAATATTGCTTCACCAACTTTATATGATGGAGAGGCTTTAAAATATATTGATTATGATTTAGATTTAAAAGTATTTCCAGATGGAAACTATCGCATTTTAGATCAAGAAGAATATCGTCAACATGCTCGTGAAATGGGCTATAGTGATGAATT
>OLPS01003725.1_pt1 | contig 11553 bp, 10 predicted proteins | sample 1673071 | NCBI WGS metagenome assembly OLPS01 (sample SAMEA3136752, study PRJEB25190) | human gut metagenome | reverse complement strand
AAAGAAGGATGGCGAATTGCAGTTTCACTGATCTATCAGCAGACACAGGATAAAGAGCAGACAATGGAGATTGTAAAGAAGCTTAACCTGTGCAGTGAATCGGAATGTAAAGTACTTCTTGCCATGGCGGACCGGAAAATGAATGTTGTGCTATCAACCAGTGCGGGACGTCTGTTCGATGCAGTCAGTGCAATTCTCGGAATCCGGACGAAGTCTACGTTCGAAGGGGAGGCTTCGATGGCACTTGAATTTGCCGCAGAAGCTTATGAGAAAGAGATCTGGGAAATTGATGAGCCGGCAGATGGCGAAAGCGATCCGGATGAAGAAAAGAAAGAGCCGGAAGACAGGCTGATTATGAAGATAGGAAGCCTTATAAAATATCTGACAGAGAAGAAAACAGAAGGCATTCAGGCAGAAAAATTAGCTTATATCTTTCATCAAAAGTTGGCAGGCCTCATAACTGACGGCTGCAGGAAGATCAGAAAGAAAACAAAATGTAATTGTGTGGCATTAAGCGGCGGTGTATTCCAAAATCGGCTGTTGTTGAGAATGGTGGAAGAAGGTCTGGAAAAAGAACATTTTACCGTACTCAGACATCACCTGATCCCGGCAAATGACGGCGGGATCGCACTGGGGCAGGCAGCATATGCCATGCAGTATATTCAGGAGGGAAAATAACATGTGTGTAGGATTATCAGCAAAAGTAGTCCGTATCAGTGATGGTACGGCAGTTGTAGACGCGGGGGGTGCAAAAAGATCGGTCTCTTCAGAATTATTGGAAGATCTGGAACCGGGAGATTATGTAATGGTGCATGCAGGAATCGCCATTGCAAAAATTACCGATGAAGATGACAGTGAGACAGATCAGTTGATGGAGGAACTTCTGTAATGAGTGAAGGAAAGAAAACGGCAAGAGAGATCATAGAAGGATATGACGGCCCTGCAGTCCGGATCATGGAAGTATGCGGGACACATACACATGAAATCTTCCGTCTGGGTATCCGCAAACTTCTTCCAAAGCAGGTAGAACTGATCTCAGGTCCTGGATGTCCGGTCTGTGTCACACCGGTAAGTTATATCGATGAGGCAGTTTATCTGGCCCTGGAAAAGAGTGTGACAATCTGTACATTCGGAGATCTGGTGCGTGTGCCGGGAAGTAAGAAGAGTCTGGCAGATGCAAGAAGCGAAGGCGGGAAGATCCATATCGTCTATTCACCTGCCGATGCGGAAAAATATGCAAAAGAACATCCGGAAGAAGAGGTTGTATTTTTATCTGTAGGATTCGAGACGACGACTCCGGCGGGATGTCTGTCTGTCAAAAAAGCAAAAGAAGAAGGAATCACGAACTATTCCATGCTGATCGCAAATAAAACGATGCCGCAGGCATACGAAGCATTAAAAGGAAGCGCAGACATTTTCTTATATCCGGGACATGTCAATGCGATCACAGGAACAAAGCTTTGTGAAGAACTGGTGCAGGAAGGTGTAAGCGGTGTGGTGGCAGGCTTTACGGCAAAAGAACTTCTGACTGCACTGGCAGTTGCGCTGACACATTTTCAGAAAGGGAAACCTTTCTTTGTAAATTGTTATCCGCGTGTAGTGACAGAAGAAGGCAGTAAGGAAGCGCAGAGACTGGTGGATACGCTGATGGAAGCATGTGACAGTGAATGGAGAGGACTCGGAATCATACCGGGATCCGGACTTAGGTTACGTGATGAATGGGACATGTATGATGCCAGAAAGAAATATCAGGTTCCGAAGATGGAAGGAAGGGCGAATCCGGCCTGCAGATGCGGGGATGTATTACAGGGAAAATGTAAACCATCCGACTGCAAAGTATTTGGAAAGGTCTGTACACCGCAGCATCCGGTAGGTGCATGTATGGTATCCGGAGAGGGAGCCTGTTCAGCATATTATATGTATGGAAGAGAATAAGAAAATAGACGGAAAATAACAAGGAAGTGGACAAGATGAATGAGTATGTGGATAATAAAGCAAGAAAAGCAAGATTAGTGGGGAAAACTGTGACGATGGCACATGGTGCAGGAGGACGCCAGACGTCAGAGCTGATCGATATGATCTTCAAAGCACATTTTGATAATCCGGATCTGACTGCGGATGATGCGGCAGTCCTGACGCCGCCGATTGGAAAGATGGCAGTGTCTACCGATGGATTTATCGTATCACCGGCATTCTATCCGGGAGGAAATATCGGAAAGCTTTCCATCTGCGGTACGGTCAATGATCTTTCCTGTATGGGAGCAAAACCATTATACCTGACCTGCGCATTTGTGATCGAAGAAGGATTTCCGATGGAAAAACTGGAAGAGATTGCAGAGGCAATGGAGAAGACGGCGAAAGAAGCCGGAGTCCGGATCGTATCAGGAGATACCAAGGTTGCCGGAAAAGGGCAGGTGGACGGAGTCTTTATCACGACAACAGGTATCGGTGAGATCACGGATGGAGTCGAAGTTGCGGGAAATCTTGCAAAACCGGGCGATGCGATCATTGTGACAGGAGATATAGGAAGACACGGATGCACGATCCTTCTTGCGAGAGAAGATTTTGGAATCGATGCGGATGTGACGAGTGACTGTGCACCACTCTGGGGGAATGTAAAAGCAGTGATGGATGCAACGCATGAACTGCATGTGATCCGTGATGCGACCAGAGGAGGAGTCGGAACTGTGCTGTATGAGATTGCAGGACAGAGCCAGGTAGGCATTCGTCTGGATGCTTCGAAGATTCCGGTTGCACCGGAGGTACGAGGTGTATGTGGAATGCTTGGACTGGAGCCGCTCTATCTTGCATGTGAAGGACGGCTTGTGATCATGGCGCCGAAAGAACAGGCACAGACGATCGTGAATGCATTGAAAGTATGTCCATATTCACAGGATGCGGCAATTATCGGTGAAGTGACCGAAGAGCAGCCGGGAAAAGTAGTGATGTTGACGGAGATCGGAACGCAGGCATTACTTCCGCAGCCGGGCGGGGAATTACTGCCGCGCATCTGTTAGGAGGGTATCAATGGATACAAGAGTGGCAGTTATTTCTATCATTGTGGAAAATCCGGAAGCGATCGAGACATTGAATCATCTGCTTCATGAGGCAGGACAGTATATTATCGGAAGAATGGGAATTCCATATCGGGAAAAAGGTATTAATATTATCAGTATTGCTATTGATGCACCGCAGGATGTGATCAGTACGTTATCCGGCAAGATCGGTCGTCTGAGCGGGATATCCACGAAGACGGCGTATTCGAATATTATTACGAAAGCAGGAGAATAAAAATAGTATGATTAAGATTGCAGTATATGGAAAAGGCGGGATCGGAAAATCAACAACCGTGTCTAATGTAGCTGTGGCACTGGCGGAAAAAGGACTGAAAGTGATGCAGATCGGATGTGATCCGAAAGCGGATTCGACGATTGCATTAAGACACGGGGAAGCGGTGCCGACTGTACTGGACCTCTTCCGGGAAAAGAAGCAGGATCTGAGATTAGAAGATATGGTGCGGACCGGCTATCAGGGTGTGATCTGTGTAGAGGCAGGTGGTCCGACACCGGGACTTGGATGTGCAGGAAGAGGAATTATCACGGCACTGGAAAAGTTAAAAGAGACAGGAGCATATGAAGTATATCAGCCGGATGTTGTACTTTATGATGTACTCGGGGATGTTGTATGCGGTGGATTTTCTATGCCGATGAGGAAAGGATATGCGGATAAAGTCTTTATCATCACTTCGGGAGAAAATATGGCAATCCATGCCGGGGCAAATATTGCGATGGCAGTGGAGAATTTCAAGACCCGTGGATATGCGTCTCTTGGAGGGATTATCTTAAATCGCAGAAATGTGGCAAGAGAAGAAGAGAAGGTAAAAGAGCTGGCAGATGATTTCAAGACACAGGTGATAGGAACATTATCTCACAGTGAACTTGTGGCAGAAGCGGAAGAAGAAGGAAAGACGGTTATGGAGTGTTTCCCAGGCAGTGAGATGGCGGAAGAATATAGAAAGCTTGCGGAAGTAATCTATGAGTTGTCAAAAGAATCCGGGGAGGGATGGAAATGTTAAAGAAAGCCGGAGAATCAAGCGGTCTGGAATTCAATTCCCCGGCGCATGGGAACTGGAATATTGTTCATACGGGAATGCTTCTTCCGGAAGCAATCCAGATCTATGTCTGTGCGGATAACTGTATGCGGGGAGTTGTTCTGACAGCAGCCGAGATGAATGCCGCAGACAGGTTCTCTTTTGTGATCGTAGAAGAGGAGGACCTTCTGAATGGTAATCTGGAAGATGTGACGATCGAGGGAGTGACAGATGTATTAAAGAAACGAGGCGATCATCCGAAGGCGGTATTATTATTTGCAGTATGCCTGCATCATTTTCTGGGATGTGATCTGGAACGGGTATATGAAGAATTGGAAGCGAGATTTCCGGAGATCTTTTTCATCCGCTGTTATATGGATCCGATCATGCAGAAGCACGGACTGACGCCGGATCAGAAGCTTCGGAAGTCGATCTACGACGCACTTCCGGAAAGAAATGCAGGGAAGTCTGATTCAGAAAGATCAGTGACAATTTTAGGCAGTGATTTTGCGCTGGATGAGACGAGTGATATCAAACGTTTGTTGAAGGCAGAGAATATAGAAGTGAGAGAACTTCCGACCTGTGACTCATGGAAAGCTTATGAGAACCTTGCAGACAGTAGAATATTCATAGCATGCTATCCGCCTGGAAAATATGGACTGGAAAGTCAGGCAGAGAGGCTTGGGAAGAAAGCGTTATATCTTCCGGGAAGCTTTGAGTATGAAGAAATCATCAGACAATGGAGAATGCTGGAGCAGACGGTTACGGAAAGTGTAAGAGATGCTGAGATAGATGAGACCATAGAAAGAGAGATTGCATTGTGTGAAGCTGTTTTGAAAAAAACAAGACAAATAATCGGAGATGCACAGATCATGATCGATCACACATTTCATCCAAGACCGCTGGAGCTTGCAAAGCTGTTACTGACACATGGCTTTTCTGTGACAAGAATCTATCTGGATGCGGTAAATCCGGAAGAAAAAGCAACATTTGAGTGGCTGAAACAACAATATCCTGGCCTTTCATATGAGCCGACGATCCACCCAGAGATGCGGGTACGTCCGAGGAAAGAAGAAAATATACTGGCAATCGGACAGAAAGCGGCGTGGTTTACCGGAACGAAGCATTTTGTCAATCTGGTGGAAGGTGCCGGTCTGTATGGATTTGACGGAATCCGGAAAGTGGCAGGATTGATGATAGAAGCCTGGCAGAAAGAAAAAGATCCGGAAGATCTGATCATCCGGAAAGGTTGGGGGTGCGAAAGCTGCATATGAAACGAAGTTATAAGATCATACCAATTTATACAGCGGATGTATCCGGTGTCTGCTCGGCACTCTATGAACTTGGCGGGATGACAGTGATGCATGATCCGTCCGGCTGTAATTCTACATATAATACGCACGATGAGATTCGCTGGTATGACCAGGACAGCATGATCTATATCTCGGGACTTACGGAGATCGATGCTGTTATGGGAAATGATGAGAAACTGATCCGTGATATCGAGATTGCGGCAGAGGAATTAAAGCCGAAGTTTATAGCACTTGCGGGCTCCCCGATTCCCTATATGAATGGAACAGATTTTGAAGCAATCGCCAAGATACTGGAACAAGATCTCGGGATTCCGGCATTTTCCGTTCCTACAAACGGCATGCATGATTATGTATATGGTGTTGGAAGAGCACTTGCAGAGATTGCGAAACGTATCGAAGGAAAGAGAGAAGTGACGCCAAAGAGCGTGAATCTTCTTGGTGTGACACCGCTCGATTTCGGACCACAGGAGCATGTGGATGCATTGATACAGAATGTGGAACAGGCGGGATGGAAGGTGTTGTCGACCTGGGCGATGGGAGATACACTAGAAGATCTTGGGCGTGCACCGGAGGCAGAGGTGAATCTGGTGGTCTCTTCGACGGGACTCCGGGCGGCGGAAATATTGCAGGAAAGATTCGGGACGCCTTATGTGACCGGTACACCGATTCGGGGATTTATGAAAACTCTGTTGAATGCAATAGAAGAAAAAAAGCAGGTAGCATATCTCGAAAAAGGAAGACATATCGGCCTGACAGGAAACGAGTTGGAAAAAAGTTCAGAAAATCAGATCATATTAATCGGCGAACCAGTGATCATGGAATCTCTGGCAGCGGTGATCGAGACGGAATATCAGATATCTGTAAGAGTAATCTGTCCGCTAAGGGAAAAGAAAGGATTACTTGCGGATGGAGATATTGCAGTTTGTGGAGAAGAAGAACTGGAGCAGGCACTTCAGAGTTTAAAGAATGTAAAAGGCGTTGTGGCGGATCCATTGTATCGCTCGGTCTGCCCGGAGAATGTGGCATTTTATGAGTTGCCGCATATTGCATTTTCGGGAAGAATTTATAAAAAGAAACTGCCGGTTCTTGCAGAACTTATATAGGCGGTAAGAGCAGAAAGGAAACAGAAATGGGACATTTATATTTTGCAAGACACGGACAGACAGTCTGGAATGTAGAGAATAAGATCTGCGGAGCAACGGATATTGAATTGACAGAACTCGGCCATCAGCAGGCAGAAGAACTGGGACAGGCAATTCTGGAGCAGGGAATTCAGATCGATGAGATACTGTATTCACCATTGATCAGGGCAAAAGAGACCGCAAGACACGTATCAGAGGTAACCGGTATTCCGATGCGTGAAGAAATGCGCCTGAAAGAACAGAACTTTGGAAAGTACGAAGGTACGCCGAGAAATGGAGAAGAGTTCCAGAAGGCCAAGGCTAATTTTATTAATTCTTATGAAGGCGGCGAATCGATGCTGAAGCTTTGTCACCGGATCTATGATCTGCTCGATGATATTAAAAAAGAATCAGATCAGAAAACGTATCTTCTGGTTGCACATAACGGGATCTCAAGAGCGATACAGTCTTATTTTGGTGATATGACAAATGATGAATTTGCAAGATTCGGTATCAGGAATTGTGAGATCCGTAAGTTTGAATACAAGGAGTAAGAATAAAAACAAAAAAGAAACATGAAAAATCCACCGTACTTAATAATATTTTAAATACGATGGATTTTTATGATATCTCATCCAATGGACTATACCTCTTTCTTTCTTCGATTTGTTTTTTATCATTTTTAAATGATGTTAAATTTACGTTCCTGGTGGTTTATCCTCCTTATTCTTTATTAGAATCTTTTCAGTTTAAATTGTCCTCTGCATTGGACTGTACCTCTTTCTTTAAATTTTAAATAAAGATTTAACTGATTGGTGGTTCGTCCTCCTTTTCTTTTGTTGATATTATAATATCGCACGAAAGAGAAAATGTCAATAGGTAATCTGAAAAAAATATAAAAAATAATAAAAAGACAGAATATTCAGAAAATACGGAGTGCCTAAATAAATAATGCTATAAAATTATATAAGATAGATTCCTTCGATAAAGTCTTTAATAAATGGCAGGGCGGCTCCTGTGGCTACAGTGTCTGTGCGGCATTTTCCCGGAATGATATAAGAAGTATCGTCATCAAATGTTGAACGTTCTGCTACACAGGAACGGATATGTTCCATATCTTCTTCTGTGAAATATGGTGTTACATGTCCGCCAAGGATTACCGTGTGTTCCAATACCATATGGAGGTTATTGATGAGGATGGATAAATGCCGGAGATATTCATCCCATTTGGCAAGGCAGGACGGATCGCCTGTGGCTTTACGGGAAAAAAATTCATCCAGATTATCACAATCGGAAAGTAGCGAATTACCGGAACAGTAACATTCGGCACATCCTTTGCGTCCGCAGTAGCAGTCCAAACCATTCGGAACAAGAGTCATATGTTCAAAAGTACCACTTTTTCCGGTTGCTCCGGTAAGCAGCTGACCGTCGACAATGATGGCACCGCCAAGATGATAACCGAGAGATATATAGGTCGCATTGGTAATATCCGGATTTTCCCATAATTCACTGGTACATGCACATTCGGCATCGTGTACAAATTTGCAGGGAACATGAAAGGCATCAGAGAAGAGGTCTATAGACATTCCGGTGCAGTCTAAGATTTTTCCATAAGTTAATTCCGAACCGTCCGGAGAGATAAGTCCCTGGACACCAAGGCCAATTCCAAGAATACTTTCAGCTTTATGATGGTTGATCTGGCAGAAGTTTTTGACTGCTTTTTTTAATTTGGAAAAATATGCAGCAGAAGCTTCGAATGAGACCGGGAGCGTTTCTTTTGCAATCATCTTACCATATAAGTTGATAGAAAGAATGTGTGTAGTATGTGGCAGAATTTCCAGTCCTATTGCGATTTTTGCATCTGAAATAATCTGATATGCATTAGCCCGGCGTCCAACGGAAGAGGACAAACGGCCGCATTTTTCAATTAACTGTTCTGATTCAAGTGTTGTCAGATGTTGTGAAACGGTAGGCAGACTGACTGATAATGCAGTTGCGATATCCTGTTTGGAGCAGGATGGATTCATATATATATAATGATATACGTCTGACAGATTTTTTTTCTTAATATCAGTTAATGAAAATTGTTCCATGATCGATCTCCTAATTATTATAAATCATTTTATAAATTTATTATACAATTTATTCGATTCATTGAAAAGGATATTTCTCCTATGAAAACTGCACAAAAAAGAAAGTATAATCTTGTTTGGTTTTATGTCTTGCATTCATCTCGAAAAAGATATATTATATAAACACATTAAATAAAACGATTTTATAAAATTGAAACATATAATTATATAAAAAGAATCAAAAAGAAAGAGAGGAAACAAAAATGGGAATCATTGAAAAAATGAGACTGGATGGAAAAAAAGGTTTCGTAACCGGTGCAGCAAGAGGAATCGGTAAATGTACAGCTACAGCATTTGCAGAGGCAGGAGCTGATGTGGCAATTGTAGACCTTGACATCGAAGAAGCAAAGAAGACAGCGAAAGAACTTGCTGAGAAGACAGGAAGAAAGGTTATCGCAATCCAGACAGACTGTACAGACAAAGAGCAGGTTGATGCAATGGTAAAACAGGTTGTTGAAGAATTTGGCGGACTGGACTTCTGCCACAATAATGCAGGAATTTGTATCAATGCTCCGGCTGAAGAGATGACATATGAGCAGTGGTTAAAAGTTATGAATATCAACCTGAACGGAATCTTCTTAACAGATATCGCAGCAGGAAAATATATGTTAGAGAATGGCGGCGGATCCATCATTAACACCGCTTCTATGTCAGCACATATTGTAAACGTACCACAGCCACAGTGTGCATACAATGCATCAAAAGCAGGAGTGATCCAGCTTACAAAATCACTTGCTATCGAATGGGCAAAACGTGGCGTACGTGTTAACAGTATCAGTCCTGGATACATCGGAACGGAATTAACACTGAATTCTCCAACACTGATTCCACTTATTGAGAAATGGAATGAGATGGCACCAATGGGAAGAATGGGTAAACCAGAAGAACTGGAAGCTATCTGTGTATATCTTGCAGGAGACGCAAGCTCATTTACAACAGGATCTGATATTGTGGTTGATGGAGCATTTACCTGCTTCTAAGCTATAGAATGTCTGTCTAGATATATGGAAAACGCATAGGGAAGTTTGTCTTTTGGCAGGCTTCCTTATATTTATAATAAACGAAAAAATCAGATGATTACGTCGGAAAGGAATGTATTTATGGGTGCAAAAGAATTAATTATTGAAGGGGAAACGGCACTTGGAATCGAGCTTGGATCAACAAGAATCAAAGGAGTGCTGATTGATTATCAGGGCAATGTACTTGCTGTCGGAATACATGACTGGGAGAACTCTTTTATAGATAATATCTGGACATATAGCCTTGCGGAAATTCATGCAGGAGTGCGTGACTGCTATAACTCTCTGAGAAAAATTGTAGAAGAGACATATGGGGTTACACTCAAGAAGATTGGTTCGATCGGAGTCAGTGCAATGATGCATGGATATATGGCACTGGACAAAGAAGGCAGACAGATTGCTCCATTCCAGACATGGAGAAATACCAATACACAGCAGGCAGCAGATGAACTGACAGAGTTATTTGACTTTAATATTCCGCTCCGCTGGACAGTTGCACATCTGTATCAGAGAATTTTGGACGGAGAAAAACATGTAGAGAAGCTGGATTATGTATCAACACTGAGTGGATATATTCACTGGAAACTGACAGGGGAAAGAGTTATTGGTGTCGGTGATGCTGCCGGTATGTTCCCGATTGATTCGGATACTATTGATTATGATGCCGGCATGAAAGAAAAATTTGATGATTTGATCAGGCCATATGGATATAGCTGGAAACTGGAAGACATTTTCCCGAAGGTACTTGCAGCAGGTGAGAATGCAGGATATCTGACAGAAGAAGGAGCAGCATTTTTAGATGAGACCGGTAATCTGGAATCCGGAATTATGATGTGCCCACCGGAAGGAGATGCAGGAACCGGAATGACAGCTACAAATTCGGTGGCTCCAAGAACAGGTAATGTATCAGCAGGAACCAGTACATTTGCAATGATCGTTCTGGAAAAACAGCTTAGCAAAGTGTACCGTGAGATCGATATGGTTACTACACCAACAGGTTTCCCATGTGCAATGTCTCATGCGAATAACGGAACATCTGACTTAAATGCATGGATCGGAATCTTTGGCGAATTTGCAAAACTGATGGGAATGGAAGCAAGTCCAGGTGATTTGTTCCAAAAATTGTATACAAAATCTTTGGAAGGGGATCTGGATTGCGGAGGACTTCTGGCATATGGATACTATTCAGGTGAAAATATCACAATGTTAAATGAAGGCCGCCTGGCTTTCCTTAGAACAGCAGAGAGCAAATTCAACCTTGCAAATTTTATGAAAGTAAATCTGTATACATCACTTGGTGCGGTTAAGATGGGACTGGATATTTTGATGGATGATGAAAAAGTAAAGGTTGAAAAGATTATGGGACATGGCGGTTTCTTCAAGACAAAAGGTGTCGGACAGAGATATCTGGCAGCGGCAGTAGGAGCACCGGTTACGGTTATGGATACTGCAAGCGAAGGTGGTGCATGGGGAATTGCACTTCTGGCTGCATATCTGGCAGATAAAAAAGACGGAGAAAAGTTGGAAGATTTCCTGGATAACAGAATCTTTAAAGAATTATCAGGAGAGACGATTGAACCTGCAAAAGAAGAGATTGATGGATTTGATGCATTTATGGATCATTATAAAGCCGGACTTGAAATTGAAAAGAGTGCAATTGAACATATGAAGTGGTAGAATTGTGCATAAAAATCCAGACAAAATAATCAACTTTTTGGTGAATCTTCATCTGCTTTAGGTGTTATAATACGACTGTAACAAAGGAAACCTACTTAACAAAACCTCTTTGTAGCGTTGAAACCACAAAGCGAAGGCTGCTAAGTATCAGATTTTTGGAGGAAAAGATAAATGAATACTTTAAAAGCTGAAAAAAGAAGC
>OLPS01003723.1_pt1 | contig 11555 bp, 6 predicted proteins | sample 1673071 | NCBI WGS metagenome assembly OLPS01 (sample SAMEA3136752, study PRJEB25190) | human gut metagenome | reverse complement strand
GGCGGCACGAAAACGGCGATTTTTACGACTACCGCTCGCTCGCAGACGAGCTGAGCGAGTACGCCGCCGACCTCGGCTACAACTGCGTGGAGCTGATGCCCGTGACCGAGTATCCGCTCGACGACTCGTGGGGCTACCAGTGCACCGGCTACTTCGCGCCGACCTCGCGCTACGGCACGCCGCACGACTTCATGTACTTCGTGGACATGATGCACCGAAGGGGCATCTCCGTCATTCTTGACTGGGTGCCCGCGCACTTCTGCAAGGACGAGCACGGCCTCATCGACTTCGACGGCGAGCCGTGCTACGAGTACGCCGACCCCAAAAAGCGCGAGCACGCGGGCTGGGGCACGCGCGTATTCGACTACGGGCGCGGCGAGGTGAAGAGCTTCCTGCTCTCGTCCGCCGCCTACTGGCTGCGGGAATACCACCTTGACGGCCTGCGCGTGGACGCGGTAGCGTCCATGCTCTACCTCGACTACGGGCGCGAAGCGGGTGAGTGGACGCCGAACAAAAACGGCGGCCACGAGAACTTGGAGGCCATCGACTTCCTGCGCGCGCTCAACACCGCCGCTTTTGCCATTGATCCGAACGTGATGATGGTGGCGGAGGAATCGACCGCGTGGCCGCTCGTGACCTATCCGGTCTCGGACGGCGGGCTGGGCTTCAACCTCAAGTGGAACATGGGCTGGATGAACGATATGTGCCACTACCTCAAGCTCGACCCGTGGTTCCGCCAGTTCCATCATAAGGACCTCACCTTCTCGCTGATGTACGCCTTTTCCGAAAACTTCGTGCTGCCCATCTCGCATGACGAGGTGGTGTACATGAAGGGCAGCCTGCGCGGCAAGATGCCGGGCGACGAGTGGCGGCAGCTCGCGGGCGTGCGCAGCTTCATGGTCTATATGCTCACGCACCCGGGCAAGAAGCTCACCTTCATGGGCGCGGAGCTGGGCCAGTGGCACGAGTGGAATTTTGCCGGTCAGCTCGACTGGTATCTGCTCGAAAACGACGCCAACCGCAGGATGCAGGATTTCTTCCGTGCCGTCAACCGGTACTACCTGACGAATCCCGCACTCTGGCGCATCGACTTTGACTGGGCGGGCTTTGAGTGGCTCGTCGCGGACGACAACGAGGATAACACCGTCGTCTTTGTCCGCCGCGACGACGCGGGCGAGGAGCTGCTGGTCGCGGTCAACTTCTCGCCCAACGGCTACCGGGACTACCGCTTCGGCGTCCCGCCGCGGAAAACGTGGCGCGAGGAGCTTTCCACGGATGATACCGCGTTCGGCGGCACGGGCGAGTGGCGCAACGAAAAGCCGGTCCGAACGCAGGCGATCCCCTCGCACGGACGCGAGCAGTCTATTGCCATCACCATCCCCCCACTCGGCGCGGTCATCCTGCGCGGCGCGGGCGAATATAAGAAACCGAAAGCGAAAAAAAGCAAGGCAAGGGAGGAATTACCGGCATGAAAAAAGAGTGCATCGCCATGCTGCTCGCCGGCGGACAGGGCAGCCGCCTTTACGTCCTGACGGAGAACATGGCAAAGCCCGCCGTCCCGTTCGGCGGGAAGTTCCGCATCATCGACTTTCCCCTTTCCAACTGCGCGAACTCCGGCATCGACACCATCGGCGTGCTCACGCAGTACCGCCCGCTGGAGCTCAACCGCTACATCGGCAACGGCCAGCCCTGGGACCTTGACCGCTCGGACGGCGGCGTACACATCCTCCCGCCCTACCAGAGCGCGAAGGGCGCGACGTGGTTCAAGGGCACGGCGAACGCCATCTACCAGAACATCGGCTTCGTGGATATGTACGATCCCGACTATGTGCTCATTCTCTCCGGCGACCACATTTACAAGATGGACTACGCCGCCATGCTCGCGCACCACAAGCGCGTGCACGCCGACTGCACCATCGCCGTGATGGAGGTGCCCTGGGACGAGGCGAGCCGCTTCGGCATCATGAACGTCGACGGCGAGGACACCATCACGGAGTTTGAGGAAAAGCCGAAGCAGCCCAGGAGCAACCTTGCCTCGATGGGCATTTACGTTTTCTCGTGGAGGAAGCTGCGTGCCTACCTCATCGCGGACGAGAACAACGCGGACTCGAGCAATGACTTCGGCAAGAATATCATCCCCGCCATGCTGAATGCCGGCGAGAAGATGTCCGCCTATCGCTTCGAGGGCTACTGGAAGGACGTCGGCACGCTCGATTCCCTCTGGGACGCGAACATGGATATGCTCGCGCAGGGCAGCGGGCTGAACCTGCTCGATAAGGACTGGCCCATCTACGCCCGCGCGGAGAGCGAGCCGCCCGCCTACCTCGGCGAGACGGCGGAGGTCGACCACAGCGTCGTCACCCGCGGCTCGGAGGTCGAGGGCACGGTGCGCAATTCCGTGCTCTCGCAGCGCTGCACCGTCGCCGAGGGCGCGGAGGTGGAGTATTCCATCCTCATGCCCGGCGCGGTCGTCGAGTGCGGCGCGAGGGTCGCCTACGCCATCCTCGGCGAGAACGTCCGCGTGGGCGAGAACGCCCGCGTCGGCGCGTCGCCCGAGGCGGCGCCGCCGGAGGAGTGGGGCATCACGGTCGTCGGCCCCGAGGCGCAGGTCGAGGCGGGCCGCACGCTCAAGGCGAACCGGATGCTCAACCGCGAAGGAAAGGAGACGGTACGATGAACGGACTGCACGGCATCATTTTCTCCTACGAACAGGAGCCGGGACTGCGCGAGCTGGCGGAACGCCGGATGCCCGCCTCCATCCCGTTCGGCGGACGCTACCGCGTCGTCGATTTCATGCTCTCCAATCTGCACGCCGCCGGCATCACCGACGTCGGCGTGGTGCTGCACGGCAATTACCAGAGCCTGCTTGACCACATCGGCAACGGCAAGACCTGGGACATGGCGCGCAAGTACGGCGGGCTGCGTATCCTGCCGCCCTTTGCCGATACCCGCGCCTACCGCAGCGGCGAGTTCCGCGGCAAGATGGAGGCCCTTGCCGGCGTCCGCTCATATTTACAGGGGATACGGCAGGACTACGTCGTGCTCTCCGACAGTGACCTTATCATCAATCTGCCGCTCGCGGACGTGTTTGCCGCGCATCTGGAGAGCGGCGCGGACATCACCGCCGTCTGCACGGCGAACGGCGGCTTCGTGGACAACGCGACCTACCTCACGCTCGAGAGCGACGGCGCGATCGGGCAGGTCTGGTGCGCGCCGACCACGCCGCGCGGCCACCGCTCGCTGGAGATCTACATTCTCAGCAAGCAGCTGCTGCTCACGCTCGTGGACGAGTGCTCCGCGCAGGATAAATACAGCTTCCGCCGCGACGTGCTCGCGGGCATGACCGGACGGCTGAAGCTCCAGAGCTACGTCTGGGACGGCTACGCCGCCCAGCTCCGCTCCGTGCAGGAGTATTACGACCGCTCGATGGAGCTGCTGCAAGGCTCCATCCGCGCCGAGCTCTTTGCCGCCGCGCGGCCCATCCTCGCCAAGGAGGACGACGAGGCGTCGAGCTATTTCGCGCCGGGCAGCCGCGTGAAAAATTCGCTCGTCGCCGACGGCTGCACCATCGAGGGCAGCGTGGAGAACTGCATCCTCTTCCCCGGCGTGACGGTGGAAAAGGGCGCGGAGCTGCGCGATTCCATTCTCTTCAAGGGCACGCGCGTGCGCGACGGCGTGACGCTCCGCTACGTCATCACCGACAAATATGTGGAGGTCCTGCCCGGGCGCACGCTCATGGGGCATGAGAGCTACCCTATCGTCATTTCCAAGGGCAGCATCGTCTGAAGCATACACGGAATAAGGAGGAAAGCTATGAACATTCTCTATGTCACATCTGAGGCCGTTCCCTTCTGCAAGACCGGCGGCCTTGCGGACGTTGCGGGCAGCCTGCCGCAGTCGCTTGCCGCGAACGGCGACCGCGTGAGCGTCATTCTGCCGCTCTACCAGAGCGTCGCGGACGCGTGGCGCGACCGGCTGCACTTTGAGCGCTACACCTATGTGCGCCTTGCCTGGCGCAGCCTGTACTGCGGACTTTTCTCCTACGAGTGGCAGGGCGTGACGTGGTACTTCGTGGACAACGAGCAGTATTTCAAGCGTCCCGAGCTTTACGGCTATTATGACGACGGCGAGCGCTTCGCCTTCTTCTGCCGCGCGGTGACGGAGCTGCTGCCGCTGCTGCCGGAGAAGCCGGACGTCGTCCACTGCAACGACTGGCAGACCGCGCTCGTGCCCATCTACATCCATGACGAGGCGGTGCGCGAGGAATTCTACAAGTCCGTCCGCACGGTCATCACCGTCCACAACATCGAGTATCAGGGCCGCTACGGCCGCGAGACGGTCGAGGACCTTTTCGGCCTCGACGCGGGCTGGTTCACCGGCGGCACGCTTGCCTTCGACGGCGATGTGAACCTGCTCAAGGGCGCGATCGTCACGGCGGACGCCGTGACCGCCGTCAGCCCCACCTACGCGCAGGAGCTCAAGTACGCCTACTTCGCCCACGGCCTTGAGAGCGTGATGCAGATGGTGGAGGGCAAGCTCCACGGCGTGCTCAACGGCATCGACATGGAGCGCTACGATCCCGCGAGCGACCCCAACCTGACGGCGAACTACTCGCTCCGGCGCATGGCCGGCAAGGCGAAGGACAAGGCGGCGCTGCAGCGCATGATGGGCCTTGCCGAAAGAAAGGACACGCCCGTGGTCGCGATGGTCTCCCGGCTCGTGAGCCACAAGGGACTCGACCTCGTGTGCGAGACGCTCGATTACTTCATGGAAAAGGATATGCAGCTCGTCATGCTCGGCAAGGGCGACGGGAAGTACGAGTCCTTCTTCTCCTGGGCGCAGGCGAAGTACCCGGGCCGCGTGGCGGTGCATCTCGGCTACTCCGAGAGTCTTGCCATGCAGATCTACGCGGGCGCGGACCTGTTCCTCATGCCGTCCAAGAGCGAGCCGTGCGGCCTGAGTCAGATGATCGCCATGCGCTACGGCGCGGTGCCCATCGTGCGCGAGACCGGCGGGCTGAAGGACACCGTTCACGCCTACGAGGCGTGGAACGGCGCGGGCAACGGCTTTTCCTTTACAAATTATAACGTGGGCGATATGTGCTACGTCATCGGCGAGGCGGTGGACCTTTACCATCAGAAGCCGGAGGCATACAAGGCTCTGCGCAAGCGCGGCATGGCCGAGGATTTCAGCTGGGCGCGCAGCGCGAAAAAATACCGCGAAATTTACGATTCCATCTGCAAATAAGGTAGGTACAAAGAAATATGGATATCACTACGACACAGGGAATGAAGCAGGCGCTTACGGATAAGCTGCGCCTAGGCTTCGGCGTGACGCCCGAGGAGGCCGACGACGCGCAGGTGATGCGCGCCGCGGCGCTGGTGCTGCGCGACGTGATGACCGAGCGCGGTGTGGAGAGCCGAATGGCCACGCGCCGCGAGGAAAAGAGGAAGGTGCATTACCTTTCCATGGAATTCCTGCTGGGCCGCAGCCTGGAAAAGAACGCCTACAACCTCGGCGTGAGCGGCGTGCTGCGCGAGGCGATCGGCGAGCTGGGCTTCCGCGCGGCGGATATTTTCGAGGTCGAGCCCGACGCGGGCCTCGGCAACGGCGGCCTCGGCCGCCTCGCCGCCTGCTATCTGGATTCCATGACCACGCTCGACATCCCCGCCGCGGGCTACTCCATCTGCTATGAGCTGGGCATCTTCCGCCAGCGCATCGTGGACGGGCAGCAGGTCGAGCTGCCGGACAACTGGAAGGACATCGGCGGCGCGTGGCTGATGCCCAAGCCGCAGGAGACGGAGGAGGTGTTCTTCGGCGGCACGGTCCGCAAGTTCTGGGACAACGGACGGCTGCACGTCGTGCCCGAGGGCGCGACGAAGGTGCTCGCCGTGCCCTGCGACATGGAGATCACGGGCTACGGCACCGAGCACGTCAACCTCCTGCGCCTGTGGGACGCGAAGTCCCCGACGCCGGTGGATATGAGCCTGTTCTCGCAGGGCGAATACCTGCGCGCGAGCGAGCAGGAGGCGATGGCGGAGACCATCGCCAAGATCCTCTATCCCGAGGACAACCACTATGAGGGCAAGTCGCTGCGTCTCAAGCAGCAGTATTTCTTCGTCTCCGCCACGATGCAGTCCATCATGCGCAAGCACATCGAGGTCTACGGTACGGCGGCGAACTTCCACGAGAAGAACGTCATCCAGATCAACGATACGCACCCCGCGCTGGTCATTCCCGAGCTGATGCGCATTCTGATGGACGACGCGGGCTTCGACTGGGATACCGCGTGGAATATCACAAAAAATTCTGTCGCCTACACGAACCACACCGTGCTCGCTGAGGCGCTCGAGCGCTGGCCGCAGCAGCTCATGGAGACGCTGCTCCCGCGCGTGTGGGAGATCATCACCGAGATCGCGCACCGCTATCAAAAGCAGGTCGAGAACTTCTACCATGACCCCGCCAAGACCGCGGAGCTGGCCATCGTCTGGGACGGGCAGGTGCGCATGGCGAACCTGTGCATCGCGGGCGGCATGGCGGTCAACGGCGTTTCCGCGCTGCACTCCGACATCCTGCGCCACGACGTATTCCGCTGGCAGTACCAGATGGAGCCGGAGAAGTTCAAGAACGTCACCAACGGCATCGACCACCGCCGCTGGCTCGCGCAGATCAACCCGCGGCTCGACGGCCTGATTGCCGACCTCTGCGGCGGGCGCGGCTATCTGCTCCATCCCGAGGAGCTCAAGAAGCTCGAGGCCTTCGCCGGCGATGGCGCGGTGCTCGCGCGGCTCGACGAGATCAAGCGCGCCAACAAGCTCGACTTTGCCGCCTACGTCAAAAAGACGCAGGGCGTGGCACTCAACACAGATGCGATCTTCGACGTGCAGGTCAAGCGCCTGCATGAGTACAAGCGTCAGCTGCTCAACGCCATGCATATCATTTATCTGTACCAGAAATTGCAGGACGATCCGGGCATGGAGCTGCAGCCGCGGACCTTCCTCTTCGGCGCGAAGGCCGCACCGGGCTACGCGGTCGCCAAGCGCATCATCCACCTTATCAACTCGCTGGCGAACCAGATCAACAGCGATCCGCTGTGCCGCGGGAGATTGCAGGTCGTCTTTCTGGAGAATTACCGCGTGTCCCTCGCCGAGCATCTGATGCCCGCGAGCGAGGTCAGCCAGCAGATCTCCACCGCCGGCAAGGAGGCCAGCGGCACGGGCAACATGAAGTTTATGATGAACGGCGCGCTGACCGTCGGCACGCTCGACGGCGCGAACGTCGAGATGCACGAGGTGCTCGGCGACGAGAATATGTTCCTCTTCGGCCTGCACGCGGACGAGGTCGCGCGCCTGAAGGCGCAGGGCTACGCGCCCCAGCGGCTCTGCGAGCGCGACGACGCGCTCAAGCGCGTGGTCGATCAGCTCCGCACGGGCTTCTCCGACGGTGTGAGCTACGACGATCTCGCCCAGCGCCTGCTCCAGCGCGACGAATATATGCTCCTGCAGGACTTCGCCTCCTACTGCGCCGCCGAGCAGCGCATGGCGAAGACCTACGCCGACCGCGCGGCGTGGGACCGTATGTCGCTTCTCAACATCGCGCGCAGCGGTATCTTCGCCGCCGACCGCGCGGTCGCGCAGTACGCGGACAACATCTGGCACGTCCCGCACAAGTAAGCAAAGCGGAGGAAAGAGACGGCGGCGCCGTCTCTTTTCCGCGCTATTGACAGGCATGATATAATTTCTCTGACTGAAAATCACGAGAACAGAGGAAAACGCTATGGAATTCACACAGGGCGTGCGCTTCGACAGCCTTGGCCTGCTGCCGGAAATGACGCGCGCATTGGAAAAGAAAAACATCGAATGGTCCACCCCCGTGCAGGCGGGCTGCATCCCGCCGATGCGCGAGTGGAAGGACGTGATCGCCAAGGCCCCCACCGGCACGGGCAAGACCTTTGCCTTCGGCATTCCCATCATCGAGCACATTGACCCCGAAAGCGAGGAGGTGCAGGCGGTCATCATGGCGCCCACGCGCGAGCTTGCCATGCAGATCACGGCGGAGCTGCGCGACTTGGCCGTTTTTATGAGCGGCATCCGCGTGGTGTGCCTCTACGGCGGCGCGCCCATTGGCAAGCAGATCGACGCGCTGAAGAAAAAGCCGCAGATCGTTGTGGCGACCCCAGGCCGCCTGTCCGACCACATGAAGCGCCGCACCGTGCGGCTCGACCGGGTGCAGACCGTTGTGCTCGACGAGGCCGACCGGATGCTCGACATGGGCTTCATCCACGACGTGACCCGTATTTTGGACAAGATCCCATCCCGCCGCAACCTCGGTATGTTCTCCGCGACCATCTCGCGCGAGGTCATGGACATCAGCTGGGTCTACCAGCGCGACCCCGAGGAGATCACTGTCCGCGCGGACGAGCAGAATAAGCCCGACATCCTCCAGTATGCCGTCACGGTCGAGCAGACCGACAAGGTCGCGGCGATGGCGCGCATCATCCGGCAGGAGAAGCTGGAGCGCGTGATGGTGTTCTGCAACACCAAGGGCATGGTCGAGCGCCTGACGAAGTACCTTGAGATGGAGGGACTGGACGCCGCCTGCATCCACGGCGACATCCCGCAGAAAAAGCGTGAGCAGGTCATGGCGCGTTTCCGCCGCGGCGAGCTGCCTGTGTTCGTCGCCACCGACGTCGCCGCCCGCGGCATCGACGTGGACGACGTGGACGCGGTGTTCAACTACGACGTGCCGCAGGAGAACGAATATTACGTCCACCGCATCGGACGCACGGGCCGCGCGAAGCGTCACGGCGTCGCCTACACGCTCGTGGCGGACTACCCGAGCAAAATGCGGCTCGACGCCATCGCCAAGTTCACCGGAAACGACGTCAAGCCCGCCCACTTCGAGGGTGATACGCTGGTCGTGGACGCCAAATAATAACAATTTGTAACTTTTTGCCCCGCTCGTCTTTACAAGCGGGGCAAATTTTTATATAATCATTTAGATGTTTGCCTGTGCGGCGCGCTTCGCGCCGCGTTTTACGATAGAGAAAGAGGAGACGCTCCCGATGAAAATGCTGCGAAGATCCGTCTGTCTGCTGCTCTGTGCGGCGCTGTTTTTGACCCTGCTCGCCGGCTGCGGCAAGCAGGAGGAGCCCGCGGAGGACTTTGTGGTGAGCGCCGCGGTCTGCGGTCCGCTGGAGACGCTTGACCCGACCATGAACACCGACGTGGGGGCGGAGAGCCTGCTCTCCACGCTCTTTGAGGGCCTGATGCGGATGCGCGACGACGGCGCCGGCAAGGCGGTCGCTGTGGCGGGCATCGCCAAGGAATACATCGAGGAAAAGAATTACGACGACACCGTGACCTATACGTTCACGCTGCGCTCCGCGGCCCGCTGGTCGGACGGCGAGCGCGTGACGGCGGAGGACTTCGTTTATGCCTGGCAGCGGTTGGTCGATCCCGCGACGGCGTCGCCCAACGCCTCGCTTCTGAGCATGGTCGCGGGCTATGACGAGGTGCGCGAGAGCGGCGACGTGTCGCTGCTCGGCGTGAAGGCCAAGGGAGAGAGCACCTTCCTCGTGACGCTCAGCAGGCCCTGCGCCTACTTCATCACGAGCGTCTGCACGTCGCCGGCGACGGCCCCGCTGCGCCGTGATCTGGTGGAGGGGAATGCGAGTTGGGCGGCGACCGCCGACATCGTGACGAACGGCCCCTATACCGTGGGCACATGGGTAAAGGCCGCGCAGCTTCAGACGAAGAGAAACGGCGAATACTACGAGAGCAAGCTCGTCGTGCCGGACAGCATTTGCTTCCGCTTCGAGACGGACGCGCAGACGAACTACGATCAGCTTCTTGCCGGCGAGCTGGACTACACCGCGAAGCTGCCCTACGCGGCCATCGAGCAGCTGGCGGAGGATGAGACGTGGCAGCCCGCTCCGCTGGCGGAGACGGTCTGTGTGCTCTACAACCATCTGACCGACACCTTCTCCGACGCGCAGCTGCGCCGTGCCTTTGACCTTGCCATCGACCGCGCGGCGCTCGCCGAACAGCTCGGCGTGACGGCGACGGCGGCGACCGGCTGTGTGCCCGACGGCATCAGCGACGCGCCCGAGAGCGGGGAGGACTTCCGCACGGCGGGCGGCGCGCTCTGCGCGGCGAACGCCGAGGGCTATGCCGAGCGCAGCGCCGAGGCGGCGCGGCTGATGACCTCTGCCGGACACTATCAGGGCGCGGGCCTGCCGACGCTCCGCTTCCTCTTTGTGGAGGGGGAGCAGACGCGCGCGGCGGCGCTGAGTCTGTTCAATATGTGGAGGACCGCCACGGGCGTGGCGGTCGAGCTGGTGGGCGTGAGCGCCGAGGAGCTTGACGCGGCGCTCGCCGCCGGTGATTTTGACCTCGCGCTCACCACGCTCACGGCTCGCTGCGACGATCCGATGGAGTACCTGCTGCCGTTCCGCGGCACGTCGGAGAGCAACGTCTGCGGCTACCGCAACGACACCTTTGACCTGCTCGTCGGCGTGGCGGAATCGACCGGCGACCTGACCGCCCGCGCGGCCTTCCTGCACGACGCAGAAGCGATGCTGCTTGAGGACAGCGCTGTTTCGCCGCTTTGCTTCTCCGGTACAGCCTACCTCCTGCGCGAGGGGCTCGCCGGCGTGAGCCACGACTGCTTCGGCCACAGCTACTTCACCGCAGTCTCCCGCGCGGAGACGGGACCGGCTGCGTAATAGACACAACAAAAAACCGGCGTCCGCTTGAAACGGACGCCGGTTTTCTGCACTGTTTAGAGACCCTGCAGCAGAATGATGACGATCAGGATCGGCAGCACCCACTGGAAGTAGGGCTTGAGCCAGCGGGCGAACCTGAGACCCGAGCCCTTGTTGGCCTCGGCAAGATACTTGTCGAAGCCCCAGCCCCACTTCGTCACGCAGAAGAGGAGGTAGACGAGCGAGCCGATGGGCAGCAGGAGGTTGCTCACGAGGAAGTCCTCGCTGTCGAGCACGTCCTTGCCGAGGATGGGACGGAAGTCGCTCCAGATGTTGTAGCCGAACACGCAGGGCAGACTGAGAACGGCGATCAGGATGCCGTTGATGAGCACGGCCTTCCTGCGGCTGATCCCGAAGGTGTCCATGCAGATGGCGAGGATGTTTTCAAACACCGCCAGCACGGTGGAGAAGCTCGCGAAGATCATGAACAGGAAGAACAGCGCGCCCCAGAAGCGCCCACCCGCCATGTTGATGAAGACCGGCGGCAGCGTCTGGAAAATCAGGGAGGGGCCGTTGTCCGGCGTCACGCCGAAGGTGAAGCAGGCGGGGAAGATGATGGTGCCCGCCATCAGCGCCACGAAGGTGTCGAGCGCGCAGATGCGCACGGCTTCGCCGGGCAGGGTGTGCTCGTCGCTCATGTAGCTGCCGAAGATCTCCATGGCGGCGATGCCGAGCGAGAGCGTGAAGAACGCCTGATTCATCGCGTCGGTGACGAGGCTGCCGAAGCCGTTTTCACGGATGGAATCCATCGAGGGGAGCAGATAGAACTTCATGCCCTCCGCCGCGCCGG
>OLPS01003722.1_pt1 | contig 11555 bp, 9 predicted proteins | sample 1673071 | NCBI WGS metagenome assembly OLPS01 (sample SAMEA3136752, study PRJEB25190) | human gut metagenome | reverse complement strand
CCGCGCTTGGCGCGAGAATGTGCCAAGGCACATTCTTTTTCAATATAATTTCCAGGATAAATTGACTTTTAAACATACCCCATCTATAATGAAACAAGCTGATATGGGCAGTGGGTGCCGCTGTTTGTGCCAGACCAGTCAGATTGCTCGGATTGGCAGGCGTGGACAGGGGGTAAAAGGGAAACAGGTGCAAAACCTGTGCGATCTCGTCACTGTGAACCGGAGAGTGGCGCTGCAGATGCCATTGCGAAAGTGAGAAGGCGCGGCGTGCATGATGACCCGAAAGCCAGGAAACCTGCCGGCTGTCGTGAACATATCGGTTAAAACTATTTTTGTGCGAGTCACACAAGGAGGAAAACATGAGAAAAAACAAAAAAGTAGTTGTAAGTGCAGCGGCAGTTACGATGTCCGTATTGCTTGGAGCCTGCGGCGGCAGTACATCCAGCCAGGCAACCTCGACGGAGGCGGCTTCTGAGGCAGAGACCGAGGCAGCTGAGAGCGCCGATTCCGATCAGGAAGCAGCAGATAAGGTGGCAAAGCTGATCGATGACATCTATGTACAGGAGCGCACCGATGACACGGATGAGCAGTGCAAGGCAGCCAAAGAGGCATGGGATGCCCTGACTGACGAGCAGAAGGAGCTGGTAGAAGGCGAGAACGCAGATCCAGATTATTTTGGTCGTGATACCGGCGACGCGAGCCTGGACGATCCGCGCAATCAGGATGAGATTGGCGACAAGGAGATCCTGGTAGTCAGCTTTGGTACTTCCTTCAACGACAGCCGTGTGAAAGATATCAAGAGTATCGAGGATTCCATCCAGGATGCATTCCCGGATTGGGCAGTCCGCCGTGCGTTTACCGCACAGATCATTATCAACCACGTTGAGGCTCGTGACGGCGAGTGCATCGACAATATGGATCAGGCACTGGAGCGAGCCGTGGAGAACGGAGTTAAAGAGCTGGTTGTCCAGCCGACCCACCTCATGCACGGTGCTGAGTACGACGAGATGGTTGAGGCGCTCGAGAAGTATCAGGATAAATTCGAGCAGGTAGCTGTCGCAGAGCCGCTGTTAGGTGAGGTTGGCGACGATGCAGCCGTTATCAATGCAGATAAAGAGGCAGTTGCAAAAGCAGTTGTAGCAGAAGAAGCTTCGGAAGCTGGTTTTAAAGATGCAGCTGACGCAGCCGATCAGGGAACCGCATTCGTTCTGATGGGTCATGGTACCGCACACGTTGCAAAGGTAACCTACAGCCAGATGCAGACCCAGATGCAGAATCTTGGATATAGCAACGTATTTATCGGTACCGTAGAGGGCGAGCCGGAAGAGACTTCCTGTGAGTCTGTTATCGAGGCAGTGAAGGCAGCTGGTTATAAGAACGTCGTTCTTCGTCCGCTGATGGTAGTTGCAGGTGATCACGCAAACAACGATATGGCAGGCGATGATGATGATTCCTGGAAGAGCCAGTTTGAGGCATCAGGTGCGTTTGACAAGGTAGATACTCAGATTTCCGGTCTGGGCAGAATTAAAGCGGTAGAATCATTCTATGTTGCTCATACACGGACAGCCATTGAGTCTATTTCGGAATAATGTATATGAAAAAGAAATTAAATTTAGCGGCGCTTCTGCTTGCTGCCGCTCTTCTCGGAGCGTGCGGAGGACAGAAACAGGACGCAGCCGACACCGTGGCGCAGACAGAGAGCGCAGAAACCGAGAATGCCGAACAGAAAAGCAGCATTGACCTTGCAGACGGCGTCTACACCGTCGATTTTAAGACGGACAGCAGTATGTTCAAGGTCAATGAATCGAAAAATGGAAAAGGTGTCCTGACGGTCAAGGATGGCGAGGCGACACTTCATATCAGCCTGACCTCGAAAAACATCGTGAACCTGTATCTGGGTACTGCGGACGAGGCAAAGGAAGATGAAGCCGGTTGGCTGCAGCCAACCGTAGACACGGTTACTTACAGCGACGGTCTGAGCGAGGAGGTCAACGGCTTCGATGTGCCGGTTCCGGCGCTCGGAGAAGAATTTGACCTGGCTCTGATTGGTAAGAAAGGCACCTGGTACGACCACAAAGTAAGGGTAGAAAATCCGGTTTCCGGAGAGGCAGAGGACGCGGAAGCGGCATCATCCGAGACGGAGAATAGCGATGATGCAGCAGATGCCCAGAAACCGGCAGGGCAGACTGCAGATGTGGCAGACGGCACTTATACCTGTGAGGTAACCCTGCAGGGAGGTTCCGGCAGAGCATCGGTGGACAGCCCGGCGACCATTATCGTCAAGGATGGAAAGGTGACTGCCGATATTGTCTGGAGCAGCCCGAACTATGAGTATATGCTGGTGGATGACGTGCAGTATGATCCGATCCAGACCGAGGGCAATTCCGAGTTCCAGATTCCGGTAACGCTGGATGAGGATGTGGCGGTCAGTGCCTTGACGGTGGCGATGAGCCAGCCGCATCTGATTGATTATACGCTGCATTTTGACAGCGTGACGTTATCAGAAGTTACGAAATAAAAGTAGATAGAAATACCTGTCCAGGAAGAACCTCCCGGTCCTTTTGTACATATTTTGATTACAGAAGGATCCGGGAGGTTTATGTCTATGCGTATCTGTGAACTCAAACAGCGGGAAGTTATAAATGTAAAAGATTGCAAGCGCCTTGGTTTTGTGGGCGACGTCGATTTTGACATCAGCACGGGAAAAATGCTTGCGATCATCGTACCGGGACCGGGCTGTGTCTGGGGCTTTCTGGGGCGGGAAAAAGAGTACATAATTCCATTCTGCGACATCTGCCAGATAGGGGATGACATTATTCTGGTGAGGCTGAAAGAAGAGAGAGAAAAGAAGGAATAGCGGAAAACTTCTGCTTGCAGAAGCGCACTTCCTGCGATATTATAATAAGTATGATATGTTATGAAAACCTGGCGGGGGCATATCAATAAAACCAGAAAAGGGGAAGAGCGATTGAAGTGTCCATTTTGCAACGCGGCTGACACGAAAGTAATCGATTCACGGCCTGCGGATGACAACAGTTCTATCAGACGCCGGAGACAGTGCGAGACTTGTGGAAAGCGTTTTACCACATATGAAAAACTTGAGACGATCCCTCTGATGGTTGTCAAAAAGGATAATACCCGGGAGATGTACGACCGGGCGAAGATAGAGGCAGGAATCCTGCATTCCTGCCACAAGCGCCCAGTCTCTCAGGGACAGATTTCGGCGTTGATCGACGATGTGGAAAACAATTTATTTAACCGGGAAGAACGGGAGATCTCGACCGCGGTGATCGGGGAACTTGTGATGGAGCGGTTAAAGGATCTGGATGTGGTTACCTATGTGCGGTTTGCATCGGTATACCGGGAGTTTAAAGACGTCGATACATTTATGGAGGAACTGCAGAAGATACAGCAGCGGAATGTGCCGTCGTATGAGCCTGGAAAGAACGGGGAAGAGACCAGATGATGGGAAATGCGTTTTATCCGGATGAATGGCTGGATTCTGCGTATGATATCCCGTATGAGCAGTTTTATCAGAAGGGAATGCGGGGTATCATATTTGATATTGACAATACGCTGGTGCCGCACGGTGCCCCGGCGGACGAGCGGGCAGTACAGCTGTTTGAACGTTTGCGGGCGATAGGGTTCCACACCTGTCTGCTCTCGAATAATAAGGAGGCGCGGGTCGCCCCGTTTGCCGGACAGGTAGGTTCGGATTATATTTACAAGGGCAGAAAACCGAAGCGCAGCGGATACAGACAGGCGATGCGCCGGATGGGAACGGGCGAGCGCTCGACGATGTTTGTCGGGGATCAGCTCTTTACGGATGTGTACGGGGCGAGGCGGACAGGCATCTATTCGATTCTTGTAAAGCCGATCAATCCGAAGGAAGAGATCCAGATCGTGTTAAAGCGGTATCTGGAGAAAATTGTCCTGTGGTTCTATGTGAGAAGACAGGAAAAAAATAGCGGAAGTTTGTAGCCGGGTGTTTTTGAACGGTTTGAAAGAGCTTGCCAGGCGGCAGAGCCGGATGCTGACAGGAGTGCCGGAAACGGTGGAAAATCAGTTGTTTTCAGAAAAAATATCGGCAATTTTAGAAAAATAAGGGGCGGAATTGACATGATGTGCCCTGTGTTTTCAAAAAAGTAGTTGAAAAAGAAGATTTTATAGTATAAAATAAAAAAGATAAAGCGAGTATTTTCAAGGAGGAGCATCATTTATGATATCAGCGGGCGATTTTAGAAACGGCATCACACTGGAGATTGATGGCAACGTATACCAGATCATGGAATTTCAGCACGTAAAACCGGGAAAGGGAGCTGCGTTCGTTCGTACTAAAATTAAGAACGTAATGAATGGCGGCGTTGTAGAGAAAACCTTCCGTCCGACCGAGAAGTTCCCGTCTGCCAGAATCGACAGAGTTGATATGCAGTATCTGTATTCCGATGGCGACTTATACAACTTCATGGATGTAAACACATATGAGCAGGTAGCTTTAAACCAGGAGACAATCGGCGACGCACTCAAGTTCGTAAAAGAGAACGAGATGTGCAAGATCTGTTCTTACAACGGCAAGGTATTCTCCGTAGAACCGCCGCTGTTCGTAGAGCTTGAGATCACAGATACAGAGCCGGGCTTCAAGGGCGATACCGCTACAGGCGCTACCAAACCGGCAGTTGTAGAGACTGGCGCTACTGTATATGTACCGTTATTCGTAAACCAGGGCGATAAGATCAAGATCGATACACGTACTGGTGAATATCTGTCCAGAGTCTAAGTTATAACATATACGTCAGAAAGGTCTTCACGATACCGTTTGTACCCTTGTGGGGAGGCAGTCGTGTCACTGACAGGTTTCTGACTGGAAACAGAGATTACTGTTTGTGGCAGGCATTTTCCTTTGCTGGTTATGCAGCGCATGAACAGTAGCAAGCAGAGAAACTGTTGTAAGATCCGGAGGAAACGTCGAGATTTTACAACAGTTTTTTTGCTTAACATATCGGGGAGGCGTCTATGACGCGTCCGTTGGTTCATCTCAGAGAGCGGGTTCGGAGTGAGCGGTGCTCATGGGGAGTGATAAATATGGAGAACGGAAGAGAAGACCGTCTGCGTCTGGGGGAAGAGGATGAGCCGGGGCGCAGATCTGGTGGCAGGAAGAGGCGTACATCCGGCAGGCAGACGGCAATCCGCCGGGAGCGGACGAGGCAGCAGAAGAAGCGCCGTGTGATGATGCGGCTGTTTTTGTGTCTGCTTATTTTCCTCCTGGGTGCGGGAACAGGCTGGACGCTGCGCGGGAAAATGATCCGCAAGCTGATCGATCCGTCCACGATCGAGATGCCAAACTGGGTTGATGAGCAGCTTCTCACGGTCAACCGATATTCCAGACCGGGGACGAATATCCCGGTCATCAACGGGATCGTGATTCACTATGTGGCAAATCCTGGGACGACGGCACAGCAGAACCATGATTATTTTGAGGGGTTGAAAGATCAGAGCGGCAGTAACACTGTTTCCGTCAGCAGCAATTTCGTGATCGGTCTGGACGGCGAGATCATTGAGTGCGTTCCGGTCGGGGAGAAGGCATATGCCTCCAATGAGAGGAATGCGGACACCGTTTCGATTGAGTGCTGCCATCCGGCGGCAGACGGAAAGTTCACAGACGAGACGTATGACTCGCTGGTAAAACTGACTGCATGGCTGTGCAAGCAGCTCGATTTAAGTCCGAAAGATGTGATCCGTCATTATGACGTGACTGGAAAGGCGTGCCCGAAGTATTTCGTGGATCATGAGGATGCCTGGAAGCAGTTCCGCAAGGATGTGAAAAAGGCAATGCGGAAGGATATATCAGATGAGAGATGACTCCCACCTCTTCAGGTGGCGAGGAGCAAATTAGTATCAGTGGTGGGAGTCAATCCCCCATCTGATATAGCCTCCGGCAGGATTGCAGAGATGCGCAAAAGAAATATGTCATGCTTTGCATGACGCGCATCTCGCAGCAAGAATGCAGAGGCATTCTTGAAAATATGCGATATAAATTATGAAAGGGAATCTAGTATGAAAACGATTTTAGATTTGATCGTGGAAGAACTGAAACCGGCGTTTACCGGCTGCGGGTACGATGAGAAGTATATCCGCGTGACGGTATCAAACCGCCCGGATCTCTGCGAGTATCAGTGTAACGGCGCGATGGCAGCTGCCAAAGCGTATAAAAAGAAACCGATCGATATTGCCAATGAGGTGGTGGAAAAGACAGCCGGAAGCAAGATGTTTTCTGAGATCAACGCCGTGATGCCTGGATTTATCAATATCCGCCTGAATCCGTGCTACCTGGCATCCTATGTACAGCAGGTGGCAGAGGATGAAAAGCTGGGACTCAACGCAGCTAAGAAGCCGGAGACGATCATCATCGATTACGGCGGAGCCAATGTGGCAAAACCACTGCATGTCGGACACTTACGTTCCGCGGTCATCGGAGAGAGCATCAAGCGCATCAGCCGCTATATGGGACACCATGTCATCAGCGATGTGCATCTGGGTGACTGGGGATTGCAGATGGGACTGATCATCGAGGAGCTGCATGACCGTCAGCCGGATCTGGTATATTTTGACCCGGATTATACCGGCGAGTATCCGTCGGAGCCGCCATTTACGATTTCCGAGCTGGAGGATATCTATCCGGCAGCGAGCGCGAAATCCAAGGTAGATGCGGCATTCCGTGAGCGGGCACAGCAGGCAACCTTCAAACTGCAGAGTGGCTATGCACCGTTCCATGCGATCTGGAAGCACATCATGAACGTGTCCTTGAAGGATCTGAAAAAGAACTATGGCAATTTAAATGTATCGTTCGACCTCTGGAAGGGCGAGAGCGATGCGCAGCCATATATTCCGGGACTGATCGAGGATTTACAGAAAAAAGGTCTCGCCTATGAGAGCGATGGCGCGCTGGTTGTCGATATCGCACAGGAAGGGGATGCGAAGGAATATCCGCCTTGTATCGTCCGCAAATCCGACGGTGCGGCGCTGTATGCGACTTCCGATCTGGCGACGATCATCGAACGTGAGCAGGATTTCCATCCGGACCGCTACATTTACGTCGTAGACAAGCGCCAGGAGCTTCATTTTATCCAGGTATTCCGTGTGGCGAAGAAAGCGGGCATCGTCAAAGAAGATACGCCGATGATCTTCTTGGGCTTCGGTACGATGAACGGCAAGGACGGTGGTCCGTTCAAGACACGTGAGGGCGGTGTTATGCGTCTGGAGCACCTGATCAAGAATATCGATGAGAAGGTATATGAGAAGATTCAGGAGAAGCAGAAGGTTCCGGCGGACGAGATGACACGCACGGCGGAGATTGTCGGTCTGGCGGCACTTAAATATGCCGATCTTTCGAATCAGGCGACCAAAGATTACATTTTCGATGTAGACCGCTTTATTTCCTTTGAGGGAAATACAGGTCCACATATCCAGTATATGATCGTCCGCATCAAGTCCATTCTGGAGAAATACAAGGAACTGCGCGGTGCGGATGCTAAAGTGGTTCCGATCCGTCCGGCTGAGAGCGAGACAGAGAAAGCACTTCAGATGGCGCTCTGCCGTTTCGGCGAGGTGACAGAATCTGCATTCTACGAGACGGCGCCGCATAAGCTCTGCCAATACATGGCGGCAGTGGCGGATGCGTTCAATGCATTCTATCTGGAAAATAAGATCCTCTCCGAGGAGGACGCAGCGAAGCAGGCAGCCTTTATCAGCCTGATCACGCTGACCAAGCGGGTGCTGGATACCTGTATGGATCTGCTCGGAATGGAATCGCCGGAACACATGTAATCTGTAATATGGAGGAATCCTCATGAAAATAATAAAAATGTCCGTAGATACCTTCTGGAAGGGCGAAGTACGGGTACAGGGACAGATTGAGGATGAGACAAAGGTATATCAGACAAGAATTTTTATCAAGGGTAGTCAGATCTATGACTACTCTTGTTCTTGTGCGGAGGGAAATTCATTCCGGGGTCCCTGCGTGCATGCAAAAGCGCTTCAGGAGGCGTTTGCCCGCCAGCAGAAAGCCGAGCATACACTGCCGGTTTCGACTTCGCCGGAGATCCGGATGATGATCCGGGAGTACACGAACCGGGAAGTAGCGCGGATTCTGGGCGAGGAAGAGCGGGAACCGGTCTATCTGCATCCCTATTTACAGATCCGGCGCGGCGAAGTGCTTTTGGAGGCACGGATCGGACGGGAAAAACGGTATATTGTGAAAAACCTGCTGGAATTTGCACAGGCGGTTCACAGCGGAAAACGGGTGGAATACGGAAAAGGCATGGCGTTTGAACACGTCCCGTCTGCCTTTGCGCCGGAAAGCCGCCCATTTTTAGATCTTCTGCTGGAGGAGGCGGACGCCTACATACGCCATTATGAGGGGATGCGCGGTCATGCGGGGCTGCCGCTTCCGGTGATGCGGGCGTTAACGCTGGGATCTGCAGCGAGGGATCGGCTGTTTGATCTTTTAGAGGGAAAAGAAGTCCAGACGGAGGACGAGAAAGGTGCTGAACGTGTGTGCCGGGTTGAGCGCAAGGATCCTCGTTTCCCGGTGGAGGTGGAAGCAAGGGGCGATGGAATTGCGGTTACGGTTCCATCGGCTCTAACTTCGTTCCGGGGAGAACAGCGTCTGTATGTGGCAGATGGATTGCATCTGTTTGGATGCAGTGAACTGTATACAGAAACGATGGGCGTTTTTCTGGAGCAGATGGAACAGGGCGGAAGAGAGTGCGGAAGCCGGAAAGAGAAGCGGGAGCTGCTGGTTGGAAGCCGGGATATTCCGCTCTTTTATGCGCGGGTGCTGGAAGGCATGGAGGCACTTGGGATCTTGCAGAGCACGGAGATCGATTGGGAGAAATACCGCCCAGAGGCGTTGAAAGCCCGGTTTGAGTTTGACAGTGATTCGCCGGACGAGCTGCGTCTGCGTCCGACGCTTTCCTACGGAGATTTTACGTTTTCGCCGCTGGCGGACGAGCATGTTCCGCGGGAGATCTGCCGGGATGTACCGGCGGAATTTTATATCAGCCGCCTGATCACGCGGTACTTCTCTTACTGGGAGGATGAGAGCGGCGAGCTGGTGATCCGCGGGGATGAAGAAGCGCTGTATCAGGTTCTGAGCGAGGGAATGCCGCAGTTTCAGGAGGTGGGAGAGGTATGGCTGTCAGAGTCTGTCCGCCATCTGCGCGTCCTGCCCCCGCCGGAAGTGTCGATGGGGGTTTCTCTTGGAGGCGGCTGGCTGGATCTGAAGATTGAGACGGCGGGAATCGACCCGGCGGAGCTTTTGCAGGTACTCAGTGAATACCGCCAAAAAAAGAAATATTACCGCATGAAAAATGGCGAATTTTTGCAGCTTTCGGGCGGCGGCCTGCAGGCGCTTGACAGTCTGACTGCGGATCTGGGACTGACAAAGAGTGAATTTCAGGCGGGGGAGGCGAAGATACCTGCCTACCGTGCTTTTTATCTGGACAGTCTCTCGGGCGACGGCAGGATGAAACTGTTTCAGCGGGATGAAGCCTACGGGATGATGGTGCGCGATCTAAAAACGGCGCAGAGTGTCAGCTATGCGGTTCCGGCGGTGCTGGAAAAGACGCTGAGGGAATACCAGAAGATCGGATATACGTGGATGCGGACGCTGGCGCGGTATCATTTCGGCGGGATCCTGGCAGATGATATGGGACTGGGAAAAACGCTGCAGGTGATTGCGCTTCTGACGGCATTTTATCAGGAAAAAACCGAGCAGAAAGCGGCTGGAAATGAAGGCAGTGGGTCAGAATTACCTCTTCCGTCTTTGATCGTCTGCCCGGCGTCGCTCGTCTACAACTGGGGACAGGAATTTGCCCGGTTTTCGCCGGAGATCCGCGTGCTTCTGATTGCCGGGACGGCGAAAGAACGGCAGGAACAGCTGGAGGAGCAGATGCGGATGGAGGCGTCTGAGAGGGCGCAGGTGATCATCACGTCCTATGATCTGTTGAAACGGGATCGGGCGGCGTATCTGGGACGCACGTTTGAATATGAGATTATTGACGAGGCGCAGGTCATTAAAAATGCAAAGACACAGGGAGCGAAGGCGGTAAAGGAGATTTCGGCGAATGTCCGTTTCGCCCTGACGGGAACGCCGGTGGAAAACCGACTCAGCGAGCTTTGGAGCATTTTTGATTTCCTGATGCCGGGATTTTTATACAGTTACCGGAAGTTTCGTGAGAGGTATGAGCTGCCAATCGTGAAAAATCAGGATCCGGAAGCATTGACGGCATTGCGGCGGATGACGGGACCGTTTGTCCTGCGCCGCTTGAAAAAGGATGTGCTGCGGGAGCTTCCGGGCAAGGAAGAGAGGATCGTTTATTCGGCGGCGTCGGGGCGGCAGCAGAAGCTTTATACGGCGTCGGCGTTGAAACTGAAAGAGGCGCTGGCTGGCGGCGCGTGGTCGGGTAATGGAAAATTGGAAGTGCTTTCCCAGCTCATGCGGCTGCGCCAGATCTGCTGCGATCCGGCACTCTGTTTTGAAGATTATACGGGGGAATCGGCGAAGCTGGAGACCTGTGTTTCGCTGATCGCATCGGCGTCTGCGGCGGGACATAAGATCCTGCTCTTTTCCCAGTTTGCCTCGATGCTGGAGCGGATTCGGGAACGCCTTTTACAGGAGGGCATTTCGTCCCATCTTCTGGTCGGCGCGACCCCGAAGGAAGAACGCAGCCGGATGGTGCAGGCGTTTGCCTCGGATGAGGTTCCGGTGTTCCTTATTTCCCTGAAAGCCGGGGGAACGGGACTCAACCTGACGGCGGCGGATATCGTGATTCATTACGATCCGTGGTGGAATGTGGCAGCGCAGAACCAGGCGACCGACCGCGCGTACCGGATCGGGCAGGAAAAGCCGGTTACGGTATACAAACTGATCTTAAAGGATACGATAGAAGAAAATCTTTTGAAGTTGCAGAATGCGAAACTTGCGCTGGCGGCGCAGGTGGTTTCAGAGGGAATGGTTTCACTGGGCGATTTGAGCCAGAATGAACTGATGGAGCTGTTTGAACAGAATCCATAAAAAAATTTGCAGAAATAACGGGCAGGAGGAAAAAGCGTGAAGCAATGGAAACGATACAAATCATATATACTGCCATATAAGAGCGCCTTTATTCTGGGACCGCTCATGATGGTAACGGAGGTGCTGGGTGAGATTCTGCTGCCCAAATTTATGTCGATGATTATTAACCATGGCGTGGCGCAGAAAGACGGCGGATACATTCTCAAAATGGGACTTGTGATGGCGATTACCTCCTTTTTGATGGCGGCAGGCGGCATTCTGGGGGCATATTTTGCAGCGAAGGCGTCGATTTCCTTTACCAGCGATCTGCGCCGCGACTTATTTGCCAGAGTGCAGCAGTTTTCATTTAAAAATATCGATACGTTCAGCACGGGATCGCTGGTAACCCGTCTGACGAACGATATCCAGCAGGTACAGAACCTGATTATGATGGGACTTCGGATGATGCTGCGCGCGCCGGGCATGTTCCTGGGGGCGCTTG
>OLPS01003717.1_pt1 | contig 11573 bp, 10 predicted proteins | sample 1673071 | NCBI WGS metagenome assembly OLPS01 (sample SAMEA3136752, study PRJEB25190) | human gut metagenome | reverse complement strand
TCGTGACTATCCTCCGAAACAGTCCGGTGGACTGTTTCGGAAGCACACTACACAGATAAAGAATAGTTTTCTCTCACAAGCAGCGTTCCGCCTCTAAACAACAATTCGGTCAACCTTTGAATACCACCAAATTGCGCAAAATCATCAGAACTCCGGCTTGTCTTCCTGATTATTGATCTTCTTGCTCTTAATAACTGAAAGCGTAAGAACAAACATCATAACGGCAATTACCACTGAAAGCACTATTCCCACGATTATGCTCGCAGCGTTATCAGCAAGAACAAAGTCATCGCGGAACATCTCGCCTATAACAAGCGACCGCAGGGTCAGCGGGTGGAACTTCGTAAGGTCAAGCGACATCAGTATCATCTGCACTATAGACACGCCGACGTACATAAACACCGTAACAACGCCGGGTCTGCTGGTGAAAAGCCCTATCGACATGTATACCGCCGTAAAGAACGCCATGTACACCGCACACAGGAACGCCGCCAGCAGCACCATTCCGCCGCTGACTTTTCCGTCCGTGAACAGCAGGTTGCAAAGACCTCCGGAAATCAGCGCCGCCAGGAATCCGGTCACGAAAACCGTTCCCGGGTACATTACGTACTTCGGGATAAGGTAACTGAACGTGTCCAGCCCCGAACAGGACGGGATTATCGTGGCGCGCTTTTTCTGCTCGCCGCCGCAGGGGGACATCAGTATCAGCATGATTATCAGCAGTGAGGTCGCGCACAGGTCTGCCATCGTGCCGGCAAAAACGGAGCCAGCGTTTCCGAACAGCATTCCGAGACTGTTTTCGATATCCACCGCGCCGCCTATCGAACCGTACATATCAGTATCGGTCAGACTGCCGAGCAGCGCGTTCATCGCCCAGTACATCAGCGGATCCGCCAGTGAAAAGGAAACCGTTGCGATCAGTATTCCCCACAGCCTGAACGTCCTGGAAAACTGGAACCATTCCTTTTTGAAGCCAGCCTTAATCTGCATTTGCGCCCACCACCATTCTGAAAACTTCTTCAAGACTCGCAGTGCCGATGCTGAAGGTGTCCACCGCCGCGCCGTTCTCTGCGAGAAGCTGTATAAGCCGCCGCGAGGTCTCCTCCGCGTTATCCGTGCCGAATCTGAACTGACCGTTCAGGTCGTTGAACTCCGCACGGGCGTAGTCCACAGTCAGCAGCTTTATTTTTAGGTCGTCCGTAAGCCCGCGCACCGAAAGATGTATCACGTCGCCGCCGTGCTTGCGCAGGATATCCGTAAGGTACCCTTCCTCGGCGAGCCTGCCGTTTGTCATTATTCCGATCCTGTTCGCGACGCGCTCAACATCGGACAGAATATGCGTTGAAAGCACAATGGTGCTTCCCATGCTCTTGAGGCGCTCAATTATCGAGATGACCTCGGCTCTGCCCTCGGGGTCCAACGCAGACGTCGGCTCGTCGAATATCAGCAGCTCCGGGTCGCCGATTATTGCCGCGCCCATTCCCAGACGCTGGGTCATTCCGCGGGAATATCCCTTCGCGCGGCGGTCTGCCGCCTTCGTCAGCCCCACGATATCAAGCACTTCGTTTACGCGGCGCTTCACATCGCCCTGATAATTCGTGCATGCGGCAATGTACTCGAGGTATTCCCGGGAGGTCATGTAGCCGTATATCGTCGGGCTTTCCGGAAGGTACCCTACCTTTACCGGTCTGCCGTTGCCGAGGATTATCTCGCCCTCGTCCTTCGGGATTATGTTCGTGATAATGTTCATCGTGGTGGTCTTGCCGCAGCCGTTCCGCCCGAGGAAGCCGTAAACATCGCCCTTTTCGATATCCATGCTGAGCCCTCTCAGCACGGAGAATGAGCCGTATTTCTTGTATAGATTGCGTATTCTGACCAATTCGTTCACCCTTTCCCACATTAATGTGTATATACAAATTTTACATTATTTAAATTGGTTTGTCAATAGATTTCACGCAATTAACTCAATGCGCCGAAAACTGTGGCGAAAAACAGAAAACCCCCGCCGGAAACCGACAGGGGAACTTTTCTGTAACCAATAACTTAACGTCAATAAGTTAGATCAAACTGCTCTCTGAACCAGACCGGAGCGCAGGCAGCGTGTGCAAGCGTTTACTCTGCAGGGAGTACCGTTTACGATCGCCTTTACCTTCTTGACATTGGGCTTATAGGTTCTGTTGCTGCGTCTGTGGGAGTGGGATACCTTGATACCGAAGGTAACGCTCTTGCCGCAGATCTCACATTTTGCCATTTGAAGCACCTACCTCTCTTGTAGTAGTTAATTTTTCAGTAACGTATAATATTTTATCAGAAACAGCGGAAAATTGCAAGTGCTTATTTGCCACTGCCAGAAATTTTGTAGGACATGACAACAACACCGCTAAACGCCGACGAATAATCAGCAAAATGACGAAACAATTTGTAATATCGCTCCGAAACATTATACTTTGAGTATTAGCGATTACAGAGTAAGGAATCCAACCTTCTTCTGTACCTTCTGGAGGGTCTTTCTGGAAGCCTTGAACGCCTTTTCAGCGCCCTTCTTCATGCAGTCCTCAAGGTATGCCTTGTCTGCGAAAACGCGCTTGAACTCAGCCTGCATGGGAGCCAGCATATCCGCTACAGCCTCGCCGACTGCGGTCTTGAAATCTCCGTAGCCCTTTCCTGCGAACTCCGCCTCTATCTCCTCGAAGGACTTGTTTGTAACTGCGGAATATATGGACATCAGGTTGATTATGCCGTCCTTGCCTTCCCTGGCGCAAACAACGGTGTCGCTGTCGGTGACTGCGCGCTTGAACTTGCGAATGATCGTATCCTTGTCGTCGAGTATCCATACGCTGGCGTTGGGGTTCTCATCGGACTTGGACATCTTCTTGGTCGGCTCCTGGAGGGACATCACCTTCGCGGTGGTCTTGGTGATATAGCCGTCGGGAATGGTGAATACGTCGCCGTAAATGCCGTTGAAACGCTGTGCAACGTTTCTCGCAAGTTCGAGGTGCTGCTTCTGGTCGATCCCCACGGGAACGAGGTCAGCCTGATACAGCAGGATATCCGCAGCCATCAGAACGGGGTAGGTGAACAGACCGGCGTTGATGTTGTCAGGGTGCTTTGCGGACTTATCCTTGAACTGCGTCATTCTGGAAAGCTCGCCGAACTGGGTGTAGCAGGAAAGGATCCAGCTTAGCTCGGCGTGGTTGGGGTTGTGACCCTGCACGAACAGCGTGGACTTCTCCGGATCAAGACCCGCAGCGATGAGCAGCGCGTAGCTCTCCTTGATCTGGTTGCGGAGCTTCACGGGGTCCTGCCTTACGGTGATGGAGTGCAGGTCTGCAATGCCGAAATAGCAGTTGTAGTCGTTCTGTAGCTTTACCCAGTTCTGCATAGCGCCGAGGTAGTTGCCCAGGTGGGGAGTATTCGTCGGCTGAATGAGGCTCAGCATATTTTTCTTCTGTTCTTCCATGATGATTTCCTTTCTCCGAAAGCCGGAACAAACAAAACTCCGCCCTCGCGGCAGAATACATCTGCCATAAGGACGGAGTGATAATTCAACACCGCGTTGCCACCTTAATTCACGGGAACCTCCCGTGCTCTCTATGGATACTTCCATATCCCCGCAATTAACGCTTGCTGCACGTCGCAGAATACTCGGCTGCGCTTTGCGCCGCCTTTGGCTGCGCCCTCTACGGTCCATTTGTATACCCGGCGTTCTGCGGCGTTCCCAGCTGAAATGGCGAAGCCCGCCATAACTCGCCGCTCTCTGTGAGTGCCACGGATATTTTTATCTCCGTATCATCGGTTTCAAGGGCATATTCGTTTGTTATCAATATTCTTTGATCCGCAGTTGCTGCGGTCTTTTCATATTCTATCACAAAGCTCCCGATTTGTCAAGAGCTCATTCCACCGGGATACCCTCTTCCGCCGTTCCGGTCTCATCGGTTGCAGGCTCCGGCTCCGGGACGTTTACACGCACCTCTGCGCGGCTGCTTCCGGTCTCGGCGGCTAGCCAGTTTTCAAGCAGCTTCTGCGCCGCGGCGTCCTGCGGATTGGCGGAGTCCGCGAGGAGCAGCGCATGCTCTCCGGAGCTGTCGGTAACGCTTCCGCAGCGGATATTGCTCAGCTCCGGGAATATCTTCACGGCCTTCGCCGTCACGGCGGCGTAGTCTACCGTGCTCTTCAGCTCGGAATTTTCGGTTTTCAGCCCGGACAGCTCCTGCTCCCTTTCGGAGAGCTGCCGCTCAAGCTCGTTTATGCGGTTCTCCTGGAGGGCTATGGTGATCTTGTCGCCGCTGTCCTCGTCGGTGCCTGCGTCAACGATGTTGTTCTGAGTTACGTTCAGCGTGTAGCCGTCAAGCCCGTATTTCGGCATTTCCTGCTCCAGCATGGATATCACATCGTCTGAGATAGGCGTGCCGACCAGCGAAACCGATATCATGCGAGCGCTCTTGTCGGCGCTGCTCTTTACCAGAGAGGTGTTCGGGAATACGAACTCACTGTTAAGGTATGTGGATATATTTTTGTCCATGATGGAGCCGTATACCGTGGAAGCCCCGAAGAACACGCTCGGCACAGCCGCGACGATCGTTATCGCGGCGACGGCGCGGTTTATGACCTTCTGCTTCTTGTCGCTGACGTTGCGGTGATACGGCACGCGCAGCATCATGGTGACTATCATCGTTGAGAGCGAGATGAACAGCGTGTTTATCAGGAACAGATAAAACGCGCCGAGGAAGAACGACGGCTGACCCGAGGCGATCCCGTAACCCGCAGTGCAGAGCGGAGGCATGAGCGCCGTAGCTATAGCCACGCCCGGGATAACGTTGCCCTTTTTCTCGCGGGTGTTTCCGATGGCGCCGGCGATACCGCCGAAAAGTGCTATCAGGACGTCCCAGATGGTGGGGCTGGTGCGGGCTATCATCTCCGCGGTGGGAGTGTCTATCGGGGTGATCAGGAAGTACACAGTGGAGCTTATCAGGCTTATCACGACCTGAGTTCCGAAGCGAAGCAGCGCCCTCCGGAGGAGCCGCAGGTCGCGCACCGCGAGGGAGTAACCCATCGTCATGATCCCGCTCATCAGCGGAGATATCAGCATCGCGCCGATGATGACCGCCGTGGAGTTCATGTTCAGACCTATCGACGCTATCAGCGCCGCAAGGCACAGTATCCACATGTTCGGTCCGTGAATGACCGTGTTTTCCAGCATCATTTCGTCGATTTCCTCGTAGCTCATCATGCCGTCGTGCATGTTGAGCAGGTCGGCCATGAACTTGCGCACTCCGGTGCGCTTTTCCCTTATCTCCTTATGTATGCCGCGGTCTATTTCGTCAGCTTTTTCTGTTTCTTTGCTCATTACGACACCTTCTTGAATAAATTTCCTACATTATAGCACGGGCGTGGACAAAAAGTCAACAACGTTTTGCTCTTTCCTGCGGAATACCGCTTTACAATACCGCGAGGTTGTGATATAATTATAGAGTATAGATTCTTCCAGAAAGGACAACATTAAATGTTAAAGCCATTTTCCGACCGCGTGTCCGGCTTACAGCCTTCCGCGATACGCGAGATACTTAAATTCACCGCAGACCCCGAAGTGATAAGCTTCGCCGCAGGAAACCCCGCGCCGGAGGCGTTCCCGGTGGAGACCATCGCAAAGCTCTCCGCCGACATCTTCCGCGAGGAGCCGATAAACGCATTGCAGTACTCCATCACCGAGGGCTACCCGAAGCTCCGCGAGTGGCTGAAGGCCGACCTCACGAAAAAGGGGCTGTTCCGCGATGGCGACCAGGTAGTCATCACCAGCGGAGCACAGCAGGCTATCGAGACCACCGCGAAGATACTCTGCAACGAGGGCGATGTGATAATCTGCGAGGATCCGGCGTTCGTAGGCTCGCTGAATGCGTTCAGGAGCTACGGCGTTAAGCTGGTGGGAGTTCCGATGGACGACGACGGCATGAAGCCCGACAGCCTTGAGGAAGCCCTGAGATCCAACCCCACCACAAAATTCATCTACACTATCCCGAACTTCCAGAACCCCACCGGCAGGACGACCACCCTCCAGCGCCGTAAGGAAATACTCGCCCTTGCTGAAAAGTACGGCGTGTATATACTGGAGGACAACCCCTACGGAGCGCTCCGCTTCGAGGGCGAGGACGTAAAGTCCATCAAGGAGCTTGACACCAAGGGGAACGTGCTTTATTGCGGGACGTTCTCCAAGACGCTTGCACCGGGCCTTCGCGTAGGCTACCTGCTGGGCGCGTCCGATGTCGTATCGAAGGCGGTCGTAGGTCTCCAGACAAGCACCGTGCACACCAACATCTGGGCGCAGATGCTGACCTACCGCTTCCTCACCAACGTTGATTTCGACGAGCATCTGAAGAAGCTCCAGGCTATCTACCGCCACAAGTGCCATCTTATGCTCGGGGGGCTTGAAAAGGAGCTTCCGGATTTCATCAGCTTCACACACCCGCAGGGAGGTCTGTTCATCTGGGCTACCCTGCCGGATAAGTACGACATGAACGCTTTCTGCAAGGGAGCTGTCGAGCGCAAGGTAGCCGTTGTCCCCGGAAACGCGTTCTGCTCTGATGAGAGCGCCGTTTCCCACTCCTTCCGCCTGAATTTCTCCACCCCGACAGACGAGCAGATCGAAAAGGGCGTGAAGATACTCGGCGCGGCGGCAAAGGAGCTTTTAAAGTAATTTCAGCATTTCAGACGGGAGGTGAGTCTGCATGGTATGCGGAAAATGCGGCAAGGCGTTCGACGAGAGTGCGCAGGCTACAGAGGGACGCTGTCCGTTCTGCAAGACGGTGCATACCCCCGAAGGCGACCCTATCCGCGAGCTTAAAGGGATACTGAGCTACATAGCGCAGCACTTCGGCGAAAAGACCCTTCTCGACCGCCGCCGCACCGACGCGCTTATAGCGGATATCTTTCCGAAGGAGAACGCCGCGCGCCGCCTGTGCTACGTTGCGCTCTACGACGGCTGCGCGCAGAAGCTGTGGACGGTGCGGGGCAAGCCGTTCGAGGTGCGCTCCGCCGCTGCGGCAAGGTGCGTTAAGTCGCTGAGGGACGAGATCGGACTGAAGGGACGCTCTGCCGCTTCGGCAGTTGAGGCAGTCGCGGAAGCCCTGGGCTGCGACATCGCGTTCAGAATGGAGGCTCCGCCTTCCGCCGCAGAGACCGAAAGCCGCAAGAACATCACCGACAGTGCAGAGCAGTACAGCCTGGGACGTCACTTCGACCGCATAAAGGACTACAGCAGGGCGCTGTACTGGTTCGTCCAGTCGGCTCAGCAGGACTGCGCCGAAGCGGAATACTACGTCGGGTTCTACCTCATGGAGGGCAGGGGCGGCACGCAGGACGTCAAGACCGCCCGGGAATGGTTCCTGAGAGCGGCTGAAAACGGCGACCCCGCCGCGCAGTACATGACCGGATACTTCTACGCCGAGGGCATAGCCTGCGAGCTCAACGAGGGCGCCGCATTCGAATGGTTCCTGCGCTCTGCAAAGCAGGGCTACGAGGAGGCAATAAAGGTGATAGCGCTGAGCTACGAAACCGGTACGTTCGTCGATGAAAACCCGGAGACCGCCGCCCGCTGGCGGAAGCTCCTTCCGAGCCAGCCGGAAGCCACAGAGCCGCCGCCCGACGAAGAAAAAGAGCCGCCGGAGCCGCTCCCGGACGACGGCGAGGAGAACTACCAGTCCGCGCGGCGCTGCCTTGCCGAAAAGGACTACACCGGCGCTGCGATGTTCTACCGCCACGCCGCGGAGGCGGGTCACGCGAAGGCTCAGTGCAGCTACGGAAAGTGCCTGTACCTCGGAAGCGGCGTTGAAAAGAACATTTACGCGGCGTTTTCGTGGTTCTCGAAGGCGGCGGCTCAGGGTCTGGACATCGCGCAGTACAATCTCGGCGTGATGTACCTTCGCGGCACCGGCGTTGAGAAAAACCGCTCGGAAGCGAAGCGTTATTTCCGCATGGCGGCGGAAAACGGACATTCAGAGGCCGCAAAGGTGCTTGAAAAGCTTGAAAATCAGGAACATAAATGATCGGAGGAAAACAGAGTGAAAGCAGCAGTTATCCTTACAAAATGCAAGAACGACCACGCACTGTTCGGCATACGCACGGAGCAGCGCGAGGACGGCGGCTGGTACGCTACGTGGGCGTTCAAGGTGTCGGAGCAGACCGCCGAGCGCGAGAAGTTCGGCGATACTAAGATAAGCGGAAATATCTACATCACAACGGAGTACCCCTCCTGCCCCTACTGCGGCGCGAAGGGATTCTTCCAGTGCGCGGAGTGCGGCAGGACCACCTGCTGGAACGGCGAGACCGAAACGGTATGCGAGTGGTGCGGCAACGAAGCCGAGACCGCCGCAGAGGAGAAGTTCGACTCTATAACCGGAGGCGGCTTCTGATGATGAAGGTCGGTGACAGAGTTCCGCTGGAATTAGGCGGCGAAGCGGAAATAACGCAGCTTCTCGGGCAGGGCGGACAGGGCGCAGTCTACCGCGCCTCCTACCGCGGGAGAGACTACGCGCTGAAAATGTACTTCACGAAGAAATTGAAAAATCCCGCGATGTTCCGCGAGAATCTCCAGCGCCTGTGCGAGGACGGCAGTTCTTCCCCGGCGTTCGTAATGCCGCTGATGATGACCGCCGACACCTCCGAGGGCTTCGGCTTCCTGATGGAGCTTATCCCGCCGGAGTACGCGCCGTTTTCCGATATTCTGAACGCCAGGGTGAAATTCTCCGGGCTGTATTCCATAGTGAACGCCGCGATAAAGATAACCTCGGCGTTCCGGGAACTGCATAACTCCGGCAGAAGCTACCAGGACCTCAACGACGGCGGATTCTTCATTCGCCCGACCGACGGCGACGTACTGATATGCGACTGCGACAACATCGCGCCCTACGGCGAGAACCTCGGAATCGCGGGCAAGCCCGGCTACATGGCGCCGGAGATAGTAAGGGGCGAGAAAGCTCCCGACAAGCTGACTGACCGCTATTCCCTGGCGGTGGTGCTGTTCCGGCTTCTGCTGCGCGGCGACCCGCTGGAGGGCGGCAGGGTGCTGAAAAGCGTCTGCCTTACGGAGGACGCGGAGCGCCGTCACTACGGCTACGAACCGATGTTCGTCTATGACCCGTCCGACGATTCCAACCGCCCGGTGCGCGGAGTCCACAACAATATAATCAAGTTCTGGCGCATAATGCCGGACTATATCCGTGACGCATTCACCGTTTCCTTCACTGACGGACTTTTCCAGCCGGAAAAGCGGCTTATCGAAAAGCAGTGGCTTGACCTCCTGGTGCGCATGCGCGGCGATATCTGCGCCTGCACCTGCGGCGCCCAGGGATTCATCTCCGGCTCGGAGCGCGACGCTGACGGAAAGGTGGTCTGCCCCTGCGGTACCCACTACCAGCCGCCGCTGGCGCTGCATCTTGGAAAACAGCGCATTCTGCTGTTTGACGGCGCAAAGCTGTTCAATGATGATGTCGAGTGTATCGGCGAGGTAGTCCGCAACAAGGTGAACCCCGGTCTTTTCGGGCTGAAGAATCTCTCAGGCGAGGCATGGAGCTTCACGCTCCCAAACGGGCAGGAAAAAACGGCGGCTCCCGGGTCGGCGGTGCCCGTATTCAACGAAACCGTGCTTGATATCGGCGGAGTTTCCGGGCAAATAAACGGCGAAATTTAATGCGCGTAACACCCGCATTTTGTGCAGAATAGCCTTTGACAAAACGGGAAGTTTCTGCTAGAATCATAAGGTAACCTCTAAAAACCGGGACACGAGCAGATTTCGTACATGACTTATATCAGATGCTAGGCGTCAAACCGCAGTAATACTGTATGTATTTCAAGGTTTGACAACGAAGCAGATGATATAAGTCATAGAAATCTGCCGTGAAGGAGGTTTTTAGATGTTACCATAAGGTAATAAATAAAAAAGATCGTGTGGCATTTGCGTAAATCCAGATTCGGAACGCAGATGCCGCACTTTTTTTGTGAGAGGAGACAATTTACACAATATGGAAATCACAAAGAATCCACAGATGAACAAAATGGCGGCGGCACCGGTCAACCGGCTCATGCTGAGCATGGGTATTCCGATGATAATTTCAATGATGCTGCAGGCGGTCTACAACATTGTTGACAGCGCGTTCGTGTCCAACATGGCAGAGGGAGGCGAACAGGCTCTGAACGCGCTTACGCTGGCTTTCCCGGTGCAGATGCTGATGGTCGCGATAGCCATAGGCACCGGCGTGGGAATGAACGCGCTGATGTCCCGCAGCCTTGGCCAGGGCGACCGGGAGCTCGCGGGCAAAGCCGCCGGAAACGCGATATTCCTTGCGGCGGTGATATACGCGGTGTTCCTGCTGTTCGGAATATTCGGCACGGGAGCCTACGTCGGCTCACAGACGAAGAACGCAGAAATAGCGGAGATGGCGGAGGAATATATCCGCATATGCTGCACTCTGTCATTCGGGATAATCTTCTTCTCGGTGTTTGAAAAGACCCTCCAGGCTTCCGGGCGGTCGCTTTTCTCCACGATAGCGCAGGTCGCAGGAGCCGTTACCAACATCATACTCGACCCGATAATGATCTACGGCCTGCTCGGGATCCCTGAGATGGGAATAGTCGGCGCGGCGCTTGCTACGGTCATCGGTCAGGTGGTTTCCTGCGTTCTGGCTGTGATATTCCACTTCCGGCTCATCAAGGAGATAGACAGCGGCTGGCGGTACATCAGACCCTCCTGCTCCGTCATAGGGAAAATATACTCCATCGGGCTTCCCGCGATAATCGCGCAGGCTCTGATGTCAGTTATGACCTACGGACTTAACCTTATACTCGTCCAGATAAGCGAAAACGCCGTCACCGCCTACGGACTCTACTACAAGATACAGCAGTTTATACTGTTCGCGGCATTCGGACTGCGCGACGCCATCACGCCTATAGTTTCCTTCGGCTACGGCATGGGAAGCCGGGAGCGCGTAAAGCAGGGCATAAAATACGGCATGCTGTATACGCTGATAATCATGGCGGCGGGTCTTGTCCTGCTGGAGATATTCGCGCAGCCCTTCGCGGCGCTGTTCGGACTTTCCGGTGAAACAGAGCAGCTCTGCATCAGCGCTATGCGGGTGATTTCGCTGAGCTTCATTTTCGCCGGCGCTAACGTGGCGTTCCAGGGAATTTTTCAGGCGCTGGAATCCGGCGTGCAGTCGCTGGTGATATCGGTGTGCAGGCAGATACTGTTCGTTCTGCCGGTGGCATGGGGATTCTCGCTTATCGTAAGGAATTCCGGCAGCACTGACATGATGTGGCTTGTATGGCTGACATTCCTTATCGCCGAGGGGCTGTCCGCCGTCATTGCTGTGATACTGATGACGGGTATTTCCAGGCGCAGGATTAGCACGCTCGGTAATTAATCGCCGACCCGCCGCATATAATCAACCAAAAACAGTTTCAGGAGGTTTTTATGCGGCGGGGAATCCGGATACGGTCAGGCTTATCGGCTGACGAAACGAGATTCTTCTGGGAACCTCTAAAAACCGGTTTGAAGAGGGAAAATGGGTAGAGTGCGCCGAATG
>OLPS01003715.1_pt1 | contig 11583 bp, 11 predicted proteins | sample 1673071 | NCBI WGS metagenome assembly OLPS01 (sample SAMEA3136752, study PRJEB25190) | human gut metagenome | reverse complement strand
TGCGGCACTCGGTGCGCATCACCTTGGCCAGCGGGCAGACCGAGGTCTTGTAGATGTCGGTCACCTCAAAGCGGGTGGGGTCCATCTTGTTGCCTGCGCCCATGGAGCAGATGATGGGCACCCCGGCTTCCTTGCACTTCATCACCAGAGCCAGCTTGCCGGTAACGGTGTCGATGGCGTCCACCACATAGTCGAACTGAGAAAAATCAAAGCTGTCCTGGGTCTCCGGGCCGAAGAAGGTCTTGTAGGTAGTGACCTTGATGTCCGGGTCAATGTCGTGGACGCGCTCCTCGGCCACATCCACCTTGAATTTGCCCACGGTCTTGCGGGTGGCAATGATCTGGCGGTTGAGGTTGGTCAGGCAGACCTTATCGTCGTCGATGAGGTCCAGTGCGCCCACACCGCTGCGGGCCAGTGCCTCCACCGTGTAGCCGCCCACACCGCCGATGCCGAACACGGCCACGCGGGAATTGTGCAGCTTTTCCATTGCCTCTGCGCCCAGCAGCATCTGGGTGCGGGAATACTGATCTTGCATTGCGTTTTGTCTCCTTGTTACTTTTCCACTCTCGTAATGATGCCGCCGCCCAGCACCACATCCCCCTGATACAGCACCACCGACTGGCCGGGCGTGGGGGCGCGCTGGGGCTGCTCAAACTCCAGCCGGAAGCCATTTTCCGCCGGGTAGACAGTGGCGGCCTGCTCGGTCTGGTGGTAGCGGGTGCGGGCCGTGACCCGCAGCGGCTCTTTCAGCTCCGGGATGGCGATCCAGTTCACATCCTCCGCATAGACGATGCGGTCGAACAAAGCACTCTCCGGGCCGACGGTGACCGTGTTGGCCTGCATGTCCTTGCCGCAGACGTACACCGGGGCCCCCAGTGCCAGCCCAAGGCCCTTGCGCTGGCCCAGCGTGTAGCGCACCGCACCGTTGTGGGTGCCCACCACCTTGCCGCTCTCGTCCAGAAAATCACCGGCGGGGTAGTGCTTGCCGGTAAAGCCCTCCATAAAGCGGGCATAGTCGCCGTCGGGCACAAAGCAGATGTCCTGGCTATCGTGTTTACGGGCATTGATGAAATGATGCTGCTCGGCGATGGCACGCACCTCGGTCTTGTGCAGGGCCCCCAGCGGCAGGCGCACATGAGCCAATTGCTGCTGGGTAAGGTTGTACAGCACATAGCTCTGATCCTTGCCCTCATCCAGCCCCTTTTTGAGCAGCCAGCGGCCGGTGTCCGGGTCCTGTTCCACCCGGGCATAGTGGCCGGTGACCACATATTCCATGCTGTGGGCCTGCGCCCAGTTCAACAGATGGTTAAACTTCATGTATTTATTACAATCAATGCAGGGGTTTGGGGTGCCGCCGGCCTCATACACCCGGACAAACTTCTCGATGATCTGTTCCCGGAAGTCGGCGGTGAAGTCCAGCACCTCGTAAGGGATATCCAGGGCAAAGGCCACCTCGGCGGCGTCCTCGATGTCCTTTTCCGAGCAGCAGGTGTGGAAACCGGACTGCCCCAGCATCTCGTTGTGGGTCAGGCGCATGGTGATGCCGGTGCAGTCGTACCCGTCCCGCTGCATCAGCCAGGCAGCCACCGAGCTGTCCACGCCGCCGCTCATGGCAATGAGGGCGCGCGGGGGCCGGGGCGCAGAGTTCTGTGTGGTCATAGCTTCTCCTTTGGCGTGTTCAACACACTAAAATAGTAGTATAATAGTAACGCGGCAAAAACCAGTTGTCAAGACGCAGAAATTTGCCCTGCGGCGTCCAACAGGCACTGCCGCTCGTTAGGCAGCTGCCCCCGGATGACCGCGTCCAGCAGGGCTTCCAGCGTCCTGCGCAGGCCGGGCCCTGCCGGGATGCCCGCCGCCATCAGGTCGCGGCCGTTCACGGCCAGCTGGCTGACCCGGCAGCACACGCCGTCGGCGTCCAGCTGTGCGGCCAATTCTGCCTGCGCGGCAAAATCAGCCGCCCGTTCCGGCTCCATGGCAGCGCCCAGCGCCGCCAGCCGCTGCACGGTGTGCAGGTCATACCGGCCCAGCAGTTTCCGGATGCGGATGACCGTATCGGGGGCAGCGTCCTGTCCGGGAGCGGTGGAAGGTTTCCCTGAGGACCGTCCGGAGGGTGGGACCCTGCTGCCGCAGGCAGTAGGGCGGGGGATGGAATGCCCCAGATCGTGTCCGAAGAGAAAGCTCCCGGATGGACCTCTCTCACCAGCACCGCCGTCTGCTCGATGCAGGTGTTGGAGCAGCGCAGGCGTTTCAGGGCCTTGCGGGTGCCGTCCTCGCCAAGGCTCATCAGCAATGCGGCCCACCGCACGGGCAGGTCCTCTGTGCCCGCCGGGCAGGCATCCACCGCCGGCTTTGCGGCCTGCAATGCCGGGGCGGAAAGCTCCGGAATAATAACTTTTAGTATTTTTTCATCAAGATATGCCGCTGGGGCGGGTGCTGCCAGCAATTTAGACAGCTCTTCTTCGATCCGCTCCACCGACACGCAGTCCAGATGGGCACACAGTGCCCGGGCCGCCTGCCCGGTGGGCAGGTCGATGGCAAAGCCGAACCGCGCCGCGAACCGGTACAGCCGCAGGATGCGCAGGGCATCCTCTTCAAAGCGGGTGGCGGGGTCGCCCACGGCCCGCAGGATGCCCTGCTGCAGGTCCTGCTGCCCTCCAAAGGGGTCGATGAGCCCCTCGGCATCGTTGTAGGCCATGGCATTGATGGTAAAGTCCCGCCGGGCCAGGTCCTGCCGCACATCCGGCACAAAGTGTACCTCGTCCGGGTGGCGGCCGTCGGTATAGGCCCCCTCGGTGCGGAAGGTAGTGGTCTCGTACAGCTGGCCGCCGTACTTGATGGTCACGGTGCCGTGCTGCAGCCCGGTGGGGATGCACTGCCCCTCCCCGAACAATGCCAGCACCTGCTCCGGCCGGGCACTGGTGCAAAGGTCCCAGTCCTGCGGGGTGCGCCCCAGCAGACTGTCCCGCACGCAGCCGCCCACCGCGTAGGCCGCATATCCGGCCCCGTGCAGACGGGCCAGCAGAGCCGCCGCACCGGCGTCCAATCGGATGTTTTGCATGGGTCACGCCTCCTCGTACTGCAGGGTGATCTGCATCCCGTCTGCGCCGCACACTGCCGCCGGGAAGATGCTCTGCGCCTGGGGCAGATCTGCTTCCGGGTCGGTGATCATGGGGGAATAGTGGGTCAGCCAGAGGCGATGCGCCCCGGCGCGGGCCGCCAACGCGGCGCTCTGCCCAAAGGTACTGTGCCCCCACTGAGCTGCCTGGGCTTCCTGTTCCGGAAGCGCATAGGTGGCGTCGCAAATCAGCAGGTCAGCGCCCTGTGCGGCCTGCTCCAGCGCGGCGCAGGGGGCCGTGTCGCCGGAGAATACCACGCTCAGCCCCCGGCGCGGCGCGCCCAGCACCTCCGCCGGGGCCATGGTGCGGCCTTTCACGAGAACGCTCTGCCCCTGCTGCAGAAGTTTCCATTGCTGCACCGGCACCCCCAGCGCCCGGGCCCGGGCCGGGTCGAACCGGCCTGCCCGGGGCAGCTCCAACCGATAACCCACACTGGGCACCCGGTGCCGGGTGGCAAAGGGGCGCAGCACAGCACCCGCCGGCCAGCCCTCCGACAGCGCATCCAGTGCCAGCGGCCCGTCTGCTTCCTGCAGGCGCACGGCATAGGGCAGCGGCCCGGTGAGGGCACGCACGGCGCTCCAGATGCCGGCAAGCCCTTTCGGCCCCACCAGCAGCAGCGGCCGGGTGCGGCCCTGGGCCCCCAGCGTCTGCAGCAGACCCGGCAGGCCGAAGATGTGGTCGCCGTGATAATGGGTCAGACAGACGGCGTCCGCACGCATCAGGTTGACCCCGGCACGGCGGGCCGCCGCCTGGGTGCCCTCGCCGCAGTCGAACAGCAGGCCGTGGCCGCCGCAGGCTGCAAAGGCCGTACTGAGGGCGCGGTCCGGCAGCGGCATGGTGGCGGCAGTGCCCAGTAAGGTGATGGTCAGCATAAAAACTCCTTCAGCTCAGATGGTTCTCCTGTTATGATACCACAGCGGCCCCGGCTGCACAATCGTCTGCGGCCCTGCATAGGATGGGCAAATGCAAAAAAGGAGGCGCAGACCATGCGATACCGGCCCGGAGCACACCGTTCCTTCCGCCCACGGCACCGGCACTGGCTGCGCGGGCTGCTGCTGGCCGTGCTGGTGCTGGCGGTGCTGTTTCTGTTGTACGGCTGCGCCGTGCAGCGGCTGATCTATTCTTCCCGCGGGACAATGATCTTTCTGCCGGAACGGCCGCTGCTCTGAACAGCAAAAGAGGGACGACTGCCGTCGTCCCTCTGGGGTGGGTCACATCAGTAATTGATCTTCTTCAGCTCAAAGTAGCTCTGGGGGTGTGCGCACACCGGGCACTTGAGCGGAGCCGACTTGCCGATGAAGGTGTAGCCGCAGTTCCGGCACTGCCACAGCTGCTGCTCTTCGCGGGCGAACACCTTCTGGTTCTTCAGGTTCTCGGCCAGGGCGCGGTAGCGCTCCTCGTGCTCCTTCTCGATCTGTGCCACCATGGTGAACAGGGCTGCGATCTGGTTAAAGCCCTCTTCCTTGGCCTCCTTGGCCATGCGGGGGTACATCTCGGTCCACTCGTCGTGCTCGCCGCCGGCGGCCATGTCCAGGCAGGTGAGCGTGTCGGGGATGGCACCGCCGCACAGCAGCTTGAACCAGATCTTGGCATGCTCCTTCTCGTTGCCGGCGGTCTCCTCAAAGATGGCAGCCAGCTGCTCATAGCCTTCCTTCTTGGCCATGCTGGCAAAGTAGGTGTACTTGTTGCGTGCCTGGCTCTCGCCTGCAAAGGCTTCCCACAGGTTTTTCTCGGTCTTGGTACCCTTGAGTTCCATACTCTCTTCTCCTTTTGTTGTTCGGTGTCTGTATCGGCAGCCCCACTGCGGGGCTTCAGGTCCTTGTCTCTGAACAGAGTATATCACAAACGGTGAAGAAAATCAAGAATCATTCCTATTTATTTTGAGAATTATTTTCAGTTATGCTGTTTCAGGGCGCACACGGCGATGCTCAGGGCGCTCCATGCCGCCTGATACATCAGCACATAGGTCACCGGCAGCTGCCAGATGCTGCGGGCGCTGGTGAGCAGCACCGCAATGGCCACTGAGAACAGCACCGACACCATCTGCACCGTGGTGGCCGTGGTCTCGGCGTTCTGGGCCTTGTCGGCTGCGCGCAGGCCGCCGGTCAGGCTGGCAAAGCCTTTCTGATGGTACATGCAGCAGGGCGCATCCTCGGCCGGGGCGGCCTCGAGGGCGGCGCACTGCTCCTGATCCAGCAGGGTGACCATGCCCTCCGGCAGGCGGTAGGCCTCGGTGATGTGCTTTGCGGTCAGGCTGGGGTCCAGACTGGTGACCAGCAGACGGATGTTCTCCTGCTGCAGGGCGGCAAGGCTGCGGGCGATGTTGCGGCCGCCCACATAGCGGATCACGAACATGGCATGCACGTTGCCGGACACCGCCAGATACAGGATCTGCAGCTCCCCGTTTTTGGAGTGCTGGTTCTCGTAGTCCTCGTCCGGCAGGGCCACGCCCTCCTGCTCCAGGAAACAGCGGGTGCCGATCTGGATGTGGTTGTTGTCGCACCAGGCGGCAAAGCCCAGCCCGCGGTGGATCTCCAGATCCTTGACCGGGAACAGGATGTCGGTGCGGTCCTCAATGATCTGACGGAACAGCCCCTGCAGAGTACCGCCGCTCTGGTTGAGCACGCTGGCCGCGTACAGGATGGCGCGGTCGATGCGGCCGCCCTTGAAGATGCGGATATCCTCCAGCACCACGCTGTCGGCGGCAAACAGGTCCTCGGCATCCACCTGAAGGGTGTCGATGCCGCCCAGTTCCTGAATGGCCGCCCAGCCGGGCACCACGGCCCCCACGGCACCGGCGGCACGCTGCAGGCGCAGCGCGGCCATGCCGGCGATGAGGGTGGAGGACAGGGGTGCGCCCATGCACAGCACCGCCGTCAGGGCGGCGGCGGCCAGCTTCACGTCACGGCCTACCACCAGACACAGCAGGGCACTGAGCAGGGCCACGCCCAGCAGGATGTACCCGTTCTTCTGTGCACGGCGTTCCCCGGCGCGCTCGTCCAGGCTCTGTGCCACAAAGCCTTCGTCCGCCGTCCGGGGGCGGCTCAGCAGCACCCAGGGGTCCTTCTGTTCCAGATCCCGTGCCAGTGCCCGGATCAGGTCCTTGTCCCGGGTGCGATACGCTCCCTGCAGGTCGGTGGCTTCGCCCAGCAGTTCATAGCCGCCGCGCACGGCAGACAGCATCACCCGGCTGCCCAGCAGCGCCAGGAACAGCCCCAGGGCTGCAACGCCGGTGAGGATGGACAGGCCCTCGGTGGTGCGGTAGGAGTTGGCCGTGAGCAGGGCCGTGACGGCCTGCAGCAGCGCCGCCACAGCGGCCAGTGCGGGCATCGTCTCTGCCGAGGGGCGGCCCCGCAGGCCGTTCAGGCCGTCGCGCAGGACCGGGAAGCTCACCACCAGGCTGGCGGCATACAGCAGCAGATTGGCGGCGTAGAAGGCCGCCGGGGCGGCATCCGGGTCCAGTGCGGCCAGCGGCGGCAGCAGCCGGTCGGCCACCAAGCCCACATGCAGCAGCACCACGGCCAGGATCCCGGCCAGTACACAGCGCAGGGTAAGCTCTGCACTCATGCGGCGCAGCTTCTCGCCCACGCTCTCGGGGGCTTCGTCCTCCGCCGGCAGGGCGTCCTCCGCCTCGGTTTTCAGCTCCGTCTCTCCGGCACGTTCCGCTTCGGCAGTGTCTGCGGCGGGCGCAGCCACCGGCGTTTCGGTCGGTTCCGTCTCCGGAGCGTCCAGCGGTTCCAGCGGCAGGCTCATGGTATCTTCGTCCGGTTTGGTTTCCGGCTCTGCCCCGGGGGCTTTCACCGGCGCGGCGGGAGATGTTTTCTCCGGAGCTGCCGGTTCTTCCGGGACTTCCGGCTTTTTCTCGTCATCGGCGTCGCCGAACATCCGGAACACCGATTTCTTTTCCGGCAGCGGCTTGTCGGCTGCAAACACCATGGTGGGCCGGGGCGGCTCCGGAGCCTTTTCCGGGGTCTCCGGCTCTTCCGGGTCATCCAGCGGCACATCCACGCTGCGGATGGGCTCCAGCGTTTCCTCCACCGGCTTCGGTTTTGCAGCCATGCCGTTCAGCATGTCCTTGAGCTGCTGCATCTCCTGCTGCTCCTGCTGTTCCTGCGGCAGCAGCACGTCCGGGGCGTTTTTGGGGTTCTGTGCAGCCTTCTTCCGGGGCTTTTCCGGCTGCGGAGCCGGGGCGGCAGGAGCCTTGGGCGGCTCCGGTTTGTTCTCCGGGGCAGGCTGCGGGGCCGGTTTGTCCGGCACGGCAGGTTTTTCCGGGGCAGCAGGCACTTCGGCTTTGGGCTGGGGGAAATCCGTGCCCGGGTCTGCGGTGCGCAGGGTCAGGTCCAGATCCAGCGGTTCCTCCCCGTCGGGCTTTGCCAGGGCATCTGCACCCAGCAGCACCTCACCGGTGGGCAGTTCCAGGTCCGTCCCGGCCTGCGGAGCCTGCTTCGGTTTTGCATGGCCGAACAGCCGCCCGAACAGCCCCTTGTGCTCTTCCGCCGCTTCTTCCTCCCGGCGCACCATCTCGGCCGGGATATCCGCCACGGTGGTGGTGAAGAAATCGCGGAATTTCTCATCGCTTGCGGCGGCACTCTTGTGTTGATTTTTTTCCTTAGGCATCCTTGTTCCTCCCGTTCTTCAGATTGGGGTTACGGATCACGCCTGTCACGCATTCTGTGCTGCGCGCTGCGACTGGATCTCGTACAGGATAATGCCGGCCGCCACCGAGACGTTGTAGCTGTCCACACCGGTGCCCTGTGCGGCCATGTCCAGCCGCACCACACCGTCGCACAACTTCTTGACCAGCTGCGACACGCCGCTGCCCTCGCTGCCCAGCACCAGCGCGATGGGGCCGGTGAGGTTGTTCTTGCGCAGGGGCACGCCATCCATGTCGGCACAGTACACGAACACGCCCTGCTCCTTGAGGCGGCGGATCGTCTCGCCGATGTTGGCCACGCGGGCCACCGGCAGCCGCTCAGCGGCACCTGCGCTGGACTTGATGACCGTGGGGGTGACCGAGGCGCCGCCCCGCTTGGGGATCACGATGCCGTGGGCACCGCACAGCAGAGCGCTGCGCATCACGGCACCCAGGTTGTGGGGGTCCTCAATGCCATCGCTCAGCACCAGGAACGGCGGCTCGCCCTTGGCTTTGGCCGCCGCCAGCAGGTCCTCCACGGTGGCATACGCGATCTCGCTGGCAAAGGCGGCCACACCCTGATGGCTCTCGGTGCCGGTCATCAGGCGCAGCTTGTTGGGGTTCACCCGCTTGACGGCTGCCCCGGCCTCCTTGGCCAGTGCGGTATAGTAGGCCGCCACGGCGGGGGCCATGCTCTCCGAAATGAGCACCGTATCCACGCCGGAACCGCTCTTCAGCAGCTCGGTCACCGGATTCTTGCCGTAGATCAGGCTCTCATTCCGGGTCTGCTCTTCCGGTGCACGGCGCGGGCGGCGGGGCTGATTTTTCTCTTCCATTCTATGTTCTCCTTCCGTTTCTATCGGAACGATGCAGCGCATGTCCCCCAGGGCGCGCCGCACCGCTTGCGCAGGCAGCCAGCCCGACGATTTTATCCGATGATAATCCAAGGTAAAGTATAGCATAAGCTGACCGGGTTTGCCAGCAAATTGCCGCTTTTTTGTCGGCTCGACCGGATTTTTTCGCAGCTTGCCTGCGCCCCGGCCCGGTTTTGCAGAATTGTCCTTTGCTGCTGCGCCTTCTGCCCCTGCCGGGACCTGCCGTTTTGCCGGTCCGAAAAGTTTTCCACAAAAGAGGGCTATACATTCCGTAGAAGGACCCGATTTTTTCCACATGTTGAAAACCCGGTGGAGAAAGTTCAAAAGTCCTGCTGCAAAGCCTGTTTTCCCTGTGGAATTTAACATTCTCCACTGAGTTTTCCACAATCTGGTTCGACATTTCCCCGCAGGGTGCGTACAATTTGTAATTTTCAAGTCGGAAATATGACAATTTTTTGATGCGGAACCACGCACCTTTTGCAATTTTCTCCAATATCAAATTGACGAATGTGGATTTGTGTTGAAAATCCCACGGTTTCTCCCATCCCGGGGACATTCTGCAAAAGTGGTGCAGGACCTTCAAAATTGTTGCAGATTCCCGCATTTCGGACCTTTTCCGCCCGCAAATGCCGCATTCCGCCCGGTGTTTGAAGAGAAAAACCGCCTGTTTGGATTGATTTTAAGAAGGGTTTGGGGTATACTAGTTTTGTAGGTTTGTTAAGCCGTGCACAATACGGCGCGGCATGACCGAAAACCCCGATCATATTTGGAGGTAATGAATAATGTTGGTAAATGCAACCGAGATGCTGCTCAAAGCACGCGATGGCCACTACGGTGTGCCTCAGTTCAACATCAATAACCTGGAGTGGACCAAGGCAGTCCTGACCGCCTGCGAGGAAATGAAGAGCCCCGTCATTCTGGGCGTTTCCGAGGGTGCCGGCAAGTACATGACCGGCTTCAAGACCGTCGCTGCCATGGTCAGCGCTATGGTCGATTCCATGGGCATCACCGTTCCCGTTGCCCTGCACCTGGACCACGGCACCTATGAGGGCTGCAAGGCCTGCATCGAGGCCGGCTTCTCTTCCATCATGTTCGACGGCAGCCACTACTCCATCGAGGAGAACGTGGAAAAGACCAAGGAGCTGGTCGCTCTGGCACATGCAAAAGGCCTGAGCATCGAGGCCGAGGTCGGTTCCATCGGCGGCGTCGAGGACGGCGTCGTGGGTGCCGGCGAGATCGCTGACCCCGAAGAGTGCGCAAAGATCACCGCTCTGGGCGTTGACTTCCTGGCTGCCGGCATCGGCAACATCCACGGCGTCTACCCCGCAAACTGGAAGGGCCTGGACTTCGAGGCTCTGGACCGCATCCACAAGGCCACCAACAACATTCCTCTGGTCCTGCATGGCGGCACCGGCATCCCCGACGAGATGATCGCAAAGGCCATCAGTCTGGGTGTCTCCAAGATCAACATCAACACCGAGTGCCAGCTGGTCTTTGCTGAGGCTACCCGTAAGTACATCGAGGCCGGCAAGGATCTGCAGGGCAAGGGCTTCGACCCCCGCAAGCTGCTGGCTCCTGGTGCAAAGGCCATCGAGGCCAAGTGCAAGGAGAAGATCGAGCTGTTCGGCTGCGCCGGCAAGGGCTAAGCAGAAGCTCGTATCCTGACCGGTACACCACCCAATAAAGTATGCGCCCCCGTCACGTTGTATACACAATGCGGCGGGGGCGCTTTTTGCTTTATATGCGAGCACTCAGACGCGGGTCTTTTCCATATCTCCAAAAATGTATTGCATACAGTCCTGCACCCAGAAGCAGGCAAAAAATCGAATAGCTAAGGATCGGAAGCCGCAGCAGTACGATCTTACCCGCGATCTGGGTAAAGAACCAACCCGTTCCATACAGGGTCACGATATAAAACACCAGCCATGTAGCATATTTCAGCCAATGCTCTTTCGGCGGAAAGCCTACCTGTTCCATCATCCGGCGGAACAGTGCACAAAAAGCCGTCACTGCAACAACAAGCTGCATCAGATAGCCTACAGAAAGTTCAAAAACCCAATCGCCAATTACCGGGTAAAGCAGCAGCCCTTCCACGCCCCACCCAAAGAAGAAATACAGCGGTGCAACAAACCAGAAGTAATCCGCAGCTCTCAGTGTTTTCAAACTTGGCTTGACCTCCTCTACAAAGATTTTTGCATCCGAAATCGAATCGAACAGTTCCTGATTTTCCGCATTGGCTTGGATGGAAATATCAAGCAGATCGTTGCGCACAAGTTCAATGCCGCAGAAGTCCCAGCTGACCCGGCGAAGATACCGGATCACTTCTTTCAGCTGCTCCTGACTTTTTTCTGTCAGCAGTCTGGTACGCATCCGGTTCGCTTTTCGCAGTGCAAAATACTTATTCATCTGGCTCCTCCTTAAAAATTTTTTCCACCAGCTGGCATAGCCGGCTCCAATCTTGTCGGAATTCAAGAAGCGCCTGCCGCCCTTCTTCCGTTACAACGTAGTATTTCCGGCTCGGTCCCTTGGGGGAGGGTCTGCGTTCCACCGTGACCTTTCCCTGCTGTTCCAGCCGCAGTAACAGCGGATAGAGTGTACTTTCACTCAAGTCAGAAAACCCGACCTGTTTTAGATGCATCACGATCTCATAGCCATAGGTCGGCTCTCTGCTAATGAATTTCAGAACACAGAATTCCAAAACGCCCTTGAGCAATTGTGTGTTGTTTTCCACTGGATACCTCCTTTTGCCTATTATGTAATACATAGTAGCTTATCTATATTGTATTGCATAGTAGTATTTTTGTCAAGTCTTGTCCTGTTATCATTTCGACCAAAATCCGCTCCATATTTTTGTGCAACAAAAAAAGCCCTGAGATCTCTCTCAGAGCTTTCCGTTCAAGCCGGCGACTACCTATTTTCACAAGCCGTTTCCAGCTAACTATCTTCGGCACAAGTG
>OLPS01003679.1_pt1 | contig 11680 bp, 2 predicted proteins | sample 1673071 | NCBI WGS metagenome assembly OLPS01 (sample SAMEA3136752, study PRJEB25190) | human gut metagenome | reverse complement strand
TTTCGTATGACACCTAACGGAAATCATATGCTTCGGCTTTTAACTCACAGCTAACAGCTTATAGCTGACAGCTCACAGCTAATAACTTTTATCTTCTTACCGTCTTCCTCACCACGGCAGCAAACTCCTTACAATCGCTCCAGGTAACGAGGGACGGACAACGCTTATCCTCCAGTTTCCGGATTACATCCTATCCCCCGCCCACATAAAAATACGGTACCCATCATACCTGACGGATACCGTACTTTCTGTTTCTTATACTATTTCCTTGTCTTTGCTTTCCGGGTTACGCTTCCGGTGAAATATGGGAACCGTACACATCACGGTAGTCACCCTTTTCTTTATTACTTTCATTATTGACACGGACGCGTTCCACCTTATGCCGGTCATTATCCTTGCCGGAAATACGGTCGACACGGGTGCGGTCCAGATCCTTTATCCGATTGATTTCAGGATCGAATTCACCGATGGCTTTTGCCATATCGCTGTCAATAGGTGCGCCGTTCTGCAGTGCGCGGTAAATAATGGCCGCAAATTCATAGCGGGTCATGGTACGGTCACCTTTGAACTCACCGTCCGGATAGCCTTCCAAAAGACCTCTGTCCGCCAGTGATTTTACATAAGAGTATGCCCAGTGGTCTTTCGGCACATCGGGGAAATTAACATCCTTCATTACCGATGCCCCCGACTGCATGGCTCCGCGCATAGCTTTGATCTCAGCACTCTGCGCCTTGACAATCGCTTTCAGGTCTTCTACTTCCTTGGCCAAAGCTACCCGTGAGGTAGACACATGGTTGCCCTGTCCCAGCTTCACGCTGACTCCGGCATTCACCATGTTTTCTCCTCCGCCGAAGGAGCCTCCTACGCTGAACATGGTATCTTCATTCGGACGATAGAATGCGCCTACCGACACGGCATGGGCGTCTTTATAGTTGCCATAGCCGGCTGCCACATCCCACTTGTCATCCGGGTCGAAGTCCAGCGGGTGGAGGGCTGCCAGTGCTGCCGCTCCCGCTCCGACACGGTTCACACGGGTTCCCAGTTCATTGACGGCTCCTCCTATGTTGTTGATTGTCTGGTTTGTTTTCCACAGCTGCCCTCCGTTGACGGCGTCAGTGCTGTTTGCGCTGATGTCTCCGGCTGCTACGTTGGTGATTTTCTTGTTCCCTGCGTTGATACCGCTGTTGTCGATTTTCACGTCTCCCACGGTCAGGGTGTTAGTTTTCACGCTTTCCAAGCCTTTGAGATCTTTAGCCATGCGGACTTTCAGGTTGTTGTTGCCATCGGATACGACGCCGAGGTTGTCTTCCGTGGTCAGTTTGTTGGTATCTGTAATGCCTCCGATGACGTTGACCTGTTCGTTCAGTTTCTTCTTAATGACGTTTCCTGTATCGCCGCCGTATTTCATGCCGTCATTTAGGGTAGCCACTTCTTCTTTGCTTCCGTCCGGTTTCTCGTATACGATACGGGTCGTAGTCGTTCCCGGCGCGCCGTCTACTCCGGGTTTGCCGTCACGGGTAATGGAGATGTTTGTTGTTACGCCGTCTTTTCCGTTGATGCCGATTTTTCCGTCTTTGCCGTTTTCACCTGTGGCAACGATTGTTTCGGTTTTCAGGTTCTTGTCCATTTTGACGGTGAGGTTTCCGTTCGCGTCGGCAAAGGTTCTGATGTTTTCACCAGAGTATTCGGAGGCGGCTTTTGTCCCTTCTCCCTTGATGGTGACTTTTTCTCCCAGGTTACGGTGGAATTCTCCGTCATTGCCGGCAAAGTCCATGCCTTTATTTGTCAGTTCCGTGGATGTGTTGGTAATCTTTTGGTCTACGGCTTTGAGCTGGTCTTCTGTGGCGGCCTGCCCGCTGGTGATGTTGTTCGGATCCCAGGTTTTATTGGTCAGTCCGTTGACGGTTCCGTCTTTCCCGTTGATTTTCACTTTTCCGGCATCGATGTTTCCTGTCGTGCCGTCAATGGTGACTTTGTCTCCGGCTTTGATGATGCCTGTTGTTCCGTCGATGGATACCTGTTTGGACGGATCGGTTCCCAGTGTGACTTTGTCGCCGAGTCCGATAGTATATTCCGTGCCGCCGGACGCATTGGGTCTTTCGGTGATAGTTACATTGCTGTCTTTGGCTTTGACGGTCGTATGTTTAGCAGCTTCTCCGGCAACGGTATTCAGTTGGTTTACATTAACCGCGTCTGTGCCATTGACACCGGCCGCCACGTTGGTGATTTTGTTGCCGCCGTTGTCAAGGCCGTTCTTGGTGAGGGATACAGGATTTCCGGCTGCGCCGTTATTGATTGTAACGCCGTTATTATTCATAACTGTATCGCCGGTTGTCACGCTTTCGAGGCCTTTCAGGGCTTTGGCAAGGCGGACTTTCAGGTTGTTATTGCCGTCGGATACGACGCCAAGGTTGTCTTCTGTGGTCAGTTTGTTTGTGTCTGTAATGCCTCCGATGACGTTGACCTGTTCGTTCAGTTTCTTCTTGATGACGTTTCCTGTATCGCCGCCATATTTCATGCCGTCGTCCAATGTGGCCACATCATGTTTCGTACCGTCTTTTTCTTCAAGAACGAGACGGGTAACATTGGTACCGTCAACAGCCGGCTTGGCATCGCCGCTCTTCATCGTAAGCCCGTTAGCCCCATTGGCACCATTCAGGCCGATGGAACCGTCTTTACCGTTGATAGCGACAGCAGAACCGTCTTTGCCCTTGACTCCGATGGAACCGTCTTTTCCGGCCGCCCCCGTTTTACCGACGGTAAGCTCGTCATTCAGCTTCAAATCATAAGTGGCTTGACCATTATTGTCTGTCTTGGTAATAAGCAGGTTTCCATCAGTACGATTTTCCTGCCCGTCCACTTTAACGATGGTATGTTTCCCTGCTAATTCTTTTACTTCATTCAACTGACCGCCATTGACAGCATCTTTAGAGTTAGGGGCTACGTCTCCATCCGCTACATTGGTGATTTTCGCACCGCCGACATCTACTGTATTGGTAGTATCGCCAAGCGTAATCTTGGCTCCCGTTGTAGTACCGCCGGGAGCGGTCTTCTGATTAGAAATCGATGTGATTCCTGTCAGATCGCCGGATACATTCACCGCATAGGTTTTGACCGTACCATTCGCTCCGGCTTCTGTACCGGGGGTAACGGTCGTATTTTTACCATTGACAACTTTTACCGCATCCGCCGCAATATCGTTAATAACAGTCTTGCCCGCATTGGTAATGTTATCCAGGTTAGTATTCGCTTTATCACCCAGCTTGGTATCCATTGTAGGCTTATCGTAGTAATTATTGTTCAGATAGGTATTCACTGTATCACCGGTTACAGTCTTATTATCTCCGGCAGCAATCGTACCTCCGCCGATATTATTGATTGCCGTTTTTGTAGCTGCATCCAATCCTACTGTATAAGCGATAACGCCATTAGCATCTTCTGTACCGCCTGTCACAGACACTTTACCGCCAGCTTCAGCAGCCAATATTGTCTTGGTCGCACTGACCACATAATCAACATGACCATCTGCGGCAGTCGTATTTGTAACAGTCGCCTGCTTGTCCCCGGTAACAGTAGCTTTCGCTCCGGCAGCCGCCTTCTTCACATCTCCGATATTGGCTGCATTGGAATCTGTCGTTCCGCCACTGGCCACATTCGTAATAGGCGCATTATTCGCATTGATGCCGTTATTGGTTACATAGATCTTTCCGCCTACGGTCAGGCCGTTGTTGTTAATCACCGTATTGCCCGTTGTGACGCTGTCCACTTTTACATCTTTGGCCAGTTTGATATTCAGCGTGTCTGTCCCGTTGGATACCACGCCGATATTTCCATCCGTCAGCTTAGATGTATCTGTCACACCGCCGATGATATTCGTCTGTTCGCCTAATTTTCGGGTAAACTTATTAGCCGCGGCTGCCGCATCTTTCACATCGCCTGCATAGGCCACGCCTTTATCTACTTCTGAGGTTACCGCATAGAGCTGGCTGCCATTGATGGCATCGGTAGAAGTGGCGGAAATACGGCCGGCCGCCACATTGGTAATTGTCCGTTCTGCGCCTGCCTTGCCTACACTTACTGTGGAAGCCGGATTTACTCCTGCGAAATTATGTGCTACGCCATTGATTGTTGCGGAGGGTGTCGCTACAGCAGCTGCTGTTTCTGAACCATTGCCGATAGCCACGGCATTTTCATTGGCCACTTTTGTATTATTGCCAAGAGCAACGCCATTCTTCCCTGTCACGGATGCACTGCTCCCCAGGACCATAGCCCCATCAGCAGAAGCTGTGGAATTATTCCCTACCACATAGGCATTATCCGTTGTGATCGTATTCTTATAGCCGAAAGCACCTGCCGTATTTCCTTTGACCGTACCGGCAGTAACCTTTTTAATTTTATCGCCGTTGGCTTCTGTCGTTTCCGTAATGGTGGCGGAACCAATCGTATTGCCGCCACCGATAGCATAGGAATTATTCCCATAGACTTTGTTATCCGTACCGACAGCTGAAGAAGCCGCACCGGACGTGGTGCCGTCCGTCATGTCAAAGCCCACCGTATTCGCATCGCCAACAGCTGTAGATTTATTTCCGTAAGTCTCCGCCCGACTGCCGAGTGCCAGAGACTTATCGCCCCAGCTCCGCGCCATGACGCCGATACCGGTGCTGGCAATCCCCTTCGTCAGTGTATTGACGCCAATCGCCGTCGAACCTGTACCATAAGACTGAGTCATCATACCGATGGCCATACTGGCATTCCCTATAGAAGCAGTATTCACATACTTCTTACTGTCATTGATAGCTGCACTTCCCAATGTCGTCCCGGGATATAATACAGCCAGTTCCCGGTTAAAGTTTTTCTGCACACCGGTGGTCGCCATGTCCGGAATGGCAGCCGTTAGAACAGGTTCTGCCTTATCAATATCATCCCCGCCGATGGCAATGGAAGAATGCCCGATAGATCTTGAGTCAGCGCCTATGGATGTGGATTGGGTACCATAAACTTTAGCCCGGCTGCCGATGGCTACGCCCTGTGAATACTCCGACTTATCCGCCGGATTAGTTACATCTTTTCTGAGCAGGCAGGCTTCCGCTCCGGCGCCGAGAACCACATCGCCCCGGGAGCCGTAGGAAGCGGCCTCCGCTCCCATGACAACCGCGCCATTACCGCCTTGGGGATGATTATGATACTGGGAAACCGTGCTCGTCGCCTGGCGGCCGATGACGATATCCCCGTTTTCCGTCGCTGTTGCATTATTCCCGATGGCGATGGTGCTCGCAGTAAACTGATCACTGGCCCGCTTCTGACCTAAAGCCTGGGCCCCCCGTCCTATGGCAACACTGTTTTCAGCAGTCGCTCCTGACTTTGCCTGCAACCCTGCCACAAAAGAATTCACCCCATCAGCCTCTGTCAAGGTTCCGACAGCGGTAGCATGGCCTGCGGTCGCCTTAGCACTGTCACCTATCGCCACGCTGTCACCGCCGGTAGCGGAAGCACCCGGCCCATACTGCGTATTTGCCTCCACCACGCTCGGCATCAGGCATCCGGTAAGGGCAAGAGCACACAGAAATGCATGGAAAGGCAGGCTCTTTTTTTCAGAAGCCACCCCCCCCATTTTTTCCATTGCTACCGGCAATTTCTGAAACCACTACATAGCAGCGCTTCACCCGGCTCCAAATGACTTTGTAAATCTGATTCATAATTTTCCTCCCTCATAAATTTCATCCTTAAAAACAGATGATGGGATATACTCCAAAAACAGGAGTTACCATTCATCAATCAAAATCATTATAGTTCAAAACTCCCATAAATCAAAGAACAATCACTTTTATCAAAACAACCGGCTTCTATTTTATATGTAATGAATTATTTACCGGCTGCGATATGCGAACCGTATATGTCGCGGTAATCACCCTTTTCTTTATTGCCTTCATTATTGACACGGACGCGTTCTACTTTATTCCTGTCATTATCTTCGCCGGAAATACGGTCTACCCGGAAACGATAAGCTTCTCTTACCTTTTCCATCTCAGGACCAAATTCTTCCATAGCTTTACCCATATTTCCATCAACAGGCGCCCCATTCTGCAGCGCGCGGTAAATAATGGCCGCAAATTCATAGCGGGTCATGGTACGATCCCCTTTGAATTCACCATCCGGATAGCCTTCCAAAAGACCTCTGTCCGCCAGTGATTTCACATAGGAATAGGCCCAGTGGTCTTTCGGCACATCGGGGAACTCTACATTCCTTACAGGCTGTCCCGCCATCTGTCCGATGATCTGCCGGAACTGTTCATTTTGCGCTTCCAGACGGGTAACCGCATCTTTCAGGTCAACAATTTCTTTTGCCATAGCTACTTTGGATGTAGACACATGGTTGCCCTGTCCCAGCTTTACGCTGACTCCGGCATTCACCATGTTTTCTCCTCCGCCGAAAGAGCCTCCCACGCTGAACATGGTGTCTTCATTGGGACGGTAGAATGCGCCTACCGATACTGCATGGGCGTCTTTGTAGTTGCCGTAGCCGGCTGCCACATCCCACTTGTCATCGGGGTCAAAGTCCAGCGGATGGAGAGCCGCCAGTGCTGCCGCTCCCGCTCCTGCACGGTTCACACGGGTTCCCAATTCGCCTACTTTATTGGTTACATTTTTTATATCCTGCGTGGAAGCGATGCCGGAAACGGAATAAGTGCTGCCGTCATTACGGGTGAAGTTCAAGGTATTCCCGTCAAGTGCTGCGGATGATGTATAACGATCCTTCAGGCCGGTGATGGTCGCTGTCGTTCCGTCATTATTTATCAAGGTAGCACTGCCTGTACCATTCGCAGCATAGGTAGCCGTGCCGCCGGTTACTACCGTGTCTTTGGCATTGACGGTATATGTCGTCGTATTCCCGGTTTTCTTGGATGTTACGGTTACATTGTCTCCCGCTTCTACCTTTGTCTTTTCAATTCCCAGACTGCTTGTATCGACGGACAGGTTATATCCGACTTTCTTGCCGTTTTCCACTTTATCCGTAATCTTTACTGTCCCGTCCGTAGATTCCATCTTGGGTCCGCTGACAGTGTATTCTTTCCCGCCGTCGGCATTGGTGCCTTCCGTTACGGTTGCGTAATCTCCCGCTTTCACGGTGGTATGTTTCTTTTCCGCCGCTTCTGCCTTGGCTTCCACTTTCTTCAGCTGTGCCACATTGACAGCATCGGTATCTGCCGCACCGGCCGCTACACCGGTGATCTGGCGGGTGATACCTTTGGACGCATCGCCTACAGAAACGGCGTTTGCTGTCGATTTCCATACGCCTGTCGTATCGTTGGAATGATCGGCACCGGAAATATCATAACCGATTTTACCTTTTTCCGTGGACGCCACAGAACCGCTTCCCAGCGCTACCGCATCGGATACAGACGCTTTCGCACCCTCACCCATAGCTATGGAATTTTCTGCAGCGGTTTCTACAATGCCGCCGGAAACAGCAAAACTGTTCCGTGCATTTGCCTTGCTATTATATCCCATGGCGGTAGAATAGTCACCTTTCGCCTCTGACAATCCGCCGCTCGCCAAAGACCAGTTGCCTGCCGCTGTCGTACTGCCACCCATGGCTGTAGAACCGACACCGGTAGCCTGTGTCTTACTCCCCATCGCCGTGGAAGCGATTCCGGAAGCAGTGGTATCTGTTCCCAGGGCGGTAGATGACTGTCCTTCCGCTTTTGTATCACTTCCCAAGGCTACCGACCAAGTCCCGGACGCTTCCGTGTCCTTTCCTAATGCCACGGAGTCCTGCCCGGTCGCCTTCGCCTTATCACCGCCCGCTATAGCATGTGCGCCGCTGGCTACGGATTCAAAGCCGAATGCGGTAGCAGCCCCGCCGGTAGCAATCGTACCGCTGCCCATGGCGGTCTGTGCATGGTTCCCCGCCCCCGGCTGTCCGGAGGGGGCGCCGGCCTGTGTATTGTAACCTAATGCGACCGACTCAAGACTGTAGGCCTTCGCGCCGTGACCGATCGCCACAGTCCCTTGATTTTCAGCCAAAGTACCTGCACCGATAGCAACAGACCCCCATCCCTTCGCCTGCGCATTATTGCCTACGGCAAAAGAGAAGTCGCCCGACGCATTCCCGCCGGTCAGCGCCGTTGCTTTCAGACCGCCTGCCTTGGCAGCCACACCGACTGCCAGCGCACGATCACCGGTGGCACCGTCATTATTATAGTTTTCATCACTGCTGTTGCCCTTCACGGAAAAGAAATGAACTTTCGCAGCATCAGCGGCAGCTTTTACCGCTTTCAACTGTGCCACGTTGACGGCGTCGGTATCTTCTTTCCCTGCCGCCACGTTGGTGATCTGGCGGGTAACTTTCGTATTTCCTGCCGCATCACCGACAGACACAGCGGAAGCCGTCGATTTCCATACGCCTGTCGTATCGGAGTTATGATTTGTGCCGGAAGCGTCATACCCCACGGTGCCCTTATCAACGGAAGCGACAGATCCACTGCCGAGTGCCACGCCGCCTGCCACGGTCACGTTGGCTTCACTGCCGATGGCTACAGCATTCTTCACGCTGGTACTGGTACCGTTTTGAGACGAACCGATGACAACGCTGCCGTCGGCACCTGTCAGTGTTCTCTTATCCCCAAAGACAACAGCGCCATTGGTGTTAGTTACATTATTTTCAGAACCGATGACGGAGACGTTGCTTACCCTGTCTGCCGTATTCTTATAGCCGTCAATCAGATTGTATTTGCTGATATTACCCCTCGTACCTTTTAAAGTATTATTGACACCGACAATCTGGGATGCCTGCGCCCAGTCGGCCGTATTGCCGCCGCCAAGAGCCATTACGGCGCCGCCGGATTCATTGTCTTGGATTGCTTTACGCAATTTCGCCGACATTTCATCAGGTGTATTGGCACCGCTGGCCACGCCGGAAATATTCTTGATAGAATTGGTAATATTATTGCCAGCCCCGAAAATCAAAGAACCGTTGCTGTTTTCCGTCGTATTGGCCAAACCGACAATGCTGTTGGCTATGCCGCTGTATTGGCCATATCCCTTCGTACGGATACTGTTCAGCGACCCGACAACACTGGCCCCGAAGTTCTGCCCCGTATACATTCTGTTAAATCCGCCGGATCCGTTAAAGTCGCCGGACGCAATAGAATAGGCACCCACCATCGTGCCGAAGACAGCCTTGTTATAGCTGTTGCTTCCGATAGTCGTCATATTGACAACTGTGCCTTCACCGTTCGTATTCGCATTGATCGATGTTCCGCCCATTGTACCCGTATAGGTATGTGCGCCGATCTGCACGCTGCCCGTACGGGCATAGGCATTCGTGCCAATAGCAATGCCCGTGGCGACACGGTCTTTATTAATCGGATTGTTATAAGCACCGGATATGGATGCAGGCCAGTTGCTCCGGTCAAGGCCGAGCTCCGCTTCCTGGCGGCCGCCACCGTTTAATACATAGGCCTTCTTGCCGATGGCAATACCGCCAACCAGATCCACGTTGGAAGCAACATTCGCTCCGTCGCCGATGGCGACCGTACTGGTGGAATCGGCCTTGGCACCGCTGCCGACAGCCACGGATCTTATCCCTGTCGCCTGTGCACTGTAGCCACCTGCAAAGGCTCCTTCTTTAGTAGCACGGCTTGCCGCGCCTATGGCGGTAGCGTTCACATCATTAGCCTGTGAGTTGTAGCCGAAAGCAGATCCGCCTTCTCCGGAGACGGAGGAGCGATTGCCCACGACCGTCCCGTTCTTTTTCGTCACATTCGTGCTGTACCCGATAGCCGTGCTTTCTTCGGCATCCTTCTGCACCTTCGCAGCAATACCGGCTGCTGTGGAATTCTTCCCGCCGGCACCGGCCACAGCACTGACCGTACCTTTATTATTTGTCACAGGAGCCACAGCTGTATTTGTCGCATTGACGTGGAAATAAGACACCCCGTCGGCGGTAAACTGCTTAGCCAGCCCCTTTATCTGTGCCACATTCACGGCATCCGTATCTTCGGTACCTGCTGCCACTCTGGTAATCTGACGGGTATTCGCACTATTGCCTACAGATACTGCACCATCAGTTGCTTTCCACGTACTATCATTAATTGTCGATACCGCCCCGGTTGTAAAATCATACCCTGCCCTACCGGACTTGCGCTCTGCGACAGAATTCCGTCCCAAAGCAATCCCGCCTTCCGCATCGACAAAGCTTGATGCGCCTAGCGCCACACCACTTTTAGCTCTTACAGTAGCTTTAAACCCTGCCGCTGTACCATTTTCCGCCTTGACACTTGCTTCACCGCCAATAGCCGTTCCATTCTTACCGTCTTTTGTAACACCGGTGTTTTCGCCGAGAGCTACGCTATTTAAAGCCATAACATTTGCTTCATTGCCGATGGCTACACTATTTGTAGCATCGACCTCTCCATTGTAAACCGCCTTTATTTCTCCCGTTGTCGGATCAATCGTTGTCGCTACATTAAAATCACTTACACCAACACGGGCATTCTGTCCAATTGCTACTGCATCTTTAGACGTAGAGCCGATAGTATTATAAAATCCGGCCGCAAAACTATGCTCTCCTCCTACTTTATTGGTATTCCCCACCGTCACTGCCCAACGGGCGGTATTCAGATTGGCGCCGCCAAAAGCGAAAGAATTCATTGAACCCACTTGGTTACTGTTTCCATAAGCAAAAGAATTAATCTCGGAAACAATATTGTTCATTCCATATGCTTGGGAATACATTTTCCACACGGTATTTTGGAGTCCGAATGCATATGTTCCCATAGCATGCACCTTATTAGAATGCCCCACAGCCGCGCTATCATCACCTTTTGCGGTATTACTTTCTCCTATGGCTAAACCTCCCATACCTTGCGCAATATTTCTTGCGCCTACAGCCAATGAACCACCAGCCATTGCTTTATTCCCATTACCGACAGCCATGGCACTATCGGCGTCCGCTATACTATTATAGCCCACTGCCAACGCGCGTTCACCGGTCGTTTTCGCATTTTTGCCGACAGCAGTAGAATCCACCTTTTGGGAAGATGATCCTGTGCCGATGGCAATACCCGGACCATCACCGGACGGGTTAGTCGCCGGCGCGGCATCAGCCATATAACCGCCCATGAGGACTCCCATCCCCACAGCTGCTGTCAGCGCTGTTTTCACCATTTTTCCCGAAGCGTTCTTCGTGTGGTTTTTCGCCAGTTCCGATGTCACCACATAAGCATTTTTCGCCTTACTCCATACGATCTTGTAAACCCTATTCATATTTTCCTCCCAATTTTTAAAGAAAATAAAAATATAAAAGAGCCGTTATGTTTTACCCTTCGCGTTCCGTCTCCCCTCCCCCTGTCATACAATCGGCTTCAGATTTTAACAGATAAATCCCACAGATTACACCAAACTATTTTTCTGATATTTTTTGATAAACATATTTTTATATAATATGACATTATATATCTAAAATAATTATAAATCAACCAAATTGCAATATCAAATCAGACAGTCCCATGAATCGAAATATCAAATTGGTCACACAAATAATTGTTTGTGTCACTCGATTTTATAGTCAGCCCCTGTACCACTTTACCAGCTTCCTCACCACGGCAGCAGATCCTTCGCTGCCGCTCGTATTATTAAGTAAGTCAAGCAAATCGCTTGATCATATGCTCCGGAAGGA
>OLPS01003669.1_pt1 | contig 11708 bp, 7 predicted proteins | sample 1673071 | NCBI WGS metagenome assembly OLPS01 (sample SAMEA3136752, study PRJEB25190) | human gut metagenome | reverse complement strand
GAGCAGTGCAAAGGAAGAGTATACGCCCAGCTTTGACCTGACGGGGGTGTGAACCCCACCGTCATCCCTGCGGGATGCCACCGTACGGGTTGCGGCACCCAGCGTCCGCTTCGTGCAAAGTTTTGCACTTGCGTCCTGCTGGCCGCTGCCCCAACAACTCCTCCCTGCTTCCGCCACTGGCGGCGGTCGTCGTTGTTGCCTACTAGGGGCGGCCTTGGCAAAACCATAAGGCTTTACGCAATGCCAAGGGCCCCATTATTAGGGGGGCTGTCACCGCAGGTGACTGAGGGGTTCTTTCGTCAAAACAACCAAAATTTCTTTTTCTTTTTCTCTCGGCCGAACCAGCATTTGCTTGCTATCCGGTGCGCTGTGCGGTATAATGGATACAACAATGTGTTCTCACATGAAATGGACCCCAGAAACGACTTTTTAGGAGGAGCGTTATGGAACACTACAATCCCATCCTCGGCAGCGAGCCCAACGGCCAGAAATTCATCACCTGCGGCGAGATCATGCTCCGTCTGACCCCGCCGAACTACGAAAAGATCCGCATGGCATCCAGCTTTGAAGCCAGCTACGGCGGCAGCGAGGCCAACATTGCACTGGCCCTGGCCAACCTGGGTGTGGACAGCACCTTCTTCAGCGTAGTGCCCAACAACAGCCTGGGCAAGAGCGCGGTGCGCTGGCTGCGCTCCAACGATGTGCATTGCACCCCCATGATCCTGACCGAGCCCAACGAGACCCCCTCCAACCGGCTGGGTACTTATTATCTGGAGACTGGCTACGGCATCCGCGCTTCCAAGGTCATCTACGACCGCAAGCACAGTGCCATTACCGAGTATGACTTCTCTCAGGTCGATCTGGACGCTCTGCTGGACGGCTACGACTGGCTGCACCTGAGCGGCATTACCCCGGCACTGGGCCCCAACTGCCGCGGCCTCATCATCGATATGCTCAAGGTGGCCAAAAAGAAGGGCCTGACCGTCAGCTTTGACGGCAACTTCCGCTCTACCCTGTGGAGCTGGGAGGAAGCCCGCGATTTCTGCACCGAGTGCCTGCCTTACGTTGACGTTCTGCTGGGCATTGAGCCCTACCACCTGTGGAAGGACGACAACGATCACAGCAAGGGCGACTGGAAGGACGGCGTACCCCTGCAGCCCAGCTATGAGCAGCAGGACGAGATCTTCCAGCATTTCATTGCCCGCTATCCCAACCTCAAGTGCATTGCCCGCCATGTGCGCTATGCCCACAGCGGCAGCGAGAACAGCCTCAAGGCCTTTATGTGGTACGACGGCCACACCTTTGAGAGCAAGCTCTACACCTTTAATATTCTGGATCGCGTGGGCGGCGGCGATGCCTTTGCCAGCGGCCTGATCTACGCCATGCTGCACAACTATAAGGCTATGGATATGGTCAACTTTGCTGTGGCAAGCAGCGCCATCAAACACACCATCCACGGCGATGCCAACATCACCGATGATGTCAGCTCCATCCGCAACCTGATGAACATGAACTACGACATCAAGCGGTAACATTCCTTTATACGCAAAGATCCCCTCCGGTACGCGCACACCGGAGGGGATTTTCTTATTATGTTTCAATCTTACAGAAACACATCCAGCATCTTTTCCAGCGGGGTGCGGGTGTCAAGCTCCAACCCGGCTTTCTGTTTCAGCATCAGGATGCGGCGGACGCTCTCGTTGAGGCGTTCCTCGCTGATGGTTCCATTCTGCACAGCCTCCAGTACACCGTCAAAGGCTTCCGGCAGGTCGGGTGGCATCAGCAGAAGATCAGCCCCGGCGTTCAGCGCCGCTACAGCCGCTTCTGCTGCAGAATAGTGGTCCCGAATGGCTTGCATGGACAGCGAATCGGTGCAGATGACCCCAGTAAAGCCCAGCTCCCCCCGCAGACGCTCGGTCAGCATAGTGTAGGAGAGCGACGCAGGCAGGCCGTCCTGCGTTGCATTGGGGGTGGTAATATGGGCGGTCATTACTACGTCGGCCCCAGCTGCGATTCCAGCCGCAAAAGGCTTCAGCTCCGTCTCCCGCATCTCTGCCCAAGTCTTGGTGCTGCTGGCCGTGCCGTAGTGGCTGTCCTCTGCGGTATCTCCGTGGCCCGGGAAATGCTTGAGTGTGCAGAGTATGCCCGCATCGTGAAACCCTTGCACAGCGGAGGCCACCATCTGTGCCGCCACTGCCGGATCCGACGAAAATGCTCGGTTCCCGATCACGGTATTGGCCGGATTGGTGTTCACATCTGCCACCGGAGCAAAGTCAAGATTCAGGCCGTAGGTTTTGAGGTAGCCTCCGATGATCTGCCCCATGGCACGGGCATTGGCCGGGTCCCCTGTTGTACCTACTGCCTGGGCACTCTGGTATTGGGGCAGATCAAAGCCGGAAGCATTGGCCAACCGGGCCACGCTGCCGCCCTCCTCGTCCACGGCGGTCAACAGACCGGTCCCGGATGCTGCCTGAAAATCTGCCAGAAACTTTTTCAACTGCTCCGGGCTTTTCACATTCTGCCGAAACACCACAATGCCGCCCACCGGATACTTTTTCAGCCCCTGCCGTTCTGCCCAGGTCAGCCTTGTGCTATCAGACTGTCCACTGGGGTCCAGTGCCTCGACCCGCACCACGAACAGCTGCCCCACCTTTTCCCGCAGAGACATGGCAGCAAGCCGTTCCTCTACCGGGTCAATCTGGGCTGCTGCCGAGGCCGTTCCCGCCAGCAGCAGAGCCGCAGACAACAGCACAGCAGCTGCCCGCCGGATGATTTTTCGCACGAGAGACACCTCCTCTTTCTCTCAGTGTAGCACACCCTGCAAAGGTGCACAAGATGCAAAGATCCCCTCCGATACTCACACACCGGAGGGGATTTTTCCTATCAGAAATGCATCAGGAAAGGATCATGCGGTCGTTGGCGAACTCGCCGCCGGACGCGATCTGGAACTTGGCCAGCAGGTCGGAGACGTGCAGGTTCATCTTCTCTTCCCCGGAGACATCATAGATGATGTGGCCCTCGTGCATCATGATCAGGCGGTTGCCGTACTTGATGGCATCCTTCATGTTGTGGGTGATCATCATGGTGGTCAGGTGGTTCTCCTCCACGATCTTGGCCGAGAGGGTCAGCACCTTGAGCGCCGTCTTGGGGTCCAGAGCGGCGGTGTGCTCATCCAGCAGCAGGAGCTTGGGCTTGTTCATGGTAGCCATAAGCAGGGTCAGTGCCTGACGCTGACCGCCGGACAGCAGGCCCACGCGGGCGGTCAGGCGGTCCTCCAAGCCCAGGTCCAGGCTCTTGAGCAGTTCACGGTAGCGCTCCCGTTCGGTCTTGGTGATCCCGATCCTCAGGCCGCGGCGCTTGCCGCGCCGGGCGGCCAGGGCAAGGTTCTCCTCGATCTGCATGGTGGCGGCGGTGCCGGTCATGGGGTCCTGGAACACGCGGCCAATGTAGGCGGCGCGCTGGTGCTCCCCCAGTTTGGTCACGTCGGTGCCGTCAATGATGATCTTGCCGCTGTCCACGGGCCACACACCGGCCACAGCGTTCAGCATGGTGGATTTGCCCGCACCGTTGCCGCCGATGACGGTGACAAAATCACCTTCGTTCAATTTCAGGTTCAGACCGTTCAGGGCCGTTTTCTCGTTGACGGTACCGGCGTTGAAGGTCTTGGAAACATTCTGGATCTCAAGCATTTTTTGCATCCTCCTTCTGTGCCTTCTTTGCCGCGGGCTTTGTGAAGTACTTGCTCTTCCAATAGGGCACGGCCAGGAACACGGCCACCACAGAGGCGCTCAGCAGCTTGAGCAGGTTTGCGTCAAAGCCGAGGGTCAGCACCAGCTGGATGACGATGTAGTAGATGATGGCACCCAGCGAGACGGACACCAGCTTGAGAGCAAAGTTGTGGAAGATGCGGCTGAACAGGGCCTCGCCGATGATGACAGCAGCCAGACCGATGACGATGGCACCACGGCCCATGCTGACATCAGCAAAGCCCTGATACTGGCTCAGCAGTGCGCCGGACAGGGCCACCAGACCGTTGGAGACCGCCAGACCCAGCACCACATTGAAGCTGGTGTTGATGCCCTGGGCACGGCTCATGGCGGGGTTGGAACCGGTGGCGCGGATGCCGCAGCCCAGCTCGGTGCCAAAGAACCAGTACAGCACGCCGATGACCACGGCGCTGACCAGAATGACCATGATGATGGGGTTGTGCAGGGCAAGCTCCTTGACCCAGCGCAGGGAGATCAGCAGGTCGTACTTGTCCACGTTGATGGACTGGTTGGCCTTGCCCATGATCTTCAGGTTGATGGAGTAGAGGGCCAGCTGGGTCAGAATACCAGCCAGAATGGCCGGGATGCCCATAAAGGTGTGGAGCAGACCGGTGACAAGGCCGGTGGCCAGACCGGCCAGCAGGGCGATGAAGAGCGCTGCCCAGACGTTCATGCCGGAGAGCAGGCACATAACGCAGACCGCGCCGCCGGTGCCAAAGGAACCGTCTACGGTCAGGTCAGCCACATCCAGGATGCGGTAGGTCAGGTACACACCAATGGCCATGATGCCCCAGATGAGGCCCTGCGCACAGGCACCGGGCAAGGCACCGGGCAGGTTGGCAAGTCTTGCAAGAATATCCAAAACGTTTTCCTCCTGTAACTACACTTTTTTCTGATACGGGAAAGCGGAGAAGAGCCAAATTTCGCTCTTCTCCGCTGATTTTATTGTAAAGTCCCACTGTCACCGCAGCATGGACCCAGCGCCCCTATCTGGGGAGCTTTCTGCAAAGCAGACAGAGCGCCTGTTATTCCTCAATGGCCTCGTAACCCTCGGGAACGGTCATGCCCAGGTCATCGCAGATAGTCTTGTTGTACTTCTTGGTCACGTTGGTGTACTCAACGGGCATGGTGGAGATATCGGCCTCACCGGTCAGGACCTTGGCAGCCATCTCACCGGTGGTGTAGCCCAGATCGTAGTAGCTGATGGACAGGGTCGCCACGCCGCAGCCGGAGCAGATGCCCTCCTCACCGGCGAACACGGGCTTCTTGGCCGGGCGGCAGATGCCGTCGATGATGCCGGTGTTGGCAGCGCAGGTGTTGTCGGTGGGGACATACACTGCGTCGTTCTCGTCGGCAGCCTTCTGGCAGACAGAGGCCAGATCGTTGGAATCAGAGAAAGCGTACTGGGTGGCGGTAACGCCCTTGGCCTCCAGGTACTTCTGAACCTCGTCTACCTGATACTGGCTGTTTGCCTCGGCAGAGCAGTAGAGCAGGCCCACCTTGGTGGCCTCGGGCAGCCACTCGGTGATCATATCCGCCTGCTGATCCAGCGGAGCCAGATCAGAGGTGCCAGAGACATTGCCGCCCACGGTGCCATCGAAATCGGTCAGGCCCAGAGCAACACCGTACTCGGTGACGGAGGTGCCCAGAATGGGGATGCTGTCGGTGGCAGCCTGTGCGGCCTGCAGGGCGGGGGTAGCGTTTGCCATGATCAGGTCAACGCCTGCGGAAACAAAGCCGTTGGCGATGGTGGCGCAGGTTGCAGAATCGTTCTGGGCGTTCTGGAAGTCGAAGGTGACATTCTCGCCGAACTGTGCGGTCAGAGCATCCTCAAAGCCCTGGGTGGCAGCGTCCAGAGCGGCGTGCTCCACCAGCTGGCAGATGCCAACGGTATACTTCTGGCCGTCAGCCGCTGCGGAAGAAGCCGCAGCAGAGGAAGCTGTGGAAGAAGCAGCCGTGGAGCTGGAGGAACCGCCGCAGGCAGTCAGGGCAGCAGCTGCGCCGCAGACAGCGGCGGCAGACAGGAACGAACGACGAGAAATTTTACGCATGATATTACTCCCTCAATTCTACTTTCGCGGCAACAGGACACCGCATGAAAGTCAGTATTCAGGCGGCCCATCGCATCGCGCTGCCGCTTTACACTCGTGAAGTATATCACACTTTCCGCTCTAAAACAACCGGGAAACAGCCCGAATTATCAATCAAAGTAATTTTATCTATCACTTTTTTCGATAGTTCTGTGCCGCATCTGCATTCCTTCGAGCTTTTTCAGCTCACCGTCCAGCCAGAGCAGATTTTCTTCCAGCTGGGGGCGGTACTCTTTTGCAAAGTCGTAGCGGTAATACAGCGCCTGCCACAGCTTTTCCTGCATCCGCCGGGCAAACACCGGCTCAAACAGAGCCTCCAGCCGCTCCACGGTATCCTCCAACTCCATGCACACCTGCGCCCAGCGCACATCGGTGGCCTCCCGGGCGGGCACATCGTAACGGGCCAGATAATCCCCCACCCTTGCCGCAATGACCTGCCCGCCGCACTGGGTGGGCTGCAAAAAGTAGGACACCTGCCCGTCCTTCGTGATTTCCTGCGCCAGCGGGTAAAGGGCGCAGACCAGCGGCTCGGCATCGTGGATGGCGCAGTGGTTCCCGGTGAGGAAGGGGCAGTTGCCGCGCTCTTCCTTCAGCGGGGCCAGCCGCAGCACCGGCAGGTGGCTGACCCGCCCGATGCTCCCCCGACAGAACGCCCGGGCCACGGTGCGGGGCGGCAGGCGCAGGCGGGCCGCAATGCGCCACAGGTCAAAGCCCGACAGCACGATATCCTCCCGCCCCCGGCAGCAGCCGCCGCAGCCCGCGCAGGCAAACGAAAACGCCTCGTCCCGGGCAAGCAGGGGCGCGGTGCGGGTAAAATCGGTGCGGCCGCAAAGATCGACCTGTGAATCCTTGAGCATGATGGTTCTCCTGTTCTGTGAATGGTTTTGTTCCATTGTACCACAAAGCCGGGCACAGAAAAAGGGAGCGCATCCGCTCCCCTGTTCAGGACCCCCGGCTCACACGGCGGTAGACCGTTACAGCATCCTCGATGTGGTAGGGCGCGGTGCTGTGGTCTCCCCCTGCCCCGGCCGTGACCAGAATGTATTCCCTGCCCTTCACCTCGGCCAGACTGGCAAGGCAGAGCCCTGCTTCCCCGGTGTAACCGGTCTTACCACCCAGAATCCGGCCACTGTGCAGCTCTGTGCCGTCCAGCTGGCTCAGCAGGGTGCTGTGCATCGTGAACCCCTGCGGGTGGCAGTTGGTGGCCGGAACGGTATACCGCTCCGTGGTAAACAGCTTGCGGAAGGTCTCGTTCTGCAGGGCTGCTTCTGTCAGCCGGGCCATATCCCGCACGGTGGAAACATGTTCTGGGTCGTGCAGGCCGGTGGGGTTGCAGAAATGCGTGGCGGTCATCCCCAGCTCTGCCGCTTTCTGGTTCATCCGGGCCGCAAAGGCCTCCTCGCTGCCGCTCACCTCCCGGGCCAGCGCTTCGCAGCACTCGGCCCCCGAGGGCAGCATGGCCCCGTACAGCAGATCCCGCACCGTGGCCGTTTCCCCGGCCTGAAACCCCGCCAGCGAGGCATTCTGGGCCTGCAGAGCCGGAAATATCTCCTCGGGCAGGGTCACGGGCGTGTCGAGGTCCGGGTTTGCTTCTATGGCCAGCAACGCCGTCATCACCTTGGTCATGGAAGCCGGATAGATCGTGCTGTCGGCATCCTTTTCGGCCAGCACCTCTCCGCTGTCGGCCCGCAGTAAAATGGCATGGGGACTGTTCAGCCCATCCAGCGTGACCCGCCGGGGCCACAGCAGTAGAAGCAGGGTCGCCAGCACCAGCAGCCAGAACAGCCGCCGGAAGGCTCTGCGCCGGTGCTTCCGGCGGCGCGGTGAAGTTTTCATTCTCGTTCTCATCCTTTTTTGCAAACTCAAAAGCGCTTTCATCCCCTAATACGGGACGAGAGCGCATTTTTCTGCAAAAAGTGGGGCCGCCCCACAAAAATTTGTGCAGCGGCCCCAAGCCAGTTCAATATTTTACCTTTTTACGTCATCTACAAGAACGTGTTCAGTGCTGTGCCTTATGGAACATGCTCTTGCGCTTACGCTCCAGCAGATAACCGGCAGCCAGCAGAACACCGCCTGCACGCACCAGAACATCTGCCATCCAGTTGGTGGTACCGGTCTGGATCAGCTTGCCGCTCTCCGGGCGGGCATCCTGTACCGGCGGGTTCACGGGGGTCTCCGGGGCGGGCGTGGTCTTAGCGACTGCCTGCTCCACGGCGGGAGTGGTGGGCCGTGCATCCTGCACTGCCGGGGTAGTCGGCGTAGTGGGAGCCGGAGCCGGAGGAGTAGGATCGGAATCCTCAGGCGTTTCCGGTTTCGGGTTCGTGGGGATCACAGGGTCGGTCACTTCCCGCAGAGCGCCGTAAATGGTCACGGTGTACCGTTCGGAGTCGGTGCCATCGATGTTCTCGCCGGTGACCTTCACGTTGGAATCCGGGCCAAAGGCATCCAGCACACCCGCTGCTGCGGTGGTGTTGGGGTTGTTCTGGCTCTCATAGCCCCAGACGATGGTATAGGTCTTGCCCTCATACTCGTACTCGGTGCCATAGACCATATCATAAGCGCTGGGAGCACCCTCTGCCTGTTTTTCGTAGTTGCCCCAGATGAGCTTGGTGTTGCCCTCTGCATCGGTGGTCTTGGTGAAGTTCAGGCTCTTACCGTTCACCACCATATCCCGCAGAATAATGACCTGATCGCCATTCTCAGCGGTCTGGTAGGCAGTGTCGAAATTGTATCCGGCCTGCTTCAGCTCTTCCAGCACCTTGCCGATGATCTCCGGGTCGTGGGAACCGTCCACATCCAGCATATAGTTCAGTGCGGCGGCGGGCACCCACACGGAGAGATACTGCTTCCCGGTCTCCTTGTTCAGGTCAGAGAGGTAGGTATAGGTCTGGCCTTTATAGGAAAGGGCATCGAAGTTTGCGTGGGCATCATCCTTGGTCAGCAGGAAGTTGGTCAGCTTGTCGCCCTGATCGTTCACCGGCCACAGGGTGTTGTCGGCCTTGTAGTCATAGGTCAGCGTGCCGCCGGTAACGATGAGCTTCTGGCCCTTGTTTTCCGCATCACGTACGATAGAGTTTACATCCACATGCGAACCATTCTTAATGGTAGTGGTAGAATTGGAGCCTTTGGAATAGATGCCTTTGCGGAAATTGCCCTCGGTGATAAGGGTGCCGTTCTCCATGGTCAGAGTCGTATTGTCACCCATGGAGATGGCGCTGGCACCTTCTGTCGCCTCTGAGATGTGCAGAGTGCTGTTGTCGTCCACCAGAATGCTGTGCGAGCCAGGAAGCGCGCTGAGCCACAGAGCATGGCTCTCCGGATCGTTTGTACTTGGGTCGTACTTCATGTTCAAGTCGTACAGGCTGTTTCCGGTAATATGCAGTTTAGTGGCTCCACTGGTGCCACCCCGGAAGATCATACCATTCACCACATTGTTGGAGGTAACTTTGCTCTGTCCACTGATCTCCACATTATTGAATCCAGCCTGAATACCGTAACTCGCATTGAGCGTAACATCGCTGCCGTTCTTGAAGGTCAGATCGCCCTTGCCGCCGGACTCCGGGCCATAGATGGCAGTGCCATTCTTAGCACTGACGCTTCCGGTGGAGTGATCAAAGGTGATGTCAGTGCCGCCACCGGAAGCAACGGAGATACCCATGCCCTTGCTGTCAATATCTACCTTCGAATTATCGAAGGTGATGTCTCCGGCATCGTCCTGATATTGGATGCCCTGGCCATTGCTGTCGATGTTCAGCGTGCTGTCTTCTACGGTTAGGCTGGAACCGGTTCCTCCATAGATTGCAGAGCTTTGTGTTCCCTTGATCTCCAGTGTGCTGTCACCTGTTACCGTGATGTCATCGGTACTGTCAATGCCATAACCATTGTTGCCGTAGACTAAACCTTCCTGATCATTATCGATCTTGTAAGCACCGCTGCCTACCGTGTCAATGGTCAGGCTGGACTTGTCCTCTACGGTCAAATCGCCCCGCTGTACGATACCGCGTCCACCCTGCGTACTGGAACCTGCTTCTGTGTGCTTGATATCCACATCGGCATTGTCCGTCAAGGTCACATCAGAATCGTTAGAGATCACCATTCCGGTAGAAGTATGATCAATGTTCAGAGAACCTTGGTCGCTGGTATCGTCACCCTTGATGGTCAGGGACGCACCCTCGCCACTGCTGTCATCACCTGCGTTTTCGCCGCCCACGCGGATGCCCTCCACATTGCGGTTGGGGCTGCTCGTGCTCTCTTTTTTCGCGTCTCCCGCTTCCTGGGCGGCATTCTCCAAGGCTTTCTTGCCATCAATGGTGTTTTCGCCCTTTAATGTAACGTCCACCGTGGAGTGATCCCGTACAACAATGCCTGCGGTGTTATCTTTTTCGGTCAGATTGATTTCGGTATTATCCAGCGTCAGGTCAACGTTGGTTTCCTTGTTTTCATCTTCGCCTTCCAGATTCACACCGATATCAATGCCGTTGCCGCCGGTGGTCAGGTTGGAATCCCTGACTGTCAGGTCAACATCTGCACCCTCGCCCACCTTGATGATGGTTTTATCTTCTTTGGTATCTGCGGGCACTTCAGTCGGGGTGCTGGTGGTATCCACATTCACACCGTCAACCACGATGGTTGCATCTTTCACATCTTCTTTGACCGTGATGGTGTTTGTGGTTGTGGTCTCAGACGTGGAACTGTTCTTTGTGTTGTCGGCAGAAGAATCTGTGGTATGATCCGTAGGTGTGGGTACCTCTGTACCATTGTTGGAGTTATCAGTGGTTGACGGGACTTCTTCCTTTGGCGCGTTGCCGTCCTTGACGTAGATCGTACCTTTATCCGCTTTATCCTCGTTGACGTAGGTGCGGTTTTTATCGCCCTGATCCTCACCCTGATAACTGAATGCACCGCGAGTGTCATCCTGGTCAACAGTTATATCACCATTGCCCAGATAATACGTCACCGCAGAAGCACTGGGGCCAACCGTGCTCACTGCAACCGCAGTGGCCAGCGACATTGCTGCCAACTTGAATTTCTTGTTTGTCATTTTTCTTCTGCTCCTTTCCAGTTCATGCTCCCATGATCGAAAAGTGGTGGTCAAACAGCAGGCCGATCCTTTGTCAACTGTTTTTTGCATGGGAACGCGTTTCTCCCAAAAGCGTTTCCAGCCTTATGATAGCACACCGTACGAAAAAATCAGTCAGAAATAGAAACCTTTGGTAATTTCTTTGCCGGTGAAAGAAAGTACCGCACAAAAACAACAAACCCCCAAGGAATTTCTTCCTCAGGGGTTTTGTTTAAGTCGGCGACTACCTATTTTCACGCGCCGTTTCCAGCGAACTATCTTGGGCACGAGTGAGCTTAACTTCTGTGTTCGGAATGGGAACAGGTGGAACCTCACCGTCATCGTCACCGACCAATATGACTGGTTCAGTATAACATTTCTGTTCTACTTTGTCCAGTGTTTTTAGAAGGACGTGCCTTCAAAACTGAATAATCACTGCTCACATTTTGTCATTGACTTGAGAATTCAAGCGAATTGTGGTCAAGCCCTCGATCTATTAGTACACACTTGCTGAATGGATCGCTCCACTTACACATCGTGCCTATCAACCTCGTAGTCTACAAGGGATCTTACCTGATTGAATCAGTGGGATATCTTATCTTTGGGTCGGCTTCACGCTTAGATGCTTTCAGCGTTTATCCGATCCGTACGTAGTTGCCCAGCTATGCTCCTGGCGGAACAACTGGTGCGCCAGAGGTACGTCCGTCCCGGTCCTCTCGTACTAGGGACAGCTCCCATCAAATATCCTGCGCCCACGACAGATAGGGACCGAACTGTCTCACGACGTTCTGA
>OLPS01003665.1_pt1 | contig 11724 bp, 5 predicted proteins | sample 1673071 | NCBI WGS metagenome assembly OLPS01 (sample SAMEA3136752, study PRJEB25190) | human gut metagenome | reverse complement strand
CCTGTCCGCCGTGGCATTACGGCGTAGGCTGCCCCTGCTGGTTCTTCCTCGACGAAGTGACCGTGAAATAAAACGTTGCGAAAAATTTTAAACGATTGCATAATGAAACCCAAGCATCTTCTTTCCTTATCCGTTCTGCTGATCTCGGCCGCCTGTTCGCAGCCTGAGCAGAAGCCGCTGACGCAGTATGTCGACATGCGTATCGGCACGGGCGGCCATGGCCATGTATTCATGGGCGCCAACGTCCCGTTCGGCGCCGTACAGCTCGGCCCCACGAGCATCCCGCAGTCGTGGGACTGGACGTCGGGCTACCACATTTCCGACACGACGGTCATCGGTTTCAGCCACACACACCTGAACGGCACCGGTATCGGCGACCTGTTCGACGTCACGGTGATGCCCGTCGTGGGGCAGGTGACCTATGCCCGCGGCACGGAGGACGACCCGCAGTCGGGCATGTGGTCGTATTTCAGCCACGCCAATGAAAAGGCCCGCCCGGGCTATTACGCCACGCGGCTCGACCGCTACGGCATCGACGTGGAGCTGACCGCCACCAAGCGCGTCGGCCTGCACAAATATACCTTCCCGGCATCGGCCGATGCCGCCGTGGTCTTCGACCTCGAGAACGGCGGCTGCTGGGATGCTCCGACCGAAACCTTCATCGAACGTGCCGACGACCATACGATCAGCGGCTACCGCTACTCGACGGGCTGGGCGAAAGACCAGCGGGTCTATTTCACGGCCGAATTCTCCAAACCCTTCAAGTCGCTAGCCATTTACGAGGGCGGCGAGGACGGCGGCCTGCGCGAAGGCGACAGCTTCAGGGCGGAGCGCCTTTACGGCCGGGTCGGTTTCGACACTTCGGCCGGAGAGACGATCTATGTCAAGGTCGCCATTTCGCCCGTGAGCATCGAGAATGCACGCCTGAACATGCAGGCCGAGCTTCCCGGCTGGGACTTCGAAGCGACGGCCGCAGCCGCCGACCGGGCGTGGAACGCCGAGTTGCAGAAGGTGCGCATCGAGACTTCGGACGACGCCGCACGCCGCATTTTCTATACGGCGCTTTACCACACGATGGTCGCCCCGTCCGAATTCTGCGACGTGAACGGCGACTACCGCGGTTCCGACGGCAAGATCTACCGCGCCGCGCCGTTCGTGAACTATACGACTTTCTCGCTGTGGGACACCTATCGCGCCGCCCAGCCCCTCATGACGATCCTCCACCCCGAGAAGATGCCCGACATCGCCAATACGATGCTCCATATCTACCGGCAGCAGGGCAAGCTTCCCGTATGGCACCTGATGGGTAACGAAACCGACTGCATGGTCGGCAATCCCGGTATCCCGGCCCTGGCCGACGCCGTGCTCAAAGGCTACGGCGGCTTCGACAGGGAGCAGGCCTACGAGGCGCTCAAGCAGTCGGCGATGCTCGGCGAGCGGGGTATGGATCTGCGCATGAAATACGGCTATATCCCCTGCGACCTCTTCAACGAGGCGGTGGCTTACGACATGGAGTACGCCCTCGCCGACTGGGCCGTGGCACAGGTCGCCAAAGAGCTGGGCAAGACCGCGGATTACGACCATTTCCTCGAACGAAGCAAATCCTACCGCCATTTCTTCGATCCGCAGACCCGCTTCATGCGCGGCCTCGATTCGAAAGGCCGGTTCCGCACGCCTTTTAATCCGTTCCGCTCGACACACCGCGCCGACGACTACTGCGAGGGCAACGCATGGCAGTACACATGGCTCGTGCCGCACGACGTCGAGGGGCTGATCGGCTGTTTCGGCGGCAAGGAAGCCTTCACCGGGAAACTCGACTCGCTGTTCGTCGTCAGCTCCGTGCTCGAGGGAGCCGCCTCGCCCGACATCTCGGGCCTGATCGGTCAGTACGCCCACGGCAACGAACCCAGCCACCACGTCGTCTACCTCTACACGATGATCGGTCAGCCGTGGAAGACCGCCGACAAGGTGCGCGAGATACTGACGACGCTCTACCACGACCGGCCCGACGGGCTTTCGGGCAACGAGGACGTGGGGCAGATGTCGGCATGGTACGTCCTCTCGTCGCTGGGTTTCTACCAGGTCGAACCCGCCGGGGGCCGCTATTTCTTCGGCTCGCCGCTCTTCGACAAGGCTGAAGTGCGTGTCCGCGACGGTGTGCTGACCGTCACGGCGCATAACAATTCCGCCGCGAACAAATACATCCAGGCGGTGAAGCTCAATGGCAAGCCGTATACGAAACCCTATATTGCCTTCGACGACATCGCCGCGGGCGGTGTGCTCGAATTCGAGATGGGTGCCGAACCCGCAGTGTGGTATGAACTCTAAACATCGGAAGGCCATGAAAAAAGGATATATCGCATTTGCCGCCCTCTGCGCCGCCGCACTCGCTTCGTGCACATGTCCTTCGGCCGGGGAGCAGCGCCTCCGTCCTTCGGAGTACGTTTCGACGCTGGTCGGTACGCAGTCGGATTTTTCGCTCTCGACGGGCAATACCTATCCGGCCATCGCCTTGCCGTGGGGCATGAATTTCTGGACGCCCCAGACCGGCAAGATGGGCGACGGCTGGGCATATACTTACGGGGCGCACCAGGTGCGGGGGTTCAAGCAGACCCACCAGCCTTCGCCGTGGATCAACGATTACGGCCAGTTCTCGCTCATGCCCGTGCGCGGGGAGGATAAATTCGACGAGGAGTCGCGCGCCAGCTGGTTTTCGCACCAGTCCGAAGTGGCCAAACCCTATTACTATAAGACTTACCTCGCCGACCATGACATCCGCGTGGAGATCACGCCGACCGACCGTGCCGCGATGATGCGCTTCACCTTCCCCGACTCGAAGGAGTCGGGTGTGGTGATCGACGCCTTCGACCGTGGTTCGCAGGTCGGGATGGTCGACGACCGTACGATCGTCGGTTACACCACGCGCAACAGCGGTGGCGTGCCGGAGAATTTCCGCAACTGGTTCGTCGTGCGCTTCGATACGCCGTTCAGCGCCATCGAGCTGACCGATGCCCCCGGCGGATACAAACCCGGCAGCAACCTGCTCTATCCCGAAGGGCAGAAGTCCGTCACGGGCGAACATGCCGTGGCCAAGGTGCATTTCGCGACCCGCCGCGGCCAGCAGATATGCGCCAGCGTGGCGTCGTCGTTCATTTCTCCCGAACAGGCGCTGCAGAACCTCCGGGAACTGGGTAGCGACGATTTCGAAACGGTGAAGTCCAAGGCGCAGGCGCGCTGGGACGATGTGCTGGGACGCATCGAGGTAGAGGGCGGTACGGACGACCAGTACCGTACGTTCTATTCGTGCCTCTACCGGTCGGTGCTCTTCCCGCGTAAGTTCTACGAGGTGACCGACCAGGGCGAGGTCGTGCATTACAGCCCCTACAACGGCGAGGTGCTCCCCGGCTACATGTATACCGACACCGGGTTCTGGGACACCTTCCGCAGCCTTTTCCCGCTGCTGAACCTCGTTTACCCCTCCGTGAACGCCGAAATCCAGCAGGGACTCGCTAACGCGGCACGCGAGAGCGGTTTCCTGCCCGAATGGGCGTCGCCCGGGCACCGCGGCTGCATGGTGGGCAACAATTCCGCTTCGGTGGTTGCCGATGCCGTGGTGAAGGGCACGAACGACAAAGACCTCGGGGTGCTCTACGATGCGATGGTGTATGCCACGGAGCACGTGCACCCGACCGTTGCGTCGACCGGACGCTGGGGGCACGAGTACTACAACGAGCTGGGATATATCCCTTACGACGTGAACATTCCCGAGAACGTGGCACGTACGCTCGAATACGCCTACGACGACTGGTGTATTCTGCAGGTGGCGAAGAAACTGAACCGTCCCCAGGCTGAACTGGACAAGTGGGCGGCGCGTGCCCGGAACTACCGCAATGTCTTCGACCCCGAAACCCGTCTGATGCGCGGTCGCCTCAGGGACGGCAAGTTCCAGGCGCCGTTCAGTCCCTACAAGTGGGGCGACGCCTTCACCGAGGGTAACTCGTGGCATTATACGTGGTCGGTATTCCACGACGTCGAGGGGCTCGTCGACCTGATGGGCGGCCGGGAGCAGTTCGTCCAGATGCTCGACTCGGTATTCGTCGTGCCGCCGATCTACGACGACAGCTACTACGGATTCCGCATCCACGAGATCACCGAGATGCAGGTGGCCGACATGGGCAACTACGCCCACGGCAACCAGCCTGCGCAGCACATGATCTACCTCTATAATTATGCGGGTGCCCCGTGGAAAGCCCAGTACTGGGCGCGCGAGGTGATGGATCGCCTCTATTCGGCCTGTCCCGACGGCTATTGCGGCGACGAGGACAACGGCCAGACTTCGGCCTGGTATGTCTTTTCCGCCCTGGGGTTCTATTCCGTCTGCCCGGCTTCGGACGAATACGTCGTCGGTTCGCCGCTGTTCCGCAAGGCCGTCGTGAACCTCGAAAACGGGAATAAGATTGTGCTCGAAGCGCCGGACAACAGCCCCGAGAACCGTTATATCGGAGCCGTGCAGTTCGACGGGAAATCCTATACGTATAATTTCCTGCGCCATTCCGACCTCGTGAAGGGTGCCGGCGTCCGCTTCTCGATGCGTCCCGACCCCGATTACACGCGGGGTACGGAGCCCGGGGATGCCCCTTACTCGTTCAGCCGCGAATAACACGGACGGGTTGAACCGATGTCAATCCGCCGCGGCCGGTTCCGGCTGCGGCGGATTTTTTGTTTTTGCCGGAATCCCGAAATGTCGATAATTTGTCAATAGAATATGCCCGGGGATTTTGTAAATCGGCTGAAAAGCGCTACTTTTGTAACGTTGTTTTGACAATTGTTAGGTTAATCCGAACACCTCCCCATGACATCTACCGACAGAATCGACCAACGCGAACGTAAGAAACAGCAGGGCCAGGCCGCTGCGTTCTATTCGTCGTCGTGCCGACAGCAGGATCGGAGTACGCAGATGCAAGGGCAGCAGGTGTCCGGGAGCGGAATACGCAGATAGATACCAGACCGCCATGACATACGTGTCGTGGCGGTCTGTCTTTTTTTCAAACTTAAAACCAAAGGTATGAAGGTCGGTGTTATTATGGGCTCGGTGAGCGATTATGAGGTGATGGCCGATGCCGTCGCCATGCTCGGACAATTCGGGGTCGATTTCGAAAAGCGCGTGGTGAGCGCCCACCGTACCCCTGACCTGCTGTGCGAATATGCCAAGACGGCCAAAAACCGCGGTATCGGGGTGATTATTGCCGGCGCGGGCGGTGCCGCGCATCTGCCGGGCATGGTGGCCTCGATGACCACGCTCCCCGTGGTGGGCGTCCCCGTGAAGTCGCGGGCCCTGAACGGGCTGGATTCGCTGCTTTCGATCGTGCAGATGCCTGCGGGCGTTCCGGTGGCGACGACGGCCATCAACGGGGCGAAGAACGCGGCGCTGATAGCCGTGTCGATCCTCGCTCTGCAGGATGCGGAGCTGGCTGCCCGGCTCGAAGCGTTCCGTGCGAAACAGACCGCCGACGTACTGGCGGCAGAACTTTAATCCGGCAGGGGAGGCGGCTATGGCAGAGAAAACGAAAACGATCGGTATCATGGGCGGCGGTCAGCTGGGGCTGATGATCGTCGAGCAGGCGCACCTGCTCGGGGCGCGCACGCTGTGCCTCGACCCTGCGCCCGACGCCCCCGCGTTCGCGCTGAGCGACGGGCACATCGTGGCGGCGTATGACGATGCCGCGGCGCTCGAAGAGCTTTGCCGCCGCAGCGACGTGGTGACCTACGAATTCGAAAACGTCCCGGGCAGCGTGCTGATCCCGCTGGAAAAGAAATACAACATCCCGCAGGGTTTCCGCCCGCTTTACGATTCGCAGGATCGCCTGCGCGAGAAGGACAATGCCCGCGCCAACGGGCTGCGGACGCCCCTGTACGCCGCCGTGGACGACGAGGCGTCGCTGCGTGCCGCCTTGGCCGAGATAGGATTCCCGGCGGTGCTCAAGACCCGTACGCTGGGATACGACGGCCACGGGCAATTGGTGTTGAAGGGCGAGGCCGACGTGCCGCGTGCGCTGCCGATGCTCTCCGTACCCTGCATTCTGGAGGCGTTCGTGCCGTTCGATTTCGAAGCCAGCATCGTGATGGTCTCGGACGGGGAGCGCGTCATCCATTTCCCCATCGGGCGGAACGTCCACCGCGACGGCATCCTCGACCTGTGCTTCGTCCCCGCCGAGGGGATCGACGACGGCCTGCGCAGCCGCATGGCTGCGGCCGGCGAGCGGTTCATGAAATCCTGCCGCTACCGCGGGATCCTCGCCATCGAGTTCTTCATCCGCGACGGAGAGTTCTATTTCAACGAAATGGCGCCGCGGCCCCACAATTCGGGGCACTATACCATCGAGGGGTGCACGACCAACCAGTTCCGCGAGCTGGTGCGCTTCCTGCTGGGCGAACCGTTGCAGGAGCCGCAGCTCGTGGCGCCGACCGTGATGAAGAATATCCTGGGGCAGGATCTCGAAGCGGCCGAGAGAATCGCCGCCGAAAACCGCCCGGGTGTCCATGTCCACCTTTACGGCAAGACCGAGAGCCGTCCGAAGCGCAAGATGGGGCATATCACCTTCGTCGGGATGGACGCCGGGGAATACGGTGCCGCGTGGGCCGACAGATTCGTAAAATAAGTGCAAACGAAATAACATGGAAAACTACCGGATTTTTGTTGAGAAACATCCCCGTTTCCGGGTCGAGGCCGACAGCCTGCGCCGGGAGCTGAACACCAATCTGAACCTGGACATCCGCAGTCTGCGGTTGCTCAACGTCTACGACCTGTTCGGGTTCAGCCGAGAGCTGCTCGAAAAGAGCCGTTACAGCGTCTTCGGCGAAGTGGTAACCGACAGCGTGACCGATTCGTGCGACCTGGCGGGACGGAAATACATCGCCGTGGAGTACCTCCCCGGCCAGTTCGACCAACGTGCCGCGTCGGCCGTCGACTGCGTGCGGCTGATCGACCCGTCGGCCCAGGTGCGCATCCGCTCGTCGAAGCTGTTGCTGTTCGACGATGCCGTTTCCGACGAAGATCTGGCGCGCATCCGCCATTACTATATCAACGCGGTCGAGTCGCGCGAGAAGAATCTGGACGTGCTGACCGACATGGAACAGGCCGAGGTGAAGCCCGTCGCCGTGCTGGAAGGCTTCACCAAGATGACCGACGCCGAACTGGAACCCTGCTGCAAGCGGTACGGGCTGGCGATGAATGCCGACGACCTGCGCGAGGTGGTGAAATATTTCCGTGCCGAGGGGCGCGATCCCTATGAGACCGAGCTGCGCATCCTCGACACCTATTGGAGCGACCACTGCCGCCATACGACCTTCACCACCGAGCTGGAGGGCATCACGGTCGAGGAGTCGTTCGCAAAGGACGAGATCGAGGATTCGCTGGCCCTCTACCTGCGCATCCGCCGCGAACTGGGCCGCGAGCACAAGAGCATCTGCCTGATGGACATGGCGACCATCGGCGCCCGTTACCTGCGCAAGAAAGGGCTGCTGGACGACCTAGAAGTGAGCGACGAGAACAATGCCTGCTCGGTATACGTCGATGTCGATGTCGACGGGGCGACCGAGAAGTGGCTCCTGCAATTCAAGAACGAAACCCATAACCACCCGACCGAGATCGAGCCGTTCGGCGGTGCTTCGACCTGTCTGGGCGGCGCTATCCGCGACCCGTTGTCGGGGCGCAGCTACGTCTACCAGGCCATGCGCGTAACGGGTGCCGGCAATATCTACCAGAAGGTGTCCGATACGCTCGAAGGCAAGCTCCCGCAGAGCGTCATTTCGAAGAAGGCCGCCGCGGGCTACTCCAGTTACGGCAATCAGATCGGGCTGGCAACGACCCATGTGCGCGAGATTTACCACGACGACTATGTGGCCAAGCGCCTCGAAGTCGGTGCCGTGGTCGGTGCCGTGAAGGCTGAAAACGTCCGCCGCGAAAAACCCGTCCCGGGCGACAAGATCGTCATGCTGGGCGGCCGCACGGGGCGTGACGGTATCGGCGGCGCCACGGGTTCGTCGAAAGAGCACAATACCAAGTCGCTCGAAACCTGCGGCAGCGAGGTGCAGAAGGGCAATGCCCCCGAGGAGCGCAAGCTCGAACGCCTGTTCCGCCGCCCGGAGGTGACGCGGCTCATCAAGAAATCGAATGACTTCGGTGCCGGCGGCGTCAGCGTCGCCATCGGCGAGCTGGCCGACGGGCTGGACATCTACCTCGACCGTGTGAAGACCAAGTACAGCGGCCTGAATTCCACGGAACTGGCGATCAGCGAGTCGCAGGAGCGTATGGCCGTGGTCGTCGAGGCGAAGGACGTCGCCGAATTCATGGGCTACTGCCGCGAGGAGAATATCGAGGCGGTCGAGGTGGCCGACGTGACGGATACGGCCCGTATGCGGATGTTCAACAAAGGGCGCAAAGTCGTAGACCTCGCCCGTGAATTCATCGACAGCGCCGGGGCGAAGCACTATGCCGAAGCCATGATCGGTGAGGTGGAGAACCGCGATCCTTTTGCCCGTGAGGTCGTGGGCGCGACGTTTGCCGAACGCTTCGAGGAGAACCTGCGCGACAACAATGTCGTCTCGCAGCGCGGCCTGATCGAAATGTTCGATTCGACGATCGGCCGTTCCACCGTGCTGATGCCGTTCGGCGGCCGCACGCAGGGCAGCGAAACGCAGGTGTCGGTGCAGAAACTCCCGACCGACGGTTACACCGACACGGCCAGCATCATGGCCTTCGGCTACAATCCCTACCTGGCCTCGTGGAGCCCTTACCACGGTGCTGCGTATGCCGTCGTCGAAGCTGCTGCCAAGGTCGTGGCTGCGGGCGCGCGTTATGACAGGATGCGTTACTCATACCAGGAATATTTCGAACGCATGACCCGCGATCCCCGCTCGTGGGGCAAGCCGCTGGGTGCCCTGCTCGGTGCGCTGAAGATGCAGGTCGAACTGGGCCTGCCCTCGATCGGCGGCAAGGACTCGATGTCGGGCACGTTCCAGGACATCAACGTTCCGCCGATGCTGATGGCCTTCGGCATCACGACGGTGAATGCCGGGACGGTCATTTCGACCGATTTCAAGAAGGCCGGCAACCGTATCTACCTGGTGCGCCATACGCCCAGGGAGAACCATATGCCCGACACGGCGCAGCTGAAGGACAACTTCGGCTTTGTCAGCGAAAATATCGAACGCGGCAATATCCTCGCCGCATGGTCGGTGGGCTTCGGAGGTGTCGCCGAAGGTCTTGCCAAGATGGCTTTCGGCAACCGCATCGGCGCCGAGGTGGAGATGGACGAGGCGGAACTCTTCGGATACGCCTATGGTTCGATCCTTGTCGAGAGCGCCGTCGAACTGACCCATCCTGCGGCCGGGCTGCTGGGTATGACCGCAGCCGAAGGGGCGTTGACCGTCAACGGCGTGAAAATGCCGCTCGACGCCCTCTACAAGGCCAATACCGAGAAATTCGCGGCCGTTTACCCCGACAAGGGGGAGAACCATGCCGGAGTGATGACCTCGGAGCCCGCACCCCGGACTTTCGCCTATCGGGGCGAAGCCGTCGAACATCCGCTGGTCTATATCCCCGTGTTCCCGGGCACCAACTGCGACTACGACACGGCCAAAGCATTCCGCAAGGCCGGGGCCGAGGTCGAAATGAGCGTGTTGTGCAACCTCGGGGGCGACGACATCCTGCGTTCGATCCGCGAAATGAAGGAACATATCCGCCGCGCCCATATCTTCGTGCTGAGCGGCGGCTTCTCGTCGGGCGACGAACCCGACGGCAGCGCCAAGTTTATCGTCAACGTACTCAACAATAAGGATATACGCGATGAAATCCATGCGTTGCTCGACCGCGGAGGGCTGATCCTCGGCATCTGCAACGGTTTCCAGGCGCTCGTCAAATCCGGCCTGCTGCCTTACGGCCGCCTGGGCATGGTGACCAAGGATTCGCCGACGCTGTTCCGCAACGACATCAACCGCCATATTTCGCAGATCGTCTCGACGCGCGTCTCGACGCTCAACTCCCCGTGGCTCGCGGGCTTTGGCCTGGGCGACATCCACTCGATCGCTGTCAGCCACGGCGAAGGCAAGTTCGTCGTGAGCGAAGAACTTGCCCGGGAGCTGTTCGCCAACGGGCAGGTGGCCTTCCAGTATGTCGATCCCGAAGGGCGTGCGACGGCCGAGGCGCCGTACAACCCCAACGGTTCGTCGTATGCCATCGAGGGCCTGGTGTCGCGTGACGGCCAGATCCTCGGCAAGATGGGGCATACGGAGCGTTACGAGAAAAACCTCTTCAAAAATATCGCAGGCGAGAAGGAGCAGTCGCTGTTCCGCAATGCCGTCGACTATTTCCGCAAAAATTAGTACAATATAAAACTTAAACTCACAAACACCATGAAACAGCTCGAAATGCTCTACGAAGGCAAGGCAAAACAGGTTTTCCGCACCGACGATCCCGACAAGATCATCATCCACTACAAGGATGCGGCAACGGCTTTCAACAACATCAAGAAAGCCACGATCGAAAACAAGGGCGTGCTGAACAACGCCATCTCGACCCTGATTTTCAAGGAGCTTCAGAAGTCGGGTGTCAAGACCCACTATATCGAGACGATCAACGACCGCGACCAGGTGTGCCGCCGGGTGACGATCATCCCGCTGGAGGTGATCGTGCGCAATGTCATCGCCGGTTCGATGGCCCAGCGCCTCGGTATCGAGGAGGGTACGCAGCCGTCGAACGTCATCTACGACATCTGCTACAAGAAGGACGAGCTGGGCGACCCGCTGATCAACGACCACCACGCCGTGGCATTGGGTGCCGTGACCTACGAGGAACTCGAACTGATCTACGCCATGACCTCGCGTATCAACGAGATCCTGCGCAACCTTTTCGCCAAGATGAACATCAAACTCGTGGACTTCAAGATCGAGTTCGGCCGTACGTCGGACGGGGAGATCGTGCTCGCCGACGAGGTGTCGCCCGACACCTGCCGCCTGTGGGACATGACGACCAACGAGAAACTCGACAAAGACCGTTTCCGTCGTGACCTGGGCAAGGTGCGCGAGGCTTACGAGGAGATTTTGGCACGTTTGCAGAAAATCGTCGGGTAATGGTGATGGGGCAGATTAGCGACCGCGAGTTGCATGAGGAGTGCGGGGTGTTCGGCGTCTTCGGAGTCAAGGACGCAGCGTCGCTGACCTACTATGGCCTGCATGCCTTGCAGCACCGCGGACAGGAGGGTGCCGGTATCGTGACCGTCGACCGGGACGCGACGTTCCGCCGCATCAAGGGCGGCGGCCTGGTGACCGAGGTGTTCGGCGAGGGAAACCTCTCGACGCTCAAGGGCGACATGGCCATCGGGCATGTGCGCTATACCACCGCCGGCGGTGGTGGCATCGAGAACGTGCAACCGTTCCTTTTCCGCCACAACACGGGCGATTTCGCGCTGGCGCACAACGGCAATATCGTCAATTCGGCGCTGCTGCGTATTTACCTCGAGAACAAGGGGAGCCTGTTCCAGTCGACCTCGGACAGCGAAATCCTGGCGCACCTGATCAAGAAGGAGACCAAGTATCACGACCGTCCGCGCATCTATTCGATCATCGACGCGCTGAACATGATCGAGGGGGCTTTTGCATTCCTGATCATGACCGCCAATCGCATCTATGCCTGCCGTGACAAATACGGCCTGCGGCCGCTGTCGA
>OLPS01003662.1_pt1 | contig 11735 bp, 7 predicted proteins | sample 1673071 | NCBI WGS metagenome assembly OLPS01 (sample SAMEA3136752, study PRJEB25190) | human gut metagenome | reverse complement strand
ATGATTTTTAATGAGGTTTGCACCTCAAACTCCCCAAAATAAAGTAGACAAAACCATAAAGGTTTTGTCTACTTTTTGAAAAGTGCGGTCATTTTATTTGACCTCACATTTTTATTATCTGATTTTCTTACATTCAAGATAAAATCTCTTATCTGCCGCCTCACCCATTGAGAAAGTTTTTCTCGGAAGTGAGCCGTCCTTTATAACTGTTGTGAACAAGTCGTTTTTCTCCATTGAATCGACCATAAAACCGATTGTATTATCTGCCTTTGCAAGATTTCTTACAACGTCGTTTCCATGGATATAATCAATTTTACCGCCGTTTTCGGTAAGGTACTTATCAAGAAATTTTTGAAGTGTTCCGACAGGAAGATTTGAGTCTGTATTCTTAATATAGATACTGCCCTCATTACCGCCGTATGTATAATCAATACGCTGACCGCCGTTATCTTCATATTCCGCACCGTAAAACGCAACAAGTTCATCAAGCAATTTCTTAGGCTCTGTTTCAAATATTACACGTTGAATAGGTTCAAATTCAAGTGTTTCGTCGTGGATATTCATAAGCTCAACCAACGCAAAACGTGCAGGGTGAGTTTTAATTTCTTCCTCTGAAAGTTCCTTTTTAATTTCTTCCCAACAGGTTTTTGCGGTTGCAAGAGAATGATTTCCGTCACCTGCCGCGAACATTAACACGCCCTTATCCTTAACACCGTATTTTGCCTCAAAATCAGCCTTATCGCCAAGTTTTTCTATTGCGTCAAGTATATTCTTCTTTGCACTTTCATTTACATTATAACCCACGATATGTCCCGAATTTTTCATAAGGTCAAAATCATAAATCTTTTCAAAATCGTTTATCTGATTTTCAAGCGGTTCAACAACCGCTTTTTCTCTGTCATCAATAAGTATCAGGATGTGCGGTGCCTCAAGCGGTGCATTTTTTCTTATACGCTGTCTTGGCGGAATACGTTCAATAATTGTACCCTCAGTTGCACGAACTTTTGACTGTGAGCCTTTTGAAAAATCGTATTCTTCAAGATCAAGCATTCCGACAATACCGTGACGTGTTTTTCCGTTCGGCTGAGTTCGTTTTACATATATAAACGTGTCCTTTAACTCTCTGAAAATACCCTTATTTATATACTCCTCCATTGTGCTGTTTATCTTCTTGATACGTTCGTCTCCGTCACCGTCCTCAAGATAAACCTCAGGGAATATAATATTTAGCGTTGACGGACTGTCACCGACAATATTTTTTACATCTTCCCAATATTCTCTTTCAGACGTGTATTGGTCACACGCCACAACGCTCCACTTTGTGAAATCAACATTTTGCGGAATAAGTATGTCCGCCGGTTTAAAAATTGCCATAGTTCTGCCCTCCGTTATTCTTTCGTTATGTCTGCGAATACGCAGTCTGTTGCTTTTTGCACATCATTCGGCGAAAGGATAAGCGTTGTACCGCATCTTCCGCCGCTGATTGCGATTGTTTCAAAGTTTTGTGCCGTTTCGTTTATATATGTCGGATATTTCTTCTTCATTCCGACAGGCGATACTCCGCCTCTGATATACCCCGTAAGTCCCAAAAGTTCTTTGACGTGTATCATCTCAACCTTTTTGTCACCCGAAACCTTTGCAAGTTTTTTTAAATCCACTTCGTGATTTACTGCTATACAGCTAACCATTATACCCGTTTTGTCACCTCTTGCGACAAGAGTTTTAAATGATTTTTCAGCCGGAATACCTGTCATTTCGGCGATAGCCTCACCGAAATGCTCGCCGACTTCATCAGCCTCATATTCAACCGTTTCATATTTTATCTTTGACGCATTAAGCAAACGCATTGCATTTGTTACAGTCTTTTTGTCCTTTGCCATTTATATCACCTTATTTTAATTCTACTATCGTTACACCGTCTTCGCCCTCGCCGTATCTGCCGTTTCTGAACGATTTGACGTATCTGTGTTTTTTCATATATCCCTGCAAGCCTTTACGCAAAATGCCCGTACCTTTACCGTGAATAATGCTTACAGGCGAAATTCCCGCAAGGTAGCAATCGTCAAGGAATTTTTCAACATTCATCCACGCTTCTTCAAGATTTTGTCCTCTGACGTCAACTTCCGTTGAAACGTTCTTTGACTTTGATTCAAAAGCCCTCGTACTTCTGACGTACTTTTCAGCCAATTTCTTTGACTTCTTTTCTTCAACCTTACGCAAGTTCGTTATATGCACGTCCATTTTTATAATACCCGCCTGAACACGAACATTGCCGTTTTTATCAGGTTCTTTTAAAACTGTCGCCTCTTGATTCATATCAACGATTTTAACAGTTGCACCCGGTTTAAGATTTTTAGGCGGTTCGACATACGTTTTCTTCGGCTTTGCCGCACGCGCCATTGCCTTATCAATCGTATCTTCTTTCTTTTTCAGCTTGTCACGCATTGCGGAAGTCTTTTTGTCAAGATTGCCTCCGTTTGAAATACCTTGCTGACGCATTTTTTCAAGGTCGCGAATAATGCTGTTCGCCTCATCCTTTGCGTCCATTACAAGTATTTTCGCCTCACGTCTTGCCTCATCAAGTATTCTTGATTTATTTTCTTTAAGCTTTATTCTGTCATTTTCAATCTGCTTTCTGAGATCGGTAAGTTCACGCTTCATTCTTGCCGCCTCGTCAGCCTCTTTTCTCGCCTTTGCACGGTTTTGTTCAAGGTCTGTTATGACGTCCTCAAATTTTATATCCTCATCAGACAATATATCGTTTGCTCTGTCAATTATTCTTTCGTCAAGTCCGAGTCTGCGTGAAATTGCAAACGCATTTGACTTACCCGGTACACCGATAAGAAGTTTGTAAGTCGGCTGAAGTGTCGCAACGTCAAATTCGCATGACGCATTTTCCACACCGTCAGTCGAAAGCGCGAATAATTTCAATTCACTGTAATGAGTTGTCGCAACGGTTGTAGCCTTTCTTGCACGAAGAAATTCCAATATTGATATAGCAAGTGCCGCACCTTCTGTCGGGTCAGTTCCCGCACCCAATTCGTCAAACAGTGCAAGTGAATTAAAATCAATATTTTCAAGTATGCTCACTGTATTGACCATATGTGACGAGAATGTCGAAAGGCTCTGTTCTATTGACTGTTCGTCACCTATATCCGCAAAAATATGATGGAACACAGCCGCTTCACTGTTATCCTGTGCCGGAATATGAAGTCCTGCCGCCGCCATAATCGAAAACAATCCGATAGTTTTAAGCGTTACTGTTTTACCGCCCGTATTCGGACCTGTTATGACAAGCGTATCATATTCGCCTCCAAGCATTATGTCATTTGCCACGACCTTCTCTTTGTCGATAAGCGGATGACGTGCTTTTTTATATCGTATGATACCCTTGTCGTTCAGTACAGGCTCATTTGCGTTCATATCAAGCGACAGTCTGCCCTTACAGAACATAAAATCAAGCTCCGTGACATACTTATAATCCACAAAAATTGTATGACTGTTTTCTGCAACAAGTGCCGAAAGTTCCGCAAGTATTCGCTCAATTTCCTGTTGCTCTTTCGTATGCAAATCACGGATTTCGTTGTTGTTGTTTACAACGCTCATAGGCTCGATAAACAGAGTTGCACCGCTCGCGGACGTATCGTGTACAATACCGTTTACTTCACCTCTGTATTCACTCTTTACGGGTATAACGTATCTGTCCGAACGCATTGTTACAATAGGGTCTTGCAAAAACTTTTTGTAATGCGTTGAGTGAATCATAGAATTAAGATTTTCCTTAATCTTGCCGTTTAGATTTCTTATTTTTCTTCTGATTGTGTTAAGTTCAGGTGACGCATCGTCGGCAATTTCATTTTCAGAAACGATACACGAATTAATTCTGTCCTCAAGTTGTTTTGCCGTTATGATAGCCTCCTCTATACCGTGAAGAATTGTACATTCTTCGGCTGATTCGTCTATATACGACTTCATACGTCTTGCTACATACAAAAGTCTTGATATGTTCATAAGTTCCTTTGTATGAAGTACACCGTCACGCTCTGTTCTTTTTACCGCTCCAAGCACATTTTCAACAGACAGATTTACCGGCGGTGAGCCGAGTTTTAATAAGGTTGACATTGCCTCTGTCGTTTCTTTCTGTGCCGCCCTTGCGTCCTCTAATTCCGTATACGGAACTATTTCTTCAATGCGTTTTTTTACGTCTTTGCTCTCCGTATATGATGAAAGCCGTTCAAGTATCTTGTCAAATTCAAGTACCTTGAACGCTTTATTCTGTTTATCCATTTTACCTCTCCTATTTTATATAGAATATACTTTTAGATTAGAATACTCACCAATCATAGGCGCCATTTGTCTGAAACCTATTTTTCCGCCGCCTAAAACAGGACCGTATTCCTTTCCGTCGTCTTGCCATGAAAATACAGGCAAATCGTCAATTATAAAATCAATCTTACCGTCTTTTTTTACAAGCTTTATATGATAGCTTTCAAATGCGTCCTCACAATTCGGAATAGGGTCTGCACCTTGTACAACAAGATGAAAGCCCTTGCTTTTTCTTAAATTGCAGGTATGAAAACCTCTTTCCTCGTCCCACTTTCTGCGGAAATATGAAACATGGTACGCATTTATATCACCCGAATGATACAAATTATACTGTCCGTCCCTTTCCTGCAATGACGGATCAAACAAATCTTCACCGTTCACACCCTTTGCCGAAAAGAACAAAATCGCCAATCCCGGTTCTTCAATCGGTCTGAAATCCCACTCTATCTGTACATCTGACGGAAAGTCCTCGTTGCACCAATACACAAAGTTTGACTTTTGTCCCAAATCGGCAGACAACGCATTTTTCATACGCATTTTACCGTTTTCAAAATATATCTCGGCACTTCCCTCAAGAACGAAATCTTTTACGTCATTCTCGCAGGACAATTTGTTTTCATAAACTAACTTCATTGTTTTTAATCCTCCACAAAAAACTCATCTTAACCTATATTATATCAGCAATATTTACTAAATACAACACGAAATCAAAAAAAAGGATTGAAAAAGCTGTGAGAATAGTATAGAATGGTATATATATTTTTATGTAAAGCAATATAACATTGCGAGTGGACAATAAGGAGGTACATTATAATATGTGCGGTATAGTAGGATATATAGGTAAAAATCAAGCAGCTCCTATTTTGCTTGAAGGGCTGTCAAAACTTGAATACAGAGGATATGACAGTGCAGGTATTGCTGTTTACAATAATAATGAATTGGAAGTTGCTAAGTCAAAGGGAAAATTAGCGGTTCTTTCAGAAAAAATTGACGGCGGAAAAAAACTTGGCGGTAATATGGGTATCGGTCATACACGTTGGGCAACTCACGGCGAGCCGTCAGACGTAAATGCTCACCCTCACCTTTCACAATCAGGTCGTTTTGCCGTTGTTCACAACGGTATTATCGAAAACTACATTTCATTAAAGAAAAAGCTTGAAAGCAAGGGTTTTGAATTTATTTCTGAAACAGATACAGAAGTTATCGCTCACCTTTTTGAATATTACTACAAAGGTGACATAATGGATACAATGATTAAGGTTATCAACAGAGTTGAGGGTTCATATGCTCTTGGCGTACTTTGCGTTGACTACCCTGACCAATTTATCGCAGTAAGAAAAGCAAGTCCTATGATTGTCGGTCTTGGTGACGAAGAAAACTTTATCGCTTCGGACGTTACTGCAATTTTAAAGCACACAAGAGATATTTACTACCTTGAAGATAACGAAATCGTTGTACTTAAAAAGGACAGCGTAAAGGTTTACAATGCAGATAAAGAAGAAGTTAAGAAAGAAAAGTTCACAGTTGATTGGGACGTAAGTGCGGCTGAAAAAGGCGGCTATGAACACTTTATGATGAAAGAAATCGAAGAACAGCCAAAGGCTATCAGAGATACCATCAGTCCGAGAATTAAGGACGGCAAAATCGTTCTTGACGATATTTCTCTTACAGAAGAAGATATTAAGAATATCAATAAAATTTATATCGTTGCATGCGGCAGTGCATACCATGTAGGCGTTGTAGGCAAGTATGTAATCGAAAAGATGTGCCGTATTCCTGTTGAAGTACAGGTTGCATCAGAGTTCCGTTACTGCGACCCTATCGTTGGCAAAGACGATCTTGTAATCGTAATCAGCCAGTCAGGTGAAACAGCCGATACAAAAGCCGCTCTTGAAGAGGCGAAAGCTCGCGGTGCAAGAGTGCTTTCAATCGTAAACGTTGTCGGCAGTGCCATTGCAAAAGCGTCTGATGATGTTATTTATACATGGGCAGGTCCTGAAATCGCCGTTGCAACAACTAAGGCCTACAGTACACAACTTACTGTTATATACCTTATCGCCGCATATATGGCTGATAAATTAGGTAAAATTTCTAAAGAAGAATATGCAGACTTTATTAAAGAAATTGAGTCACTTCCGGATAAGGTTGCTGAAATTCTTAAATCTAAAGAAGATGTTCAGTATCTTGCCTCAAAGTTCTATAATTGCCATTCAATATTCTTTATCGGCAGAAACCTTGACTATGCAGTATCTCTTGAAGGCTCACTAAAGCTAAAGGAAATATCATATATTCACAGTGAAGCATACGCCGCAGGTGAATTAAAGCACGGTACAATCTCACTTATTGAGGACGGTACACTTGTTGTAGCGCTTGCAACAGGCAAGAATTTGTTTGATAAAACAGTTTCAAATGTTAAGGAAGTTAAAGCAAGAGGTGCGGTTGTTATGGGCGTAACAACCGAAGAACATGAACATATGGACGACGTTGCTGACTATACTGTAAAAATCCCTGCAACGCACGAAATGTTACTTCCGTCACTTACAGTTATTCCGTTGCAGTTATTCGGTTACTATGTTGCATCATTAAAGGGCTGCGATATCGATAAGCCGAGAAACCTTGCAAAGTCGGTTACTGTTGAATAATCCTGACAGAAATATTTTTTGTGGTATAATAATAATTGATAGAGTGCCTGACAGGCTTTGAAGGTCAGACACTCTGTTTTTTTTATTTATATTTAATTTGATGGGACGGTTTTATGCCGAACAGAAATAATCTTTTTTATGACGCTGTTAATACAGTCGCTCACAGTCACGTTAATTGTGCCTGCAATAACGCTTATCGCAACATTTATCCACAGTTTTGCAGGACGTCGAGGCACCGTCCCCTACTTTCTCAGTAGGGGCGATCATTGGTCGCCCCTTAATTCGTATTTTACTTACCACCCCTCAGTCGTTTCACGACAGCTCCCCTCAAGGGGCGCCACTGTAGTGGCAGCCACTCATCATTTTGCATAAATAAAAAAAAGTTATTCTATTCTAAATTTTGCAAGTTGCATATTGACAAAACTTTATTTAGTGGTATAATTAAAGCATAGAAAACAGTTAGTTAAGACAACTAACCCCATAGATTGAGCGAAGATAAGACAAGGGTGTTTTATATTTTTAAATATAAAATGCCCTTTTTTCGTAAGATACTTATTGTTAGCTCAGCAAAACATTTTGATTGTACTTTTATTATATATGTGCATCAATAATTTCAGGAGGTATTATTATGGAAAACGGAAATGTAGCAGAAATTTTCGGTGAGAAGGTTTTTAATCTTCCTACTATGAAGGCAAGATTGCCTAAGGATATTTACAAATCATTGCTAAAAACTATCAATGACGGTTCAAAACTTGATATATCCGTTGCGGAAGTTGTTGCAAACGCAATGAAGGATTGGGCACTTGAAAACGGTTGTACTCACTACACTCATTGGTTCCAGCCAATGACAGGTCTTACAGCCGAAAAGCATGACTCTTTCATTCAGCCTACAGATGACAGAACTGTCATTATGGAATTCTCAGGCAAAGAGCTTGTTATGGGTGAGCCGGATGCGTCTTCTTTCCCATCAGGCGGACTTAGAGCAACATTTGAGGCAAGAGGATATACAGCTTGGGATCCTACATCATTTGCATTCATTAAGGACCACTCATTGTACATTCCTACATCATTCGTTTCATATACAGGTGAAGTTCTTGATAAGAAAACTCCTCTACTTCGCAGTGAGGCCGCAATCGACAAGGCTGCAAGAAGAGTTTTGGCTCTATTCGGTAAATTCCCTAAGAGAGTTGTTTCATATGTCGGTCCTGAACAGGAATATTTCCTTGTTGACAAAAAGCTTAGAAATAAGCGTAAGGACTTACTTTTAACAGGCAGAACTCTATTTGGTGCAAAGCCTGCAAAGGGTCAGGAAATGGACGATCACTATTTCGGTCAAATTAAAGAAAGAGTTGCAGCTTTCATGCAGGAAGTTGACGAAGAACTTTGGAAACTTGGCGTACTTGCTAAGACAAAGCATAATGAAGTTGCTCCTGCTCAGCACGAAATCGCACCTATTTTCTCAACAACAAACATTTCTTCAGATCACAACCAGCTTACTATGGAAGTTCTGAAGAAAGTTGCCGACCATCACGGTCTATACTGCCTACTACACGAAAAGCCATATGAAGGTATCAACGGTTCAGGTAAGCACAATAACTGGTCAATCGGTACATCAGACGGCGAACTTCTTCTAAAACCGGGCAAAAAACCTGAAGAAAACGTTCAGTTCCTATTGTTCCTTGCAGCAGTTATCAAGGCTGTTGACGATTATGCAGATTTACTTAGAGTATCTGTTGCAACAGCAGGTAATGACCACAGACTTGGTGCAAACGAGGCACCTCCTGCTATTATTTCAATGTATCTCGGCGACCAGCTTGCAGCAGTTGTTGACCAGCTAAAGAGCGGTAAGGGTGTTAAGTATGAGGCAGGTAAACTAATCGAAACAGGGGTTGAATCACTTCCTGATATTGAAAAAGATACAACAGACAGAAACAGAACTTCCCCATTTGCATTTACAGGTAACAGATTTGAATTCCGTGCTCCGGGTTCAAGACAGTCAATCGCAGGTATCAATATCGTTATCAATGCAATTGTTTCCGAAACACTTACAGAAATCGCAGATCAACTTGATGGTAGCAAGGACATTTCCAAAGATGCTCTTGAACTTGCAATCAAGATTTTCAAAGATCACGAAAGAATTATCTTCAACGGTAACGGTTACAGTGATGAATGGGTTGCAGAGGCTGAAAAGAGAGGTCTGTACAACTTAAAGACAACTCCTGATGCTATGCCTTACTTCGTAACTCAGAAGTCAATCGACTTGTTCACAAAACAAGAAGTATTTACTGATGTAGAAGTTAAGACAAGAGGCGAAATCATGATGGAGGATTACAACAATACACTTCATTTTGAAATGCTTACAATGCTTGAAATGGCTAAACAGGAAATTCTTCCTGCTTGCCTAAAATATACAAAGTTCGTTACAGACGATATTGCTTCAAAGAAAGCACTTGGTCTTGACGCTCCTAAGGAACTTGAAAAGGCTCAAAGACTTACAGAGCTTACAGAGGATCTTATGACTAAGATTGATACTCTTGACGCCGCTACAGACGTTCCTGACGTTGACGTATACGCAGTGGGTATGTATTATAAGGATACTGTTCTTCCTGCTATGGACGCACTTCGTGAAACAGCCGATACTCTTGAAACAATCGTTGCAAAAGAATACTGGCCGTTCCCAACATACACAGATTTACTTTATCTTGTATAATCTAAAGAAACTTCTTTCTTTGTTATAAATATAGTAGCAACAAAAAATCCGATGGAACAAACCATCGGATTTTTTCCGTTTCATGATTTTTTTATTTACAAACTCTGTTTTTTATGATATGATAATTATACCACACAAAACTAAATTATTTGGTATTATCGCACGCATTTTTAATTATGTTAAAAATGCAAGCTCTTTTTGCGTGCTTTTATACCGTAAAAAGTTTTGTGTGGTAACAATTCCGAGCTCTGCATTTTTTAAGCGTGGCTCAGAATTGTTGCCACGCTTTTTTTATTATTAAAATTTATATTATGGAGGTAAAAGATTATGAAAAAAAGAGTTTGTGGAATTATATTAATAATTTCAATTTTTATGACGTTTGTGCCGTATATATATGCGGCAACGGTAGTTGACAGCGGTACTTGCGGTGATAACGCAACATGGTCGCTCAACAGCAGTGGAACGCTGACAATCAGCGGTACAGGTGAAATTTATGACGGATATGGCGAAAATGCCGAGCAACCTTGGTATGATTTAAAAGACAATATAAAGTCGGTAGTCATAAACTATGGTATTACAAATATTCCATTCGCCGCTTTTCGTGATTTTCAAAACATAACAAGTATTTCACTTTCAAACAGTATCGAAAGAATAGAATTAGAGGCTTTTATTAATTGTACAAAGCTATCTGATGTATCAATTCCAGACAGCTGCAAATATTTAGCAAACGATGCTTTTGCCAGAACAAAATGGTATAACAACCAACCTGACGGAGTTGTTTATTGCGGGAACTTTTTATATTCTTATAAAGGAACAATGCCGTCCAATACTTCTATTAATGTAAAAAACGGAACTATCGGTATTTGTGGCGGATTTTATAACGAATCAAATTTAGTAAGTGTTACTTTTCCAAATACGTTAGAATATATAGATAACAGAGCTTTTTCATATTGTACAGGACTTACATCTATAACACTTCCTAAAAATCTAAAAAGTATCGGAACTGAAGCTTTTTCTAATTGTCAGAATTTAAAAAGCATTACTTTCCCTGACAATGTTGAATTCATAGGTCGTTTAGCCTTTTCAGATACTGCTTGGTACAATAACCAACCTAACGGTTTAGTATACTTAAATAATTGGTTACTCACATTAAAAGGAGATACCATAAAACAAGCAAATACTATAACCGTCAAAAATAATACAATCGGAATTGCGGTCAATGCCTTTGGAGATGATAAAAACTATGGATATGAAAATGGCGATGGTGCTCACGCTTCCACTATAAATTTACCAAACAGCATAAAATACATAAATGATGATGCATTTTCATACTGTAAATACCTTACCAAAATCAATATACCCGACGGAATTGAAACGCTAAATTGTTTCGATTACTGTGAAAGTCTTGCCTCGATTAATATTCCTGACAGTGTAAAAACACTTGGTGGATTTTACGATACTGCTCTTACAAGCATTACCATACCTTCAAATGTAACCGAAATTTCACAATCGGCTTTTGCCTACTGTGCTTCGCTGAAAGAAATACAAATTCCATCGAGTGTCGCAAAAATAGATTTTGCAGCATTCTATAACTGTGAAGCTCTAACCGATGTATATTACAGCGGAACAAAAGAACAATGGAATAAAATCAACATTGACACTCGGTACAACTCAAACGCACCATTGCTCAATGCTACAATTCATTTTGCAAAAGAAATCACAAACAAACCTGTAATCACAAGTTCGCAAGTCACAAAATCAAATAATACATATACTTTCAACGTAAATGTATCCAATGTAACGGCAGATTGTAAATTGATTGTAGTTCTTTACAAAAACGGAAAAGTTGCAAATGTCAAAACAACCACTTTAACATCAAATACAACAAATAAAACTTTACGCTTGACGGCTACCAATGCCGACAGTGCAAAAATATTTATATGGGACAGTCTTAAAAATATGATATCTTTATGCAATGCCGTAACAAAAAATCTTTAATAAACATAAAATGCAGTGATTATAAAAAATCACTGCATTTTAATTTATATCTCCCTATA
>OLPS01003660.1_pt1 | contig 11749 bp, 10 predicted proteins | sample 1673071 | NCBI WGS metagenome assembly OLPS01 (sample SAMEA3136752, study PRJEB25190) | human gut metagenome | reverse complement strand
GGCCTGCGGCCCGAACCAGCCCCCGCCGCGAATTTGCCAGAAGCGGAGCCATCTGCCGCCGATCTGGCGGCTCTGCCCGATGCGCGGGAGCTGGCCCTGCCCCGCGCTATCCCGGTTCTGGCGGCAGCCGGGGAGGACGATGAGAGTGATAATGACGATGAGCTCACCGCCCCGCCTGTCACCCGCAACCTGGCGGAAGAGAGCGGCAACACCCGCGCCGCCGAGGTGTTGACCGGCCCCCGGGCCGCTTCGCAGGTATATGTGCCGGAATACATCACCGTGCACCTGGGGGCTCCCAATGATACCTCCGCCCGCAATGTCACCGTCAGCTTCCGGGATTACATCAAGAATGTCGCCTCCAGCGAGATCTATCCCACCTGGCCGGAGGCCGCCCTGCGGGCCAATATCCTGGCGCAGATCACCTTTGCCCAGAACCGCATTTTTACCGAATGGTACCCCAGCCGCGGCTACAATTTCAATATCACCAATAATACCGCCTACGACCAGTACTTCGTCTATGGGCGCAATATCTTTACCAATATCAGCCGCCTGGTGGATGAACTGTTCGATCAGTACATCAGCCGCCGCGGCGCGGTCAACCCCATCTTCGCGCAGTACTGCAATGGCACTACCGTCACCTGCGGGGGCCTTTCCCAGTGGGGCACCGTTGCCCTGGCCAATAACGGCTACACGCCGCTGGGCATTCTGCGTTATTACTACGGCGATGACATCGTCATTGATACCGCCACGGTACAGCGCCGCATCACCTCGTCCTATCCGGGGTCGCCGCTTACCGTTGGCAGCAGGGGAGAGGATGTCCGCACCATCCGCACCTGGCTCAACCGCATCCGCCGCAATTATCCGGCCATTCCCACCATCAGTACCAGCGGCGATACCTACAATGCCGAAATGCAGCGTTCGGTGCAGGCCTTCCAGCGCATCTTCAATCTGACCCCCGATGGCATTGTCGGCCCCGCCACCTGGAATAAGATCGCCTATATTTATGTGGCGGTCATGCGCCTGGCGGAGCTGGGCGGCGAGGATATTCCCCTCCCGGCCGAGCGTCCCAGCGGCACCCTGCGCCGGGGCAGCAGCGGAGAAATGGTGCGCCTGGCGCAGTACTTCCTGCGGGTCATTGCCCTGTACGATGATGAGATCCCTCCCATCACCATCGATGGCTCCTATGGCCCGGCCACCGAAAACGCCGTGCGCGCCTTCCAAAAGATGCAGGGCCTTACCGTGGATGGCATCATTGGCCCCGCCACCTGGAATGCCCTGTACGAGCGCTTCCTCGGCATCACCCAAACCACCGGTCTGGCCGTTACCTACCCCGGCACCCCGTTGAAAAGCGGCAGCCGAGGGGATAATGTCCGGGTGGTGCAGGAGTACCTGAATACCCTGGCCCGTGCTTATCCGCTGCCCCGTGTTGCCGTGGATAGCATCTACGGCCCCGCGACCGAAAACGCTGTGCAGGCCTTCCAGCGGCTCTTTGGCCTCACCGCCGATGGCATTGTGGGTCCCCGCACCTGGGAACGCCTGGTGGGGATCCGCCTGCTGCTGCGGTAGGTTTCAGCAGGGTCCGGGGTCAGGGCCCGCAGGGCGCCCCGGCGCAGCCGGGGCTGGGGGCTTTGCCCCCTCCGGCCTTCCCTTAGGGGGGACGGCCGGCCCTGCGGGCCCCATCTCGCACCTCGCGCTTTCCCGCAAAGACCACCAAAAAGGCCCGCTGCAAACCACAGCGAGCCTTGTCTTTATATCATTCAGTTTTCTTCGGTGGGCGTTTCCTCGGCTGCCGCGGCCGCCAGCTGCGCCGCCAGCCGGTGGGTCATGCGGCGCAGCCGCCGCCCCGCCAGGAAGCAGAGGCCCAATACCAGCACCGCCAGCGCCGCTATCCCCGCGATGCCGAAGCTCGCGCCCTCCACAAAGAGCAAACTCAGCGGATTGGCGGTATTACACAGGGTGTTAAATTCCCCCGCGCCGTAGGTCGCCGCGTCCATGGCCTTGGCCGCCGCTGTAAAGAGATAAGTCAGCAGTGTGCCGCTGTACAGCATGACAATGGCGCTGATGAGCCCGGTCACCAAACTGCGCAGCAGGCAGCCGCCGCTCATCGCCGTCACAAAGATCATCAGGTACAGCAGCATGGCCACATCGCCCTGGGGCAGCACCAGGTTGCCCGGCAGTACCGCCGCCAGCGCCACCGTCACCGGCACCAGTATGATGGCCGAAAGCAGCGTAGTGGCATTGGCGGTGCCCACTACGGCGTTCACCGCCACATTCAGCGGCAGCCGACCGTGACAGGTCTTTCTGGCCGTCAGCGGCTCCAGCACCGAGGCCGCCGCGCGTCCGAATACCCGCAGCAGGCGGGGCAGGGCAAATAGGCACCCGGCGGCTACCAGCGCAAAGGAGACCGCGTCGTAGAGGGGCAGCCCAGCCGCCATGCCCATGATAAAGCCAAGGATCAGGCCCCACAGGCTCGGCTCCAGCAGGAAGTTCCCCCGGCGGGATTGCTCCAGCGAAACACGCCGGTCCCGCAGACCGGGGATCAGATTGATGAGAAAATTGCAAAGCCACGCCAATGGGGCCGTCCCCACGGCAAAGCTTTGGGTAAAGGTGATGTGGGATGTCCCGGTCAGCCGGCTCACCGGTGCGGTAAAGACATCCGCCAGGATGATCTGCAGCACAACCATCAGCAGGGCGGCCGTCAGGCCGTACCACATTTCGCCGGTCAGCTGCTGCACCAGTACCCCCGCAAAGGCCGCCTGCCACAGGCTCCACAGGTCCATATTCAGCACACGGGTCACCCGGCAGGCCAGCATCAGCAGGTTCAGCAGCACGGCGCCCGGCAGCACCCAGTACAGGATATCACTGTTCAGTGTCACCTCGGCCGCTTTCTGCCAGTGCAGGTTGGCCGCCCCGGTGGAAAGGGAATAGGTATCGATCATGGTATTCACCAGCGTCACTAGCTGGCCGCTCAGTGTGCTGATGAGCAGCTGGATGGCCACGGTGCTGCCCAGCACCGCCAGCGCGCACTGGCCGGAGCGCTGAACGCCCGCACGGCTGGCCAGCCCCAGCAAAAAGAAGAATACCGGAATGAGCAGAAAGCTGCCCAGCCCGCTTACGATATCATAAAGGGAATGGAGTATATCCAAGGTTGTACCTCCTTTGGGGGAATGCCCGTCCCAACCATTATAACCGGGGAATGTGACGATAGTATGAAGAAATCGGATATCTTCCCGTTTTTCAGCCTATTTATTTTCCCATACCGGCGGCGTAAAGTCAAGAGTGGCAGCCCGAAGGCCCCCCTTGCGGGGTCGTCCCTGTTATGGTATAATGCAGCGGGCCCATTCGGAAGGCGCACCGCCCCGTGCAGGACAGGACAGACCGGAAGCCGCAAAGGAGTGTGACAGCATGAAGAACTATTGGTTTTTGTTTTTTCTCGGTATTTTCAGCGCTATCTTTTCAAAACAGATCGACACGATCATAGCCCGTGCGATCAAGAGCGAGCGGAACAGGGCGATATTCAAGGGCGTACTATTTGCAGTCATGCTCGGCATAATAGGGGTTCTTATCTGGAAAAGCCGGGTATAAACGCCGCCGAAGCAGCCGCTGCTCCGGTTGGGGATTTATAATATCATAATGAAAAAAGGGAGGCACCACCGTGATGGAAGAAATCATTCTGAATAACATTTGGGCGACCCTTCAGGCCATTCAAAGGGAGATGGAGCACCAGACCGAGCTGCTGCAGCGCATCGAGCAGAACACAAGAGACTGACCCCCGCCCCGGCGGGCGGCCGGAACCGCAAAAGGGAGCCCCCGAAAAGAGGCTCCCGCTTTTCTTTTTTTCAGCCCTGCGCCGCCATCTCACGCAGCCAGCCATACAGCGCGGCATCCTTCCCGCAGTACCGGTGGTTCCCCACCGTCAGCCACAGCGTGCCGTCCTCCATGCAGTACAGGATGGTCTGTGCCTTCCGGTCATCAAAGAACACGGTGATGTGCTCCATGTATAAGGTGGTGGAGCCGGACACCCGCAGGCAGAACGGAACCCCGGCCAGCCGTTCGGCAAGGGCATCGCTTTCCCCGGCGGTCATCGGGCGGCTGCCCCCGTCCCATTGCAGGGACTCCGCCCGGCTGTGCGGCAGCCCGGTATGGGGGAGGGAAATCACCCCGAAGAAGATAAGAGCCGCAGCCAGAATGAAAATTGCAGGCAGCCATTTTTTCATGTGTTTTCTCCTTTGTGCTTATTTATGATGCAGCAGCCAGAAGAGATAGCGAACGATCAGACAGATCATCATCGGACCGAACCGGAAAAAGCCAAGCGGCTGCGCTTTCTCTTCGGATATTTTTTTGACCTGCCGAAACCAGACCTCCGAAAGTCCTGCCAGCAGTACGCCTGCTGCCCAGTACCAAACCGTTCCGCGAAGATCATGGGTAATCATCCCCCACGCAGTAAAGGTGACGAAGCTCAATACAAAAAAGATAGTGTATCGGGTTGCTTCAGACATGTTGTTTTCTCCCCTTTTGCAAAGCGTTTTTCTGCTGCTTCCATTATAGCAGGGAACCGTGCGCCCCGCCATTGGCGACTTCCACATTTTTCCCGCCCTGCGTTTGGCAGTAATGCCTTCACCCTATATAACGGCCCACGGCGGCATTTTGCAACAGCTTCCTTGACATTTTTTTTGCGCTATTGTAAGATGGGAAAGGTTTCATCTTAAATCATTACGCCGCTGTGGCGGAACAGGCAGACGCAAGGGACTTAAAATCCCTCGGTGGCAACACCGTACGGGTTCGATTCCCGTCAGCGGCACCACAAAGGGAGCAGCCACCAGCCGCAGGTTGGTGGATGTTTTCTTTTTGGCTATGACGCTGGGAATCGAACAGGGCGGCGCACCGCAGTGCGTAAAAAAGCTGCCGGCGGCAGGTTTTTTAGCCCGCGGGTAGATTCCCGTCAGCGGCACCACAAAGGGAGCAGCCACCAGCCGCAGGTTGGTGGCTGTTTTCTTTTTGGCTATGACAGCTGGGAATCGAACAGGGCGGCGCCTGCAAATTTCCTATCAGTGTGCCCCGCGGCCCTTGACAAATCCCCTCCCTCCGCCTTATAATACTTTGGTAAATAGCACAAACGGCTATGACAGGGTCAGTTTTGTACCGCCGCCCCCAGAGAGAAAGCCCCTGGCTGAAAGGCTTTCGGCATCCCGGTGCATCACAGCCGCCCCCGAGCCATCGGCGTGAAGAACGCCGGCGTCCCCGGTGCGTTAAACCGGCAAAAAGCGGCAGCGTCCTTTCGGCGCTGCAAACTGGGTGGTACCACGGAAGATTTGGCTTTCGTCCCTACGGCTTCGTAAAAAATGAAGCAGGGGAGGAGAGCTGTTTTTTTGTGTTCTCACCCTTACCAAAAGAAAGGAATCAACCCACTATGAAATGGACAGGACTCAATGAACTGCGCGAAACCTTCCTCGAATTCTTTGTCAGCAAGGGGCATACCCGCCTGCCCTCGGCGCCGCTGGTGCCGCAGGATGAGGCCAGCCTTCTGCTCATCAATTCCGGCATGGCCCCCCTCAAAAAATACTTCACCCGGCAGAAGTTCCTGCCGAACGGCAGCTTCCGCGCCACCAGCTGCCAGAAGTGCATCCGTACCCCGGATATCGAAAATGTAGGCAAGACCGCCCGCCACGGCACCTACTTCGAGATGCTGGGCAACTTCTCCTTCGGCGATTACTTCAAGGAGGACGCTACCCGCTGGGCCTGGGAGTTCATCACCGAGAAGCTGGAGCTGCCCGTCGATAAGCTCTATGTCTCTGTTTACCAGGATGATGACGAGGCCTATGATATCTGGACCAAGCGCCGCGGCGTCGCCCCCGACCACATGGTCCGTCTGGGCAAAGAGGATAACTTCTGGGAGATCGGCTCCGGCCCCTGCGGCCCCTGCTCCGAGATCTACTTTGACCGCGGGCCCGAAAAGGGCTGCGGCCGTCCCGATTGCCATGTCGGCTGTGACTGCGACCGCTATGTTGAGTTCTGGAACCTGGTATTCACCCAGTTCAATTCCGACGGCGAGGGTCATTACACCCCCTTGGAGCACAAGAACATCGATACCGGCATGGGCCTGGAGCGCCTGGCCTGCATCATGCAGGGGGTGGATAACCTCTTCGAGGTCGATACCGTCCAGAACATCATGAAGAAGATCTGCGAGATCGCCGGCGTCACCTACAAGCAGGATGAGAAAAAGGATGTTTCCATCCGTGTGGTCACCGACCACATCCGCTCCACCGTCTTTATGATCGGCGACGGCGTTGTCCCGCAGAATGAGGGCCGCGGCTATGTGCTGCGCCGCCTGCTGCGCCGTGCCGCCCGTCATGGCCGTCTCCTTGGCGTCCGCGAGCCGTTCCTGTATAAGGTCGCCGATACCGTCATCCACGAAAATGAGAGCGCCTATCCTGAGCTCGTCCAGCGCCGGGACTATATCGTAAAGACCATCCGTGTGGAGGAGGAGCGCTTTGCCCGCACCATCGATGCCGGCCTCGATCAGGTCAATTCCATCCTGGAAAAGCTGGCCGCCGAGGGCAAGACCGTCTTTTCCGGTGAGGACGCCTTCCGCCTGTATGATACCTTCGGCTTCCCCATCGACCTCACCCGTGAGCTGTGCGAGGAGCGCGGCATCACCGTGGATGAGGAGGGCTACAAGGCCCTGATGGAAAAGCAGCGCTCCACCGCCCGTGAGGCCACTGCCCGCAATGTCGGCGATGTGGCCTGGGTCGAGGATGTCCTGAAAGGTGTCAAGGGCGGCGAGGACTTCGTCGGCTACGAGAGCCTGACCGCCGAAAGCGAGATCCTCGGTATCGTCTATGAGGGCGAGCGGGTCGAAGCCATCGGTGAGGGCGATGCCGCTCAGATCGTGCTCACCCGCACCCCCTTCTATGCCGAAATGGGCGGCCAGGTGGGCGATAGCGGCACCATCACCTGCGGCGAGAATGTCTTTACCGTCACCGATACCCGCAAATCCGGCTCCGGCCACTTCATTCATGTCGGCACCGTTACCCACGGCACCTTCCAAATGGGCGATACCGTCACCGCCGCCGTGGATGAAAACCGCCGCATGAGCATCATGCGCAACCACACCGCCTGCCACCTGCTGCAAAAGGCACTGCAGGAGGTCCTGGGCGATCATGTCCATCAGGCCGGTTCCCTGGTGGATGATAAGGTCTGCCGCTTCGACTTCAGTCACTTCTCCGCCGTGACCCCCGAGGAGCTGGAAAAGGTGGAGGCCCGTGTCAACGAGCTGATCCTGGAGGCGAACCCCGTCACCACCACCGAAATGCCCATCGAGGAAGCCAAGAAGATGGGCGCTATGGCCCTCTTTGGCGAAAAGTACGGCGATACCGTCCGGGTGGTCAATGCCAATAATAAATCCATCGAGCTGTGCGGCGGCACCCATGTGGATAATACCGCCAAGCTCGGTCTCTTCAAGATCCTCAAGGAATCCAGCGTGGCCGCCGGCATCCGCCGTATCGAGGCCGTGACCGGCCGCGGTGTGCTGGAATACATGGCGGAAAATCAGGCGCTGATGAATACCGCCGCCCAGAACCTCAAGCTGGGCAGCCCCGCCGAACTGCCCCAGAAGACCGCCCAGGTCATGGCGGAGCTGAAGGCCAAGGAAAAGGCACTCTCCGACCTCGAAAATAAGATGGCGGCCAGTGCTGCGGCCGATCTCTTCAAGAACGCCGTCACCGTCAAGGGCCTGCAGGTCGTCACCGGGATGCCCGGCGAAATGAAGCCTGATGCCCTCCGCCTCATGATCGATGAGGCCCGCGGCAATCACCCCGATGCCGTTATCGCTTTGGGCAGTGTATTCGGCGGCAAGGGTACCATCGCCGTGGCCTGCGGTACGGAAGCCGTGAAAGCCGGTGTCAACGCCGGTAAGCTCGTCCGCGCTCTTTGCCAGCTCACCGGCGGCAATGGCGGCGGCCGCCCCGATAGCGCCATGGGCGGTGCCGGCGATCCCGAAAAGATCGCCGAAGCCCTCACCCATCTGCCCGAACTGATCTGATTTTTTGCGGCGCCTTTTTGCGGCGCTCCTCCGTGGAAAGCACCCCCGGCGTCGTCGCTGCCCTTGACAGGCATAAGTACGATTTCATCGTACAACAGCCTGCCTGCGGGCGCTTCTTGCCGGGAGCCCTCTCCCTCCGTCGCGCCCGTCCGTTTTTCCCCAGTTCCATAAATCCCCGGAAAGGAGTATTCTCTCATGTGTGTTTTCTGCAAGATCGCATCCGGCGAGATCCCATCGAACAAGCTGTACGAGGATGATAAGGTCCTCGCCTTCTATGATCTCGATCCTCAAGCGCCCACCCACTTCCTGGTCATCCCCAAGGAGCACATCGCCTCCGCGGCCGAGATCACCCCGGAAAATGCCGGGATGGTGGCCCATATCTTCGCCACCATCGCCCGCATCTGCGCCGAGCATGGCTGGGAAAGCTACCGTGTGGTGACCAACTGCGGTGAGCAGGCCGGCCAGACGGTGCAGCACCTGCATTTCCATGTGCTCTCCGGCCGGGATATGACCTGGCCCCCTGGCTAAACCGATCGCATTTTCCTGTCCCCGCTTTTCGGCGGGGACTTTTTCTTGCAAATGCCGCCGCGCCATGATATAATTTATCCAGATTTTCGTTTGATGGGGAGAGGGAGCATGGCAAAAACCAATAGAAAAGAATCCAGAAAGATCTACGAGGGCTATAAAAAACGCCAAAGACTTTGGAACACTATTTTCATCGTCTTCTTTGCCGTCATCGGTATCGGTTCTGCAGTGCTCAATGGCACCATGGAGCTGGATCCGCAGATCGTCATTGGCAAATACGAGTTTACCTGGTTCCACCTGGTCATCCTGGCCGTCCTGGTGGTGCTGCTGGGCTTCGGCATCGTGGCGCTCAAACGCGACAGCAGCGAGGAGCAGCAGGAGATCTACCGCCAGGAGCGCGAGGAAGCCATCCGTCTGCGGCAGGAGGTCATGGCCGAGCGCAAGCAGGAGATGCAGGATGCCTACAATGCCATGAAGCGCCGCCGCGCCGAGCGTCTGGCCGCCCAGGGTATGGCCCCCACCGCCGCCCAGGCCGATGTGGTGGATGCCGTGGAAATGGTGGAGGCCGTGGAGGCCGAGGCCGCCGAAGCAGTGGAGATGGCGGAGCAAGCCAATGGCGAAAAAGAGGAGAAAACCTCTTGACATCGCCGGCCGAAAGGACTACAATAACCGCATAAATCCCAAAGCGCTATGAGAAAAGTTACCCGCGCCCCGGCACTCCTGCCAGAGAGCGGACGGCACAGGCTGCAACCGTCCGCAGGAGAATGAGGAATTGCGGACCGCCTTTTCCAGCGCGGTGCCAAATCACCGCCGGCCCGGCCCCGTTACCCGCCGCAATGAAGTGGATCGCTTTAGCCGATCCGATTCGGGTGGAACCGTGGGATATTTTGTCTCACCCCGGCTGTTTTCTTCGCAGGAAGAAAGCAGCCGTTTTTATTTTCCCTTTTTCGGCGGCGGTGAAAACCGGCGCTGGCTGTGTCGGGGGTTCGCCATACATCAGTCCGATTTCATCGGACAAGAGTATGCCGTCACCCGCCTCCTTGCCATCATCCGATTTTCCCTCGCCGCCCCTTTGGGATCTTCCGCATCAATTCATCAATGACCAGAAATGGAGGAAATTTATCATGATCAAAATTACCCTGAAAGATGGCTCGGTCAAGGAGCTGGCCGCTCCCCAGTCCATCGCCGATTTTACCAAGGATCTGAGCATGGGCCTGTACCGCAATGCCTGCTGCGCCCTGGTGGATGGCAAGGTCGCAGATCTCTGCGATCTGCTGGACCACGACTGCGCCGTGGAGATCCTCACCTTTGAGGATGAGCAGGGCCAGCGCGCCTTCAATCACACCGCTTCCCACATCCTGGCCCAGGCGGTTCAGCACCTGTTCCCCGGCGCCAAGCTTGCCATCGGCCCCGCCATTGAGGATGGCTTCTACTACGATTTCGATGTCCCTACCCCCTTCACCCCGGAGGACCTGGAAAAGCTGGAGGCCGAAATGGCTGCCATCGCCAAGCAGGATCTGCCCATTGAGCGCTTCTCCCTGCCGGTGGAGGAGGCCAAAAAGCTGATGGCCGATCAGCCCTATAAGCTGGAGCTCATTGAGGAGCACGCCGGCAAGGGCGAAGCCATCGCCTTCCGCCGCCAGGGCGATTTTACCGACCTGTGCGCCGGCCCCCACCTCATGTCCACCGGCCCCGTCAAGGCGGTCAAGCTGACCAGCTGCACCGGCGCCTACTGGCGCGGCAGCGAAAAGAATAAGATGCTCAGTCGTGTTTACGGCTGCGCCTTCCCCAAGCGCAGTATGCTGGAAGAACACCTGGCCCGACTGGAGGAAGCCCGTCGCCGCGACCACAATAAGCTGGGCCGTGAGCTGGAATACTTCACCACCGTTGATGTCATCGGCCAGGGCCTGCCGGTCCTGCTGCCCAAGGGCGCCCGGGTGGTCCAGCTGATGCAGCGCTGGGTAGAGGATACCGAGCAGCAGCGCGGCTACCTCCTCACCAAGACCCCCCTGATGGCCAAGCGCGAGCTTTATAAGATCTCCGGCCACTGGGATCATTACCTGGACGGCATGTTTGTGCTGGGCGATCCCCACGATGAGACCAAGGAATGCTTTGCCCTGCGCCCCATGACCTGCCCTTTCCAGTACCAGGTATTCCTCAACCGCGCCCGCAGCTACCGCGATCTCCCCATGCGCCTGAGTGAGACCTCCACCCTGTTCCGCAATGAGGATTCCGGCGAGATGCACGGTCTCATCCGTGTGCGCCAGTTCACCATTTCGGAGGGCCATATCATCCTGCGCCCCGATCAGCTGGAGGAGGAATTCCGCCACTGCCTGGAGCTGGCTAAGTACTGCCTCGAAACCGTCGGTCTGCTGGAGGACTGCACCTTCCGCTTCTCCCAGTGGGATCCCAACAATACCGAAAAGTACATCGGTACTCCGGAGCAGTGGGATGAGGCCCAGGGCATCATGGGAAAAATCCTCGATCACCTTGGCATCAAGTACACCATCGGCATCGATGAAGCCGCCTTCTACGGCCCCAAGCTGGATATCCAGTACAAGAATGTCTTTGGCAAGGAAGATACCCTCGTCACCATCCAGATCGACCAGCTGCTGGCCGAGCAGTTCGATATGTCCTACATCGACCAGAACGGTCAGAAGGTGCGCCCCTACATCATCCACCGCACCTCTCTTGGCTGCTACGAGCGCACCCTGGCCTACCTCATCGAAAAGTATGCCGGCGCTTTGCCTACTTGGCTTTCTCCCACCCAGGTGGCCCTGCTGCCCATCGCCGACCGTCACCTCGACTATGTCAATGAGATCAAGAAGGCCCTGGAGCAGCGCGGCGTCCGCGTAACGGTGGACGACCGCAACGAGAAGATCAACAAGAAGATCCGCGACAGCCAGATGGAGAAGATCCCCTACATGCTGGTCATCGGCGACCGCGATGTGGAAAACGGCACCGTTTCGGTCCGCTCCCGCAAGGACGGCGACCTGGGCGCCATGGCCCCCGCCGATTTCTACGCGAACCTCACCGAGGAGATCGCCACCCGCGCCCGCTGATCCGAACCCCCTACAAACGGCAGGACCCCGTGGGGCCCGGCGCCTTCGGCACCGGGCCCTTTTGCACCCCTCCGCAGGCCCCTGCAAGGGGCAGAATCGGGCCGCAGGCAGGGCCGCCCTC
>OLPS01003653.1_pt1 | contig 11762 bp, 10 predicted proteins | sample 1673071 | NCBI WGS metagenome assembly OLPS01 (sample SAMEA3136752, study PRJEB25190) | human gut metagenome | reverse complement strand
AAATGATTGCAATGCTTTGCCGCCTGCGGGCGGCAAACTCTGCGAGGCTTTTTTGACACGCTGGGCCGCCCGCGGGCATTGACGCGGCGGGGCGGATTTGCTATGCTGAAAAAGAGAAAACTCGTTTTCCGGAGGTGCCCCCATGCTCCAGACCCGCAGACCGGCCCTGAGCGGCAACGCGCTCAAGGGCATCGCCATCCTTGCCATGACGCTCGACCACCTCACGTGGACGCTCTGGCCCGGCTACGCCACCGACTGGTGGGTGCTCGTGTGCCATGTGCTCGGCCGCGTGACGGCGCCGATCATGTGGTTTTTCATCGTCGAGGGCTACCACTACACGCACGATGTGAAAAAGTACGCCGCGCGCCTGTTCGCGCTCGCGCTCATCTCGCACTTTGCGTATGATTTCTGCTTCGGCATCCCGTTTGTGCCGCTGTCCACCGGGCCGTTCAATCAGACGGGCGTCGTGTGGTCGCTCGCGTGGGGGCTGGTGCTGCTCGTCATCCACGACGACGCGCGGCTGAAAGACTGGGTCAAGATCGCGCTGACGTTTGTGATCTGCGCGGTCACGTTCCCGTCGGACTGGAGCTGCGTGGCCGCGATGGCGATCTTGTTCATGGGGCAGGCGCGCGGGGACTTCCGAAAGCAGATGGGCTGGCTCATGGTGTGGTCGGCCGTGTACGCGCTCGTGTATTTCTTCTTTATAGATAAGGTATACGCACTCGTGCAGCTTGGCACGGCGCTCGCCATCCCGCTGCTGCGGTGCTATGACGGCACGCGGGGCAAATGGCGCGGCATGGGCTGGCTTTTTTACGTCTATTATCCCGCGCACCTCGCGCTCATCGGCGTGCTGCGCGTGCTGCTCTGGGGCGCGGGTGCGTCCACCGCCGCCGGCAGCTTCTGACGGCAATGTGCACAACGGCATCCGCCCGGACGGGGGAAAACTTCGTCCGGGCGTTTTTGCGCCCGGTGGTGGCATTTCGCAGGGGTTCGTGGTAAAATGCTGTGCAATGTGAGACAAAGGAGGCGGCGCGCATGCGCTACCAGTGCCTGGTGCTCGACCATGACGACACCGTCGTCAACAGCACCGCGACCATCAATTACCCGGCCTTTGTGCAGACGCTGCAAAAGCTGCGGCCGGACGTACACATGACGCTCGACGACTTTTTTGCCTACTCGTTCGAGCCGGGCTTCGGCGCGCTGTGCAGCGATATTCTGGGCTTTTCCGATGCGGAGATGGACATCCAGTACCAGACGTGGCTGGACTATGTGCGCACGCACGTGCCCGACACGTTCCCCGGTATGCGTGACCTGCTGCAGCGGTTTCACGCCGCGGGCGGGCATATCTGCGTCGTGAGCCACTCCGTGCCGGAAAACATCCTGCGCGACTACCGCGCGCACGACCTGCCCACGCCGGAGCGCATCTACGGCTGGGATTCAGACCCCGAGCGGCGCAAGCCCGCGCCGTGGCCCATCTACCAGATCGAGCGGGAGCTCGGCCTGCGGCCGGAGCAGCTCGTGGTCATCGACGATCTCAAGCCCGGCAAGGACATGGCTGACCGCGCGGGCGTGGACTTCATCGCGGCGGGGTGGACGCACACCGTGCCGCACATCATCGAAACGATGCAGCGCATCTGCCCGCACTACTGCCGCACGGTGGCGGAGCTCGAAGCGCTGCTGCTGGACGAAACGGAGGCATAACGATGGATACTAGGATGATTCGCACGGCGACGCTCGCCGATCTCGACGCCGTGGCGGCGGTGGAGGCAGCGTGCTTCCCGGCGGCGGAGGCCGCGACACGGGAAGAACTCGCTGACCGGCTGGCGCACTATGGCGACCACTTCTGGCTGATGTTTGACGGCGGTACGCTCATCGCGTTCGTGGACGGCATGGTCACGGACCGCACCGACCTTACGGATGACCTCTACGCGGACGCCGCGCTGCACGACGCGCACGGCGCGTGGCAGATGATCTTCGGCGTGAACACGCTGCCAGACTACCGCCGGCACGGCTGCGCGGGGCAGCTCATCGAGCGCGCCATCGCCGACGCGCGCGCGCAGGGCCGCCGCGGCCTCGTGCTCACGTGCAAGGACCGGCTCGTGCACTACTACGCGAAGTTCGGCTTCGTGAGCGAGGGCGTGTCGGAATCCACCCACGGCGGCGTCGTCTGGTATCAGATGCGCCTGACGTTTTGAAAAATGCAGCCCCGGCGCGAAAAAAATCCGTGCCGGGGCAAAACAAGACCTTGACTCTACAACCGTTGTAGAGTTTACAATGACGGTATTCCACGCAAAGGGGCAAACGCCATGGAGAAAAATCTCACGACCGGCAGCGTCTTTGGCAACATTGTGCACTTTTCGCTGCCGTATCTGCTCTCGTACTTCCTGCAGACGCTCTACGGCATGGCCGACCTGTTCATCATCGGCCAGTACGAGGGCGTGGCCAGCACGACGGCCGTGTCCATCGGCAGTCAGGTCATGCACATGCTCACGGTCATGATCGTGGGCCTCGCCATGGGCGCGACGGTCACGATCGGTCAGGCCGTCGGCGCGCGCGACCGCCGGGGCGCGGCGGGCTACATCGGCAACACGACGACGCTGTTTCTGGCGCTGAGCGTCGTGGCGACGGGGATGCTGCTGGCGCTCGCGCGGCCGATCGCGGCGGTCATGTCCACGCCGGCCGAGGCCGTGCCCGGCACGGTCGCCTACCTGCGCATCTGCTTTCTCGGCGTGCCGCTGATCACGGCGTACAACATCATCGCATCCATCTTCCGCGGCCTGGGCGACTCGAAGCGCCCGATGTACTTCATCGCCATCGCGTGCGCGGCAAACATCGCGCTCGACTATCTGTTCATGGGCGCGCTGCACATGGGCCCGGCGGGCGCCGCGCTCGGCACGACGCTGGCGCAGGCGGTCAGCGTGGTTGTGTCGCTGGTCGTCATCCGCCGCGAGCGCGACGGCATCGCCCTCACGCGGAGCGATCTGCGCCCGCGGCGGGCGGTCATGGGGCGCATTTTGCGCATCGGTGTGCCGGTCGCGCTGCAGGATGGGCTGATCCAGATCGCGTTTTTGTTCATCACCGTCATCGCCAACCGCCGCGGCCTCACGGACGCCGCTGCCGTCGGCATCGTGGAGAAGATCATCAGCTTTTTGTTCCTCGTGCCGTCGTCCATGCTCTCGACGGTGTCGGCCCTCGGTGCGCAATGCATCGGCGCGGGCAAGCCCCGCCGTGCGCTGCAGACGCTGTGGTACGCCATCGCCGTTGCGTTCGGCTTCGGCGTGCTCATCTCGGTCGTCATCCAGTTCGTGGCAGAGCCCGTCGTGAGCCTGTTCACGGACAGCGCGGCCGTCGCCGCCGCGGGCGGGCAGTACCTGCGCGGGTACATCCTCGACTGCTGCTTTGCCGGGCTGCACTTTTGCTTCAGCGGGTATTTCTGCGCCATCGGCCGCTCGGAGCTGTCGTTTCTGCACAACATCACGGCCGTGGTGCTCGTGCGCGTGCCGGGCGCGTACCTGATGAGCAAGTGGTTTCCCACAACGCTGCTGCCCATGGGTCTGGCCACGGCGGCGGGCTCGCTGCTGTCGGTCATCATCTGCGTGATCGCGTTTCTCGTGCTGCGCCGGCGCGGCCGGCTCGTGCCGGAGGAGGCGTGACATGGCGCGGACACAGGAGCTGTTTTCCATCGGCGACGTGGCGCAGCTGTTTCACCTGAGCGTGAGCAGCCTGCGCCACTATGAGACCATCGGCCTGCTTACGCCGGAATACACCGACCCCGCGACCGGCTACCGCTACTACGGGCCGCGGCAGTTTGAGGTGCTCAACACCATCCGCTACCTGCGCGCGCTGGATATGCCGCTCGGGCAGATCCGCGCCTTTCTGCGCAACCGCGACGTCGGGCGCATCGAGCAGCTGCTGCGCGAGCAGAAGGCCGCCGTCGTGCGCAAGCAGGCGGAGCTGCAGCGCGTCGAGCGCAAGATCGACAACCGCCTGCGCCAGCTGCACGATGCGCAGACAGCCGAGCTCGGCGCCATCCGCCTCGTGCGCAGCCCCGCGTGCCGCATTGTGTGGATGTCCGGCGCGCTCGAGCTGCACAGCTTTCTCGACATGGAGCCGTCCATCCGCATGCTCGAGCGCTCGCAGGCGGAGGCCGTGGTGTTCCTCGGCAAGGTGGGTGTGGGCCTCTCGGCCGAGCGGCTGCTGGCCGGGGCGTTTGCGCCGTATGACCGCGCGTTTCTCGTGCTCGACGACGAGGACGCCTTCGATGGCGACGTGACCACCCTGCCCGAGACGACGTGCGCCGCCGTGTGCTTTCGCGGCAGCCACCCCGAGGCCCCGGCGCAGTATGCGCGCCTGATGGACTACCTGCGCGCGCACGCGCTCGCCCCGGCGGACTTCTCGCGCGAGATCACGATGATCGACTACGGCCTGACGAGCGACCCGGAAAAATTCGTGACCGAGATCCGCATCCCCGTCACGGAGGCATGAAAAAACGCTGTCCCGAAAATGGGACAGCGTTTTTGCGTTTTGGTGCGTCAGAAGCTGCCGCTGCGGCCGTGGCCGCCGCCACCGGAAAAGCTCGACCCGCCGCCACCGGAGTGCTGGTCGTTGTCGCGCTCGATCTTGCGGCGCGTCGTGGTCGTGTGGGTGTAGACATCGTCGCGCCGCGTCAGGTGCAGGCCCGCGGGCGTGACGTAGGCGCGTGCCTCGGTCTGGCGGCGCACGGAGCGCATCTTCGCCTTGAGGATCAGGCAGACGATGAGCGCGATGACGCACGAGATCACGAGCGCGATGCCCAAATTGCGCAGCAGCGACGGCGCGGAGAAGCCGGGGTCGACGTCGGCGTCATGGCCGGGGCTGTAGGCATAGTCAGAGTCGCTGCCGGTATAGGACTCGCCGCTGAGCAGGTCGGCGCAGCCGTCGATGTAGTCGCAGAAGCCGCCGTACCAGTCGCCGTTGCGGAAGTCGTCGAGAAAGCCGTCCTCGAGCTGCTGCAGGGCAGAGTCCTGGAAGCGGAGCTCTGCCTTGTCGCCGTAGACGAAGGCGGCGTACTTGCGGTTCGACACGCTCAGCAGCAGGAGCACACCGTCGCGCCCGTCACCGACGCCGAGCGAGTCGTTGTGGTAGAGCGTGTAGGACGCCGTCTCCACGTCGGTGAAGCCGTAGTCGGCATAGTCGTCCACGGTGCGGATGTACACGCCGACGCCACTGCTCTGCGCGAGGGCGGCGGCGCGCTGCGAGAGCTGGCTGATCTGTTGGTCGGTGAGCAGGCCGGCCTCGTCCGTGACCCAGTCCCCGGCGGCCAGCGCCGGTACTGCGAGCGTCACGGCCAGCAGCAGCACGAGCAGCAGGGCGGAAAGTCTGCGTTTCATATCCGTCGCCTCCTTACAGCAGGAACTGCAAAATTGCAGTCAGCGCCACCGTGAGCGGGGCCGCGATGGCGGCAAACATGCCCCAGAAGCGGCCGCGGTCCGTCGGCAGGTCGCCGACGAGCTTGCCGGTCTGCCCGTTCATGGCGAAGAGGAAGTCCTGCCCGTGCCACTTCGTGCTCAGCATCCACACCGGCAGCAGGGCGTAGTGCACCTTGCCGCGCCGCAGCGCGATGTCCTCGCGCTCGGTCACGCACGCGCCGTAGCCGGTGACGGTGTCGCGCAGGGCCTGCGCGAGCGTCTCGCGGCAGCGCGTGTCCGCCCGGTCGCGGCTGTCGTCGATGGTCACGTCGTATTTATCCGCCAGATAGCCCGGCAGGTACGCCGTGGAAAACGGGCGCAGCTGGGCATAGTCAAACGGCTCGATGGAGTCCATGTGGTCGTCCGGCATCTTGGAGGATGCGTCGACCGGGATCTTCTCAAACGCGAGCGACCCGGCGCGCACCACGTGGTAGTGCCGCGTCTCGGTGATCTCATAGTCGCCGGTCTCGAACACGTTCGTGTTGCTGGCGCGGTAGCTGGCCGCGCCCTCCGCGCCGCCGTCAAACAGCCAGAACGGGACGTACACGCCCTGGATCTGCTCGATGTGGTTGGCGGACGTGAACGAGCGCGGCAGGAAGGGTTTGCCCTTGTAGTGCGCGCGCAGCGCCTGCACGGCGTCGTCCTTGCTCAGGCGAAACGGGAGGATATAGTCCGGCCGCAGCGCGCCCGAAAACTGCCCCGGCACGATCGCCGGGTTGCCGCAGTAGGGGCAGGCCGTGGCCGCGGTGCTCTGGTCGCAGATGAGCTCCGCGCCGCACGACGGGCAGCTGTAGACGCGCAGGCCGTCCGCCTCCGCGCCCCAGTCGCGGCTGAGGTCGGAGGTGTCCCAGCCGCCGGAGGCCGCAGCGGCTTCCGCAGCCTCGGCCTTGGCAGCCTGCGCTGCTTCGGCCTTCGCGTCGGCCGCCTGCTTGGCTGCGGCGGCCTCGGCCTCCTTGCGGGCATAGAGCGCCTCGATCTCGGCCACGTCGAATGACGAGTCGCAGTAGTCGCACTCGAGCTTGCCGCTCTTGGCCGAATAGTGCAGCGGGCCGGTGCAGGCCGGGCACTGATAGTTCGTTACCTGGGTCGGCATGGCGCATGCCTCATTTCGTCCGGGCGGGGGTTAGGACTGGATGTCCCCATCGTCAAACGGGTCGCCGCACTCGGGGCAGAATTTCGGCGGGTGGGTCGGGTCGTCCGGCTCCCAGCCGCATTTGTCGCACTTGTATTTCGGTGTGCCGGCCGGTTTCGGGCGGCCGCACTCGGAGCAGAACTTGCCCTTGTTCACCGCGCCGCACACGCACGTCCAGCCCTCCGGCGCGGCCGGGCGCGGCCGGCCGCAGTTGCCGCAGAACTTGCCGGTGTTGCCCGTCTGGCCGCAGGCGCACGTCCAGCTCCCGGCCGCCGGGGCGGCGGGCTGCTGGGCCGCCTGCTGCCGGCCCATGGCATAGAGGTCCTGCGCGTTGACGCCGCCCACCTGGCCGGCCATGCCCATGCCCATGAACGCCATGGCCGGGCCAGTGGCCGTGTTGGACGCGGCTGCCTTCATCGCATCGCCCTGCGAGCGCGAGAGCATCGCCGCCGCGCGCGTCGGGTCCATGTAGGCCGCGTCGCGCTGCATGTCCTTAATCATCTGCTCGTCGGCCTCGTCGGCCTTCACGGACGAGACGCCGAAGGCCACGATCTCCAGACCCCGGCGGTCGCGCCACTGGGCCGAGAGCTCTTCGTTGAGCGCCGCGGCGATCTCCTGCGTGTGGCCGGGCAGCGCCGAGTAGCGGATGCCCATGTCGCTGATGCGCGCGAACGCCGGCTGCAGCGCCGTGAGCAGCTCGCTCTTGAGCTGGCCGTCGAGCGTGTCGCGCGTGTAGTCCTCGGTCACGTTGCCGCAGACGTTGGTGTAAAACAGCAGCGGGTTTGCGATGTGGTAGCTGTACTCGCCGAAGCAGCGGATGCCGATGTCGATGTCGATGCCGGCGCGCTGGTCCACCACGCGAAACGGCACGGGGCTCGGCGTGCCGTACTTGTTGCCGGTCAGCTCCTTGGTGTTGAAGTAGTAGATGCGCTGATCCTTCGGGGCCTCGCCGCCGAAGGTGAAGCGCTTGCCGATGTTGCGGAACACCTGCCCGATGCTCTCGCCGAGGTTCCCGGCGAAGATCGACGGTTCGGTGGACGCGTCATACGTGTACTCGCCCGGCTCGGCGCAGACCTCCACGACCTTGCCCTGCTCGACGATGAGCATGCACTGCCCGTCGGCGACGGCGATGCGCGAGCCGGTGGTGATGATGTTCTCGTCGCCGTGCGTGTTGCTCGAGCGGCGGGTGGTTTTTTTCTGTCCCTTCACGGCCAGCACGTTTGCCGGCAGGGCCTCACAGGTGAAGAATTCTTTCCACTGGTCGGCCAGAACGCCGCCGGCAGCGCCCGCGGCAGCTTTGATCAGTCCCATATACAAACTCCTTTTTGGTGATGGTTTTTCGTCGGATGCGGATGGTTGTGACGGTTTTTCGTCCGCGCTTACATTATAAGGGCGCGCGCGCGCAAAAGCTACAGCGAAAGCAAAAATTCAGGCAAAATTCAGAATTTTTCCCGCCCCGGCGCGATTTTTCGCCGCCCGCTTGACAGCGCCCGCGCGCGGGGGCGATCCTGTCGGCGGAGCTGAGCGACGGCGAGTGGTATCTCACGTCCGACCACCCCATGCGCCGGGGGCACTACCTGTCGTTCGCGGCGCTGGTCAATGAGGACACGGTCGTGCTGCGGCGGCTCTACCCCGAGTGGGGCGCGCAGACGCGCCTGCCGTACTTCGCGCACGGCACACTGGTGTGGTACTGCACGCAGCACGGGCTGTTCGCGCAGCCGATCGACGCGCACAAAAAGTGAGCAGAAAACAGCAAAGGCGTCCCCGAGAGGGGACGCCTTTGCTGCGGTTTTGGATGCATTACGCGATGCCGGTGACCTTATAGTCCTTGGCCTCGACCGTGCTCTTGAGCACGGCGTCGTCCACCGGGGCGCTGAGCGTCACGACGGCGGTGCCCGCCGTGTGGCTGACGGCCGCCTCGGTGACTTCCGGCAGCGCCTCGAGCGCCTTTTTCACGGTCGCCTCGCAGTGAGCGCACATCATGCCTTCGATTTGAATGGTCTTTTTCATTGCAGTTTCCTCCTTGATTTCGGGTACTTCTTTGAGATGGTTTGCACGTTTATGATCGTGGCGCGTATCGCGCAGCTTGAACAGATTCAGGCGCAGGGCGTTCGTGACCACGCAGAAGCTCGACAGGCTCATGGCCGCCGCGCCGATCATGGGGTTGAGCGTCAGGCCGAGCGGGACGAACACGCCCGCCGCGATGGGGATGCCGATGGTGTTGTAGAAAAACGCCCAGAACAGATTCTCGTGGATGTTGCGCAGCGTCGCGCGGCTGAGCCGGATGGCCGCCGGCACGTCGCTCAGATGGCTGTTGACGAGCACGACGTCGGCCGCGTCGATGGCCACGTCCGTGCCCGCGCCGATGGCGATGCCGATGTCCGCGCGCGTGAGCGCCGGCGCGTCGTTGATGCCGTCGCCGACCATGGCGACCTTACCGCGCGCGCTCAGGCGGCGGATCTCGCGCTCCTTGCCGTCGGGCAGCACGCCCGCGATCACCTCGTCCACGCTGGCCTGCGCGCCGATGGCCCTGGCCGTGCGCGCGTTGTCGCCCGTGATCATGACGACGCGGATGCCCATATTCTGCAGCTCACGGATGGCCTGCGGGCTGTCGGGCTTGAGCACGTCCGCCACGGCGACGATGCCGAGCAGCTTTTCGCCGCGGGTGAAAAACAGCGGCGTCTTGCCGGCCTCGGCCAGCGCCTGCGCCTGCGCCTGCATGGGCGCGGGAATGTCGGCCGCCGTGCGGATGAAGTCCGCGTTGCCGCCGCAGAGCGGCTGCCCGTCGAGCGTGGCCCTGAGTCCGTTGCCCGGCAGGGCCTGAAAGTCCGCGACCTCGGCGGCGGTCAGCCCGTCCGCCTCCGCGCGGCGCAGCACCGCCTTGGCCAGCGGGTGCTCGCTCCGGCGCTCGAGCGCATAGGCCAGGCGCAGCAGCTCCGTCTCCGTCACGCCCGGGGCGGGGCAGAGGTCCGTCACGGTCGGGTCGCCGGAGGTGATGGTGCCGGTCTTGTCGAGCGCGACGATCTGGATACGGCCGGTCTCCTCAAGGGAGGCCGCCGTCTTGAAGAGGATGCCGTTTTTCGCGCCCATGCCGCTGCCGACCATGATCGCCACCGGGGTGGCGAGGCCGAGCGCGCACGGGCAGCTGATGACGAGCACGGAGATGCCGCGCGCGAGCGCGTAGCCCACGGTGCGGCCGAGCAGCAGCCAGACGACGAACGTCACGAGCGCGATGCCCATGACCGCCGGTACGAACACGCCGGACACCTTGTCGGCGATCTTGGCGATCGGCGCTTTCGTGGCCGCCGCGTCGCTGACCATCTGGATGATCTGCGAGAGCGTCGTGTCCTCGCCGACGCGCGTGGCGCGGCACTTGAGAAAGCCCGACTGGTTCACCGTCGCGGCCGAGACGGCCGCGCCCGGCGCTTTGTCGGCCGGGATGCTCTCGCCCGTGAGCGCCGCCTCGTTGACTGCGCTCGTGCCGGCGAGCACGACCCCGTCGACCGGGATGCGCTCGCCCGGGCGGACGACGAACACGTCGCCGGTTTGCACCTGCTCGACCGGGACGGTCACCTCCGCGCCGCCGCGCTCGACGGTGGCGGTCTTCGGCGCGAGCTCCATGAGGCTGCGCAGCGCGTCGGTCGTCTTGCCCTTCGAGCGGGCCTCGAGCGTCTTGCCCACCGTGATGAGCGTGAGGATCATGGCGGCGGACTCGAAGTAAAAGTCCATCATGTAGTTCATGACGGCCTGCTCGTCACCGCGCACCTGCGCGCCCGTCATGGCGAAGAGCGCGTACGTGCTGTACACGAACGCCGCCGTCGCCCCGAGGGCCACGAGCGTGTCCATGTTCGGCGCGCGGTGCCAGAGCGCCTGGAAGCCGCTGATGAAAAACTTCTGGTTGATGACCATGATGATGACCGTCAGCAGCAACTGCGTCAGGCCCATGGCGACGTGGTTGCCATCATAAAACTTCGGCAGCGGCCAGCCCCACATCATGTGGCCCATGGAAAAATACATCAGCACGAGCAGAAAGCCCAGCGACCAGAAGAGCCTGCGCCGCAGCTTCGGCGTCTCGTGGTCGGCGAGCGCGTCGGCGCCGGCGGAGGGGCCTGCGCTCTGCTGCGCGCCCTTGACCGACGCGCCGTAGCCCGCGGCCTGCACCGCGTCGATGATAGCCTGATCGGCCGCCGTGCCCTCCACCCCCATAGAGTTGGTCAGCAGGCTGACCGAGCACGCCGTCACGCCCGGTACGTTCGACACCGCCTTTTCCACGCGCGCCGAGCAGGCCGCGCAGCTCATGCCGGTGACGTTATATTGCTTCAATGTCGTTCCTCCTTTGCGGTGCGGCTCATTTCATGAGTTTCTGCAGCGTCGCCACCAGCTCGTCGATCACCTCATCCTTGCCGTCGCGGATGTCCTCGACGACGCAGGTGCGGATGTGGCTGGCCAGCAGCTCCTTATTGAATGCGTTGAGCGCCGCGCCCGCCGCCGCCGACTGCACGAGAATGTCCGGGCAGTAGGCGTCGTTTTCGACCATGCCGCGGATGCCGCGGATCTGGCCCTCGATGCGGTTGAGCCGGTGGATGAGCCGCTTGTATTCCTCCGGCGAGCGCTCCTTTTTGCGCTGCGAACAGCCGCAGCAGCACGTTTTTTTCTCATCGTCCATATATTCGTACCTCATTGTTTCCCGTATACCCCTTGGGGGTATTTTTGAATATATACCCCCCGAGGGTATTTGTCAAGCGAAAATGCGCATGTTCTTGACAGCGGGCGCGCGCGATCTGCTCGATTCCGCCGGCTGCCAGAACGTCAAGGGCGGCTGGCCGGTGCAGGCGTCCGACCGCATCGAGGCCGTGCTCGAGGCCGTGAACGGTCGCTGCAAGACCATCGCTTACGTGGGCGACAATTGCACGCAGGATACCGTCGACTTCGCCAAGAAGGTCGAGCCCATGGGTTTCGACGGCTACCTCTGTGTTGTTCCGTATTACAACAAACCGCCGCAAGAGGGTCTCTACCGGCATTACAGCGCAATCGCCAATGCGGTGGACGTCCCCATCATGCTCTATAACATTCCGGGCCGTTCCGTCATCAACATGACGGCCGAGACGACCCTGAGGCTCGCCAACGATCACGAGAACATCATCGCGATCAAGGAGGCGAGTGGAAAGATGGACCAGATTGCC
>OLPS01003652.1_pt1 | contig 11766 bp, 8 predicted proteins | sample 1673071 | NCBI WGS metagenome assembly OLPS01 (sample SAMEA3136752, study PRJEB25190) | human gut metagenome | reverse complement strand
CAAGTACATTATAGATTCTTACGGAAACAGTTTCAAGCGCAAAATGAATTTTTTCACCATCCTGCGCATTTTGTCCTGCTTTTATGCAAACAGCTTACATCGTAATGAAGATAAACTTCAGGCAGAACAGCAGGCCGATGATCGCTACCATGATGTCCTTCTTCTGGAACTTGCCGGTGCAGATCGCGATGATGGTGTAAGCGATGGAGCCGATGCCGATACCGTTGGCGATGGAGTAAGTCAGCGGCATCGCGATCAGCGTCAGAAACGCCGGTGCTGCGGAGCTGAGGTCACTCATATCCACATTCTTGAAGTTGCCGAGCATCAGCACGCCGACATAAATCAGTGCCGGAGCTGTCGCAAAGGACGGAATTGCAAGAAAGATCGGTGATAAGAAAAGGGAAATTCCAAACAGAATCGCTGTTGTCAGGGATGTTAAACCTGTACGTCCTCCTTCTGTTACACCAGAAGCACTCTCTACGAATGTTGTTGTTGTAGAAGTTCCGAGTACTGCTCCAACTGTAGTTGCAACCGCATCAGCCATCAGTGCCCCTTTGATTCTCGGAAGCTTTCCGTCTTTGTCAAGCATGCCTGCCTTTGTAGATACACCGATCAGAGTTCCGAGTGTATCAAAAAGATCTACGAAAAGGAATGCAAATACTACAACAACGAATTCCAGTGAAAATACATTCTTAAAATCAAGCTTTCCAAATACCGGTGCAAGGCTTGGAATTGCAAGTCCGGAACTGAAATCCGGAAGCAGACTGTAGAATCCGATCTCCGGATTCGGTACATAAAGACCTGCTATCTGGCAGATGATTCCAAGTATCCATGTGATCAAGATACCCCAAAGGATATTTCCTTTGATGTTCTTAATCACCATGATTGCTGTGATCAGCACACCTATGATTGCAAGAAGTACAGTAATTCCAACGTTATTGAAGCTTGCTTCCACTCCATTTGCCTGATTATATGCATCTACAGAGAAGAGCTGTACCAGAGTAGATCCTCCGACAACGATATTCGCATTCTGAAGTCCAAGAAATGCAATAAATAATCCGATACCAACGCTGACTGCTGTCTTAAGACAAGTTGGGATCGCATTGAAGATTGCTTCTCTGACATTCGTCAGGGAAAGAATAATGAAAATAATACCCTCTGCAAATACTGCAGTCAGTGCAGTCTGCCATGAGTAGCCCATACCAATTACTACAGTATAAGCAAAGTAAGCATTCAGTCCCATACCAGGTGCAAGTGCAAATGGATAATTTGCAAATGCTGCCATACACAGCGTACCGATCAATGATGCAAGTGCTGTTGCAGTAAAGACTGCCCCCTGATCCATACCCGCTGCGGAAAGAATGCTTGGATTGACTGCCAGGATATACGCCATCGTCATAAATGTCGTAATACCTGCAAGAATCTCAGTTTTGACGTCGGTGTGATTTTCTTTAAGCTTAAACACCTTTTCCAACATATTGTTTTCCTCCTGCTGTCTGTCTCGGATATTCCCTCTCACTCCTTAAAATATCCTCGTACAATTTTCTTGTAGCAGAGAATATTTTAGCAAAAAAAAGAGAGAAAGTAAACACATTACTTTCTCTCTGATTTCTAACTCTTGTTCGCTATTACTGTTCATAGTAGCTGTATACCGCAACTATTTGCTCTCTCTGATCTTCTTTCTGAGCGGAAGTACAATTGCAGGGGATACGGATAATTCGTCTAATCCCATGCTTAAGAATTCTTCGGTCAGTTCGAGGTCAGCTCCGAGTTCGCCGCAGATTCCGATCCATTTGCCTTCTGCGTGGGCATTTTCGGCTGCCATGCGGATCATTGCAAGGACTGCCGGGTGGTGCGGATCGTAGAAGGCATCCAGCTTCTGGTTCTGACGGTCGATTGCCAGCGTGTACTGGGTCAGATCATTGGTCCCTACGCTGAAGAAATCCACTTCTTTTGCAAGCTCACGGCTCATCATAACGGCAGCCGGTGTCTCAATCATGATTCCCAGTTCCACATCCTCACGGAACGGGATCTGTGCCTCACGAAGCTCTTCTTTGACCTCTTCGATGATCACCTTGATCTGCTTCACTTCTTTTACCGAAATGATCATCGGGAACATAATGGCGATCTGTCCATAAGCAGATGCCCGGTACAGGGCACGAAGCTGGGTCTTGAAGATCTCCGGTCTTGTCAGGCAGATACGGATTGCCCGGTATCCCAGTGCCGGGTTCTCTTCTTTGTCAAGTCCAAAGTAATCCACCTGCTTGTCTGCTCCGATATCCAGGGTACGGATAATGACCTTTTTGCCTGCCATATTTTCTGCAACCTGTTTGTATACCTGGAACTGCTGTTCTTCGGTCGGGAAATCTTCGCTTTCCAGATACAGGAACTCACTTCGGAAAAGTCCGATCCCTCCTGCATCATTTTTAAGTACGGCGCCCACATCGGAAAGATTACCGATATTCGCATAGACATTGATCTTCTGTCCGGAAAGGGTGACATTCTCTTTGCCCTTCAGTTCTTCCAGAAGTGTTTTCTGTCTGCGGTCTTCTTCGCGCTTTTCAGTCATGGCCTTCATGGTCTCTTCATCCGGATCAATGTAGATGGTCCCGGTAAAGCCGTCGATGGCTGCCATATGTCCGTCATATTCTTTTGCAAGCCCTTCTCCCAGACCAATAACGGCCGGGATGTTCATGGTCCTTGCAAGGATTGCCGTATGGGAATTTGCTGATCCGTACATGGTTGCAAATGCAAGCACTTTGGACTTGTCAAGCTGAACAGTCTCACTCGGTACCAGATCATCTGCTGCCACGATCACCGGTTCATCTGCCATAACACCGCTTTCCCCGGCATCCGAAAGGATACCGAGAAGTCGGTCCGATACATCTTTTACATCGGCCGCACGTCCCTGCATGTAAGCATCATCCATAGATGCAAACATCTGGGAGAAGTTATCTCCTGTTGTCGCAACAGCATACTCTGCGTTGACTTCCTGGGTGGTAATAATATTCTTAATCGAATCCACATAATCCAGATCCATCAGCATCATCTGATGTACTTCAAAAATTGCCGCATTGGCTTCTCCTACATCTTCCATTGCCTTGTCATACAACTCACCGAGCTGTGCGATCGCAGTCTCCTGGGCATCCTCAAAACGTGCCACCTCTGCTTCGGTATCCTCTACATGATACCGTCTTACCTGCTTTTCCTGTCTTTTATAGAAAGCAATCTTCCCGATGGCTACGCCACCAAAAACACTTTTACCACTTAGTGTAATCATAATCCTACAGATTCTCCTCTAATACTTTCTGGATTTCCGCGATTGCTTCTTCTTCGTCTTCGCCTTCAGCTGTGATGATAACCTCATTTCCTTTTTTTACGCCAAGACTCATAACTGCCATAATGCTCTTTGCATTGACTTCACGTGTATCTCCTGCTTTTTTGATCTTAATATCTGAAGTTTTTTTCGCAATTGCTTTTACCAGAATTCCTGCCGGTCTTGCGTGGATTCCCTGTGCATCTGTTACTACATACTTAAATTCTTTCATGATAAATTCTCCTCGTCTTTTTCTTTCATTTTTAGTTTACTTTTTTGACAGCGTTTTGCTTGCCAAAGCGCCGCCATTATTAAAACAGCTTTCGCTATTCTACTGTATCTACAGCAAATAGTGGATCGCCGGCTTTAACTTCTCCCGTCGCAAGGAGACGTACTCTCTGATTCTCTTCCAGTTCTGTACAAAGTACCGGTGAACAAAGAGACGGTGCATGCGAAGTCAGGAATGGAATATCGATCTTCATAAGCGGATCCCCCTTCTTCACTTTCTGACCATTTTCTACAAATACTTCAAATCCTTCACCGTTCAGAGATACGGTATCAATACCGATGTGAAGCAGCATGCCAAGTCCGCTTTCTGTCTGGAACCCAAGTGCATGCTTTGTTTCAAATACGAAAAGCACTTCTCCATCTTCCGGTGCGCAGATCACAGCATCTTCCGGTGTAACAACAGCTCCGTCACCCATCATTTTTCCTGCAAATCCTTCATCCGGACAGGTTGTAATATCGCCTGCCATACCGGTGATCGGACTGGATACAACAATTGTATTTACCACTTTTTCCTGGGTTTCATTATTTTCATTTACAGTATCTGTATTTTCTTCAACTGAATTCTCTTCTGACACAGCAGCGCTCTCATAATATTCATCCGGAGCTGTTTCCAGATAATCTTCCAGTTTAGACTTAATCACAGTTACCTGCGGACCATAAATGATCTGGACACCCTGTCCCTTTTTCACGATTCCTCTGGAACCTGTTGTCTTGATGATCTCATCATTTACGCGGGCTGCGTCATGAACTGTGATACGAAGTCTTGTTGCACAACAATCCACATCACTGATATTTTTCTTTCCGCCAAGCCCCTGTGTGATTGCCTCACTTACCGAATCTGCGGTCCCTGTATTCCCTGCTGTTTCTTTTCCTGCTTCTTTTCTGGCATTTACATCTGCCTTTGTATATAATTTTGTCTCTGTATCATCATCTTCACGTCCCGGTGTCTTGAAGTTAAACTTTTTGATCAGGAAACTGAAGATAAAGTAATACAGGAAGAAATAAATAATTCCAACCGGAATGATCCGAAGCCAGCTTGTCTTTGCATTTCCCTGCAGGATACCGAAAAGGAACAGATCCAGAAAACCACCAGAGAAGGTAAGTCCTACTGCTATATTCAGGATATGCGCGATCATGTAAGCAGAACCTGCAAGCACTACCTGTACAGCAAAAAGTGCCGGTGCAACAAAAAGAAATGAGAATTCCAGCGGCTCTGTAATACCCGTCATCATGCAGGCAAGTGTTGCAGAAAGTAGAAGTCCTCCTGCCTGTTTTTTCTTTTCCGGTTTTGCACAGCGGTACATCGCAAGTGCCGCTCCCGGAAGTCCGAAGATCATAAAGATAAATTCACCTGAGAAATATCTGGTCGCATCTGCGCTGAAATGTGCTATATTTGCAGAATCAGCAAGCTGTGCAAAGAAGATATTCTGTCCGCCCTGTACCATCTGTCCCGCAACTTCCATTGTTCCACCGACTGCTGTCTGCCAGAATGGCATGTAAAATACGTGATGAAGTCCGAACGGAATCAAAGCCCTCTTAATAATACCAAAAATCAGGGTTCCCAGATATCCGCTTCCGGTTACCAGTCCGCCAAGTGCATAAATTCCATTCTGTACAACCGGCCAGGCAAAATACATTCCAATCCCAACAAACATGTACACCAGTGTAGAAATGATCGGAACAAATCTGGATCCTCCGAAGAATGATAACGCATTTGGAAGAACGATTTTGTGAAAACGGTTATGCAGAGCAGCAACACCAAGTCCTACAATAATACCACCAAACACACCCATCTGTAAGGACTGGATTCCGCAAACAGAAGTGATGGTTCCTTCCAGTACATTCGAAGCGATCGTTCCATCTGCGGTAATCTCTCCTGTGATCACAAGCATTGCATTGATTGCAACATTCATAACAAAGAATGCGATCAATGCAGAAAGTGCCGCTACTTCTTTTTCTTTCTTTGCCATACCGATTGCAACTCCAACCGCGAAAATCAGTGGCAGGTTGTCAAATACAGCACTTCCTACTTTGTTCATGATAATGAGTAACGAATTCAGGATGGTTCCGTCTCCTAAAATTTTCTCCAGACCATAAGTCTGGATTGTGGTAGCATTGGTAAACGAGCTACCGAATCCCAGCAGCAGACCCGCTACCGGAAGAATCGCGATTGGAAGCATGAAGGATCTTCCTACTCGCTGCAATACGCCAAAAATTTTGTCTTTCATTGCATGTACTCCTTTTCCTCAAGAAATTTTAATTACCTGGCTTATGCCTATGATATTATTTTCTTTCGTGGAAGCCTTTTATCCGAATTTTTGACGCAAAAAAGGCACTAACCCCACACAAATATCAAAATAATATCTATGTATGGTTAATGCCTGCCGTACAGTTACACACCAAAATCTGTAACTTACAATAATTTATTTTCCACTAAATGTCAAGCCTTTTCTGAAATTTTCTTTTTATAATCCTACGGACTGCACTAAAAGAATCAGAAGCATCAACGGTGCAATTACCTTGATCATTGCAACATAAAGCTTTTCTCTGCCAAACCTGTATCCGCCAAGTGTCACTTCATCGATGATCACTTTTGGTTTTACAACCCATCCGATCAGAATACAGGTAAGCAGTGCCACCATCGGCATCAGACAGTTATTGCTGATATAATCCATCACGTCCAGAATCTGCGCTACCGTGCCGTTCGGAAGTTTCAGTTCGAAATAAAGCTTGTTGTATCCAAGACATACGATCACACCAACGATCATTCCATATAAAGTAGTCAGGATCGTTCCTTTTTTTCTGGATACATGGAATTTATCCATCATGCTTGATACGATTGCCTCCATAACAGATACAGAAGAAGTAACCGCTGCAAAAGATACCATCAGAAAGAATACAATTCCTACCAACACTCCTGCTGCCCCCATTGCTTTAAATACTTTTGGCAGAGATACAAACATCAGTCCCGGTCCTGCAGACATTCCTTCGGTTCCCATAAAAGTATAAACAGCCGGAATGATCATAAGTCCTGCCAGAAGCGCTACAAGCGTATCAAAAAACTCAATCTGGTTGATCGACTTCATCAGATTGGTCTCTTTCTTCGCATAGGATCCGTAAGTAACCATAATTCCCATCGCCACGCTGATTGAGAAGAAAAGCTGTCCCAATGCATCCATCACAACCGAAAGGAAACTTTTAACCGTCATCCCTCTAAAATTCGGGATCAGGTAAATCGCCAGTCCCTGCATACCGGTTCTTGTCCCTCCATCTGCATTTGTATGTTTCAGGGTAATGGAAAATACAGAAATTCCCGCAATCAGTACAAACAGGATCGGCATCAGAATCTTACTGTATTTTTCAATTCCTTTATTTACTCCTTTATAAACAACCATTGCCGTAATAAACACATAGATCAGCATCCATATGATCGGCTGTCCGACCTGTGTAATATAGCCTGTAAAATATCCGTCTTCTGCTGCCTGCGCCCCATGACCTGTGAGAAATGCCGACAAATATTTGAGTACCCATCCACCAATCGAGCAATAATATGGAAGAATGATAACCGGTACTGCACATGCAAGCACACCGATTCCTCCCCATCCTTTATGCATCTGTTCATATGCAGTAAGCGGACTCTGTCCTGTCTTACGTCCGATCGCGATCTCTGTTGTCAGCAACGTAAACCCAAAGGTAAGTGCCAGTACCACATAGCACAGAATAAACACTCCGCCTCCACCTTTTGCTGCCAGATACGGGAATCTCCAGATGTTCCCCAGCCCGACTGCACTTCCCGCAGCCGCCAGCACGAATCCGATCGAGCCGGTAAAATTACTCCTCTTCTTTTCCATCTTTTCTACACTCCTTTTACAGTGGTGTCTCCATACACACCATCTCCAGCTTTTTAATAATATGATGTGAGTGTCAATAAGTATCAATTGCTTATTTGTGCGAGCACAAACGCAATTGATACTTTTGACACTTACATCATAATATAGAAATTATATTTTTCTATAAGCCAAAAACACCTCCGCCGTATGGCGAAGGTCCCTTCTTTAGCTTTCTTCTTATTTTAACAATCGGATATGGGAAAGTCAATGGAAGTATTTTACTCATTTTCTTGATCTTTTTTACACTGGGGCAGGCTCTCACCTGCCCCTTTATGAGTAGTATATCAATAATTTTTACAAAACGTCTTATTTATGCAGTTGCCGGAAGAACACGGGATAAGAATGACTGCGTCCTTCTCTCTCTTGGTGCTGTAAAAATTGCATCCGGTCTGCCTTCTTCAACAACATATCCGTCTGCCATAAAAATGACCCGATCTGCCACATCACGTGCAAAGCCCATTTCATGTGTTACAACGATCATCGTCATTCCTTCTTTCGCAAGAGATTTCATAACATCAAGTACATCTCCTACCAGTTCCGGGTCCAGCGCCGATGTCGGCTCATCAAACAACAACGCTTTCGGTTCCATTGCCAGTGCTCTTGCAATGGCAACTCTCTGCTGCTGTCCACCTGAAAGTGTACTCGGATATACATCCGCTTTATCCTTTAATCCTACCTTATCCAGAAGTTCCAGTGCTTTTGCATGCGCTTCTTCCTTATTCATGTGTTTGGTAAGGATTGGTGCCATCATAACATTCTGAACAACGGTCTTAAGCGGAAACAGATTGAATTTCTGGAAAACCATTCCGACTTCCTCACGGAATTTACGGATGTCACAATTCTTATCGAGAAGATTCTTTCCCTCATACTGTACGGTTCCGCCTGTCGGTCTTTCAAGCTGATTGATGCATCTTAAGAAAGTACTCTTTCCCGATCCGGAAGGTCCGATGATACAGACCACTTCACCTTCATTGATATCAAGATTGATATCCTTTAATACCTCCAGGTTCCCAAATTTCTTCGACAAATGATTTACTTTAATCATACCAATCACCTCATTTTCCTTTCTATCTGTTTCTGGACAATTATCAGTACCGAAAGTATCACCAGATAAAACGCTGCCAGTGCTGTGTATGTAGGAATTGCTTTAAAGCTCAACGCTGCATACGCCTGTGCCTGATGCGTGATCTCATTAACCGCAATCGCAGATAAAAGTGCGGTATCCTTAACAGAAATGATAAACTGGTTAAATAATGCCGGAAGTGCCGCTTTAAATGCCGGTGGGATAACCAGATGGATCATCGTCTGTGCACTTGTAAGTCCAAGTGATGCACCTGCTTCTTTCTGTCCCGGATCAATGCTCATCAATGCACCTTTTACAATTTCTGAAATAAATGCACCGGAATTCAGTGCGATAACGCCAATTCCCACTGCAGTGCTTCCAATATCGACACCCAAAAGCTTCGGAATTACAAAATATCCGTATAAAGCCTGCACCATAAGCGGTGTCGCACGAATGATCCAAATGTAAACTTCTGCAATTGCTTTCCCTATTTTATATTTCGACTGAAGCAGGTATCCACAGAGGCTTCCGATCAGGAAGCCAATTGTGATACCGACAACAGCAATTAAAATCGTAAGTTTTAATCCCTCAAACATCATTGGAAGTAAAACATTCAAAAAAGTCATATCCATATACTATCTCATCCTATCTTCTTTTTAGTTGCTGTCTGTTCTTTGATTATTCACACCATTTCGCATAGAGTTCATCTGTTGTGCCATTATCAATCAGTACCTTTACAGCTGCATTGATTTCATCATAATATTTGCATTCTTTAGAAATTGCTACGCAATACGGTGCCTGGCCCTGATTAAACTCATCCCCGACTACCTCCAGGTTGCTGTCCGATGTTGTCTTAATATAGAAATATGCTCCAGGTCCATCCTGAATAACAGCATCTACTTTTCCCTGCTCCAAAGATTCATATGCAGTTGTGATCGTGTCATGTACTTCGAGAGTTGCACTTGTAAGGTTCTTGCTTGCATAAGTATGAGATGCGGTTCCCTTTTCAACGGCTATTTTTTTATCCTTCAGATCATCAACACTCTTAATTCCTTTATCGTCATTTTTATTTACCATAACGACCTGACCGGAATCACAATAGATATCACTGAAGTCCATAACTTCTTTTCTTTCATCTGTTGCACAAAGTGCTGCTGCTCCGATGTCCAGTTTATTTTCAGCAAGTGAAGTAGTAAGTGCCGAATAATCCATTGCCTGGAGGCCACCATCGATTTCGAATCCCAGAAGCTCCTGCAGATCATTTAACAGATCAACATCATATCCGATCAGCGTCTTTCCGTCCTCATCATAGTATGTAAATGGTCCGAAAAGTCCGGTTGTTCCGACTTTCAGTTTGACACCTTTCATGCTGTCCTTCAGCTCGTCTTCTGTATATTCTTTCTTTGTATCAGAAGTTTCCTTTGTATCTTCTTTTTTACTTCCACATCCTGCTCCAAGTACTGTTACCATTGCTGCACACATTAAAACTGCTATTAATCTTTTTTTCATAATAATAATCCTCCTTAACTGTGTAGTGAAAACGTAAGGGCGCATCACAAATTCTTTTGTAATGCGCCCTTGCATTTCCGTCCGCAGACACTCTCTCGTTCCCGGGATTGTTTGAGAAATTACTTTGCACTTCTGATTACTTTCTTTTCTGAAATACAAAAAGGATGCCGCATCTGATGCGACATCCTTGTCTGTTCTGTTCTTTATGAACTTGTGATTATTTTACCGTACTTTCACACTTTAGTCAATGAAACTTTTATCCAAAATTGCCAGTTTTATATGTTTCTTTTAAGTAAATTTTCACAAAATTGATTTTCTATAGTATATGTGATACACTATTTTCAGATCCAAACTGACTGCAAAGGAATTCCTGCGCAAAAAGAATACAAAAAAGGAGATTACAAAAAATATGAGTCTTAACAGCACCCCTTCTGCAGATCGTGTACATATCGGTATCTTCGGTCGCAGAAATGCCGGAAAATCCAGCATCATCAACGCTATCACCGGACAGAATCTTGCCATTGTATCTGATGTTCTCGGAACAACTACCGATCCGGTTCCAAAGGCAATGGAACTTCTTCCCCTCGGACCTGTCGTGATCATTGACACCCCGGGGCTTGACGACATCGGAGAACTCGGTGAACTGCGTGTCAAAAAAGCCTATCAGATTTTAAACAAAACAGATATCGCTGTTCTGGTAATCGATGCCTCTCTTGGCATGACACCAGAAGATTTATCCATCTTAAAGAAAATACAGGATAAGAAGATCCCTTACGTTGTGGTAAAAAATAAATCTGACCTCTGCTCTTCTGCTGAAAATGGCGCAGTCTGTCCGAATCTGGATTCTATGTCGGATGCTTCTTTTCATATAGATGCTTCCAACAGTATCGAAGTCAGCACAGTAACCGGATACCATGTTCATGAATTAAAAGAACTGATTGCAAGCCAGGCTCCGGAAGAAGATCAGGATAAATATCTCGTCCGCGATCTTTTAAATCCAAATGATTTTGTCGTTCTGGTCGTCCCGATCGACTCTGCCGCCCCAAAAGGACGTCTGATCCTCCCGCAGCAGCAGACCATCCGCGATGTACTGGAGGCTGGTGCAATCTCTATTGTAACCCGTGACACAGAATTGAAGGAAACACTTTCGTCTCTTGGCAAAAAGCCACGCCTTGTCATCACCGACAGCCAGGCATTTGCCAAAGTGTCTGCCGATACACCGGAAGATATTCCACTGACCTCTTTTTCCATCCTGCTTTCCAGATACAAAGGAAATCTGAAGCTTCAGGTCGAAGGCGCACAGATGCTGGACAAGTTGGAAGATGGTGACAAAATTCTCGTCTGTGAAGGCTGCACCCATCACAGGCAATGTGATGACATTGGAACAGTGAAGCTTCCTCGCTGGATCCGCCAGCATACCGGAAATAAAGACCTGCACTTTGAATTCACAAGCGGAACCGAATTCCCGGTAGATCTCTCACCTTATAAACTCATTATTCACTGTGGTGGCTGCACCCTGAACGAACGCGAAATGCAGTATCGCCTCAAATGCGCCGAAGATCAGGGCGTACCGATCACGAACTACGGAACCGCTATTGCTCACCTGAAAGGGGTATTGGAGCGGAGTCTCATACCGGTTAGAGGAAGTTTGGAATAAGGCTACGGGCGAAGCAAGGACGAGGTGACGGTTTCACGCCGGT
>OLPS01003651.1_pt1 | contig 11778 bp, 10 predicted proteins | sample 1673071 | NCBI WGS metagenome assembly OLPS01 (sample SAMEA3136752, study PRJEB25190) | human gut metagenome | reverse complement strand
GTATAGGTTTTGCCTTTCGGCTTTCTTTGCACAATCAGATGCGCCCCGTTATCTTACCGCAGCGTTTTCCTTTGCCAGCTCTGCTGCCGGACGGTAGAAAAGCAGCGCGCCCAGCAGCAGCGCCGCCGTCACCGCCAGACTCAGCGGATACGCCAGCAATAGCGTATCAAAGGTCCGGTTTGCCGCGAACGCCGTATAGACCCACACAATGCGCACGCCGCACACGCCCAGCATCGTCAGCACTGCCGGTACCATAGAGATACCAAAGCCGCGCAGATACCCCGCGATCATTTCATAGGTCATGGAAAACGCATAGGCGAAGAATATGACGACCAGCCGCGTATATCTGCAGCCATCATAGCGCCGGAGGCTTCAAAAAGCAAACGTTCTGCCCTGCTATTTCCTTTTTTGTCCGGTTCTTCGTTGAAAATCCTAACCGCCGGTTAATCGCCTGCGTTTCTGCGCGCTTTTATAATGGATACAGATCATTTCCAACATTTTCTTTTGAGAGAGGAATTGCACATGAAAAAGAACTTGCGATTTTTGACCGTTATTTTGCTGGCAGCGCTCTGCCTGCTGTTTGCAGGCTGTGCCGAGCAGGCAGCAGAGCCGGACGGCTCTGCGCAGGATCTTCTCAATCTGAACGACGGCGCAGATGAAGTTCCCGCGGACGACGGGCTCGACGACACAGCAGATGAGAGCTACCCCGCCGAAGAAGATCTCGCCGCCTTCGCCGGAACCTACACCTGCCGCACACAGGGCGCAGAATGGAGCGATCTTGAGATCTATGACGACGGCAGCTGGACGCTCTACGGAACCGACGCCACACGCACCGGCACGCTTGTCTACGAGGAGGAGTATGAAATGTACTACGCCTACAACGACGCCGACAATTCCGGCTGCCAGTTCAACCGGGACGAATCCGGCGAAATTTACATGGGCGCCTACGGCTACTTTGTCCCCACCGGCGCGCCTTCCAACGAGGACGCGGGCGGCGACGGCGAGTATGTCGACTACGAGGATACCGGTGATTCCGGCGGCTATTATATTGACGACGACTACCACGTCGATATTTCCAGCTTCGAGGGCTGCTGGTATTACGACGGCGATCTGTCCGCCGACCGCTACATTCTCATCGATGCCTACGGCGAATGGTTCTATTACGCGCGAAATGAAGGCGACGCCGAAGCGTCCGAGATCGACTGCGGCGACCTGCGCATCGCAGAGGGCGAAACCAGCACCTATTATGCCGATTCCGACTGGTACAGCAATGTATCCTACCGGGTCTTCGAGTTCGATACCGGCGTTCTGACCTGGGACGAGGAAGGCGTGTTCTACCGTATGGAGTGAGGTGCGCGGCACAAGGTTCTCCACCGGAACCATGTCTGCGAAAAACACTGCCTTTTCCCGTAAAACTCCGGCTTATTTTCCACCATTCATACATTATTGTGCAGAATTCCTCCGCTGGGGGATTGACTTTTCCGGGTCTTCTGAGTATACTGTAGTTCGATTTGGGATGTGCCCTGCGGCATGCCCTGTCATATCGAGATAGAAGGAAGATTCTTATGCCTCGTATTTGTCCGAAATGCGGCGCGCAGATTCCGGCTGGCTTCGATTCCTGCCCGGTCTGCAGCAAAACGCCGGAGGACGATGTCCAGATTTATACGCCCCGCGCCGCTGCGCCCGTGCAGCCGAAAAGCAGCAAGCGCCGCGTCCTTGCCGTGTGCGGCGGTCCTTGCAGGCGGCGGTCTGACGCTCTGGCGGCTCTCCCGGGAAAACACGCCCGAAAAAACCGCCGAGGAATTCCGCGCAGCGCTGGCAGACGGCGATTTTGCGCGTCTTTGTGCGGTGGCAGAGCCGTCCGGTGAGACTGCCTTTACCGAGGAGTCTCTTGCGCCGATGTTCTCTCTTTACCGCGAAAGCGCAGCATTTCGCCAGCAGGCGGCAGAGCTTGCCAGCACCGACTCGGCATGCCTGCATGTGGAAAAGCGCGGCGGCTTCCCGTTTGCAACCTACCGTGTGCGCATTGACCCCTGCCGGCTGAACGTTACCACGAACGTCGCCGGTGCAAGCGTCAGCGCGGGAGACGAACAAACCGCGAGCGTCGCGACCGAGCTTTCCGAAGCGCTCGACGGTGCAGGCTACACGCAGGACGCTCTGAACCTCGTCCGCTCGGAGGCAGCGTTTGATACGCTTCTTCCCGGGCTTTACGACGTGGAGGTGTCTTATACCACCGCATTCGGGCAGAGCTTTGATGCAGCCGATACCGTCAGCCTTTTCCAGCCTGCGCAGGTCTCGCTCGACCTCGACTACACAAGTCTGTACGTCTGGAACAGTTCGAGCATGCGCGTGGATCTGTCCGTCGACGGCGCTTACTGCACAACGCTTGCCGCGGGTGCATCTTTGCAGCTTGCCCCGCTGCACGCCGACTCCGTCGTCACCGCCAGCTGCACAACCGACGCAGGCGAAACGCTCACCAGCAGCGTCACTGCCGCAAGCCGCTCGTTTGAGGTGCTGTTCAGCCTCGGAACCGTGGATGTGTACAATGACTACAATGCCGACATGCTCGTCCGGCTCAACGGCGCGGACTACTGCACCATCCCTGCCCAAACGCTGCAGACCATCGACGACATCTCTCTTGGCAGCACGCTCAGCTTCACACTGACAGGGGAGGAAGTTTTCAGTCCCTATGACTACCAGCTCATCTACGATTACGACTCCATCTGCCCGATTCTGGATCTCAGCGAGGACGCCGAGCTTGCCGTTTCGGCAGTGCTGCAGGATGAACTGACCACTGCGCCGCTCACAGGCGAAGACAATGGTTTGCTTGGCGGCTTCGACCGGCTGCTGCTGGAAAACGGCTGGTCCCGCAGCGAGGTAGTCGTCTCCGATGTGACGGTGGAAAACGTCTACGCGATGAATCTGGTAGACGGCGGCATCCTTCTGGGTGTCAGCGGCTACTACACCTGCACGAACATCTCTCTTCCCACCGCCGATGCGCAGTCGCAGGCGTCCGCAGAATCTCCGCAGGACAGTGAGGTCCCGCAGGAATCTCCGCAGGACGGCGATGACGCACAGCAGCTGGATGCAGCTTCTGCGCCTGCCTTCGAACCGATTCAAAACCCGCAGCTTCAGAGCTTCTACGCCTCGGTCTTCTTCGACGGCGAAAGCTGGTCCGTTGCAGAATAAGATTTCAAATGCCGCCCCGGCTTGCCGGGGCGGCATTCTTTGTTACAGGATGATTTCGGATGGGTAATCTCCCAGCAGGCGGACGGTTTCCAGCTCTGCAGGATAGCGCCCGCGCAGCCGCTCCAGCTTCCGCCGGAAGCCGTCCTGCGGGTCACCCGGAATATGATAGATGAAATTTTGCGCTGCGAACCGGCAAAGCGCTTCGCGCTCCGGCTTATAAAGAAGCATCTCCCCGTTCCAGAACGCCGCGTCCATTCTTCGTCCATGCAGCACAGACTCGTGCAGCGATACCTCTGGCGCAGAATCGGAGGCAACGTAGACGCTTTTTCCTTCTGCCGAGATGATCATGGCATCGACCGTCGATTTTCCGTAGCCCGCGACCTGCGTGTGCCGCACGCGGTGCAGCTCCACGGCGAAGCCTCCGACGGTCAGGCGCTCCGGCGGGAGCTCGCGCCGGTTCGGAACATACAGTGCAGCGCGCGGATGATACTGTGCAAACGCCTGCGCCGCTTCTTTGTCATAATGGTCCGGGTGCAGGTGTGTGAACAAAAGCCCGCAGGTCTTTTCGTATGCGCCGGTTCCCGTTACAATTTCCTGCCGGACCGATTCCGGCGCACGGTAAAACGGCGCAAGCTCCTGCGTCAATGCATCAATCAGAAGACACGTTTCCCCGGACGAGAAGACAAGTCCGCAGTTACAGATCAGAGTTATCTTCATTGCAGCATGTCCAGAAATTCCTGCTCAGAGAGAACCGGAATGCCCAGCTCGTTCGCCTTTTTGAGCTTGCTGCCTGCATTCTCTCCGGCGACGACGTAGCTCGTCTTTTTGGAGACCGAGCCTGCGGCTTTCCCGCCAAACGATTCGATTTTTGCCGTCGCCTCGTCGCGGGTGAACAGGCGCAAAGCGCCCGTCAGCACGAAGGTCTTTCCGGCAAGGCGCGTGTCCGTGACCTGATTGTGAGAGGTGAAGTTGACGTTTGCCGCGCGCAGACGCGCAATCAGATCCTGCGACTGCGGGCTCTGGAACCAGGCACGCAGCGCGTCCGCCGTCGTCTTGCCCACATCCGGAACCTCCAGAAGCGCTTCTTCCGTCGCGTTCATCAGCGCGTCGAGCGTTCCGAAATGGCTTGCCAGGACCTTTGCCGCCTTTACGCCGACCTGCCGGATGCCGAAGGCGCACAGAAGGCGCGAAAGATCATTTTCCCGGCTCTTGTCGATGGCAGCTTTCAGATTGTCCGCCGATTTCTGCCCGAGCCCCGGCAGCGTCGCCAGCTTCTCAAAGTCTAGCGAATACAGGTCCGCCGGATTTGCAAGCATCTTTTCTTCGATCAGCTGATCAATGATCGCGCTTCCCAGCCCGTCGATGTTCATCGCCTCGCGCGAGACAAAGTGCGCCAGATTGCGCGACAGCTGCGCCGGGCACTCTGCGCCCGTACACCGAAGCGCCGCGCCGTCCTCGTCGCGCTCTACCGCCGCGCCGCAGACCGGGCACTTCGCCGGCAGGAAATACGGCGTCGTTCCCGCCGGGCGCTTCTCCAACACGACCTCGAGAATTTCGGGAATAATCTCCCCTGCCTTGCGGATCTTTACGGTATCGCCGATGCGGATATCCTTCTGCGAGATGAAATCCTGATTGTGAAGCGTCGCCGCCGTCACAGTCGTCCCTGCCAGATGCACGGGCGCGACAATCGCGCGCGGGGTCAGAACGCCGGTTCTTCCGACCTGCACAACGATGTCCTGCAGAACCGTCTGCTTGACCTCGGGCGGATACTTGAACGCTGCCGCCCAGCGCGGGAATTTTGCCGTGCTGCCCATGCGGATGCGTCCGGCAAGGCTGTCGAGCTTGACGACCGCGCCGTCGATATCGTAAGGAAGATCATACCGCGTTTCGCCGATTGCCGCGATGGTATGAACCGCCTCATCGATGGTCTTGCAGCGCGTGTAATCGATAACCTTAAAGGAAAGCGCACGCAGATAGTCGAGCGTCTCGGTGTGCGTCCTGAAGGACACACCCTCTGCCAGCTGCAGATTGAACACCAGAAGGTCGAGCCTGCGCTGCGCTGCAATTTTGGGGTCGAGCTGGCGCAAAGAGCCCGCCGCCGCGTTTCTGGGGTTGGCAAAGAGCGGCTTTCCGAGCTTTTCCTGCGCCTCGTTGAGCGCTTCAAAGCTGGCGCGCGGCATATATACCTCGCCCCGGACGATGAGCCGCGCAGGCGCGTTCTCCAAATGCAGCGGAATGGAGCGCACGGTCTTGAGATTTTCCGCCACATCCTCGCCGATGAGCCCGTCGCCTCTCGTCGCACCGCGGACAAACTCGCCGTTTACATACTCGAGTGCCACCGAGAGCCCATCGATTTTTGGCTCAACACTGTACGCAGCCTCCGGCTCGTCTTTTCGGAGGCGCTCGTCAAACTCCCGCAGCTCGTCATAGGAAAACACGTCCTGCAGGCTCTCGAGCGGCACCTCGTGACGGACCTTCACAAACTGAGAAAGCGCCGCGCCGCCGACGCGCCTCGTCGGGCTGTTGGGCAGCGCATATTCCGGGTACTGCGCCTCAAGCTCCTCGAGTCTGCGGAGCTTGTGGTCATAGTCATAGTCCGACATCTCCGGCGCGTCCTTCACATAGTATAAAAAGCCTGCGTGTTCCAGCTCTTTGGTGAGCTGCTGTATCTCTTTTTGCGGTTCCATAAATAACCTCTGTTTCTCCTGTCAACGGATGCTATCCCAGATAAAGATAGCTCTCGGGCACATCGCCGAGAAGAATGGTCTGCGCCGCCAGCACGTCGCTTGTCACGTCCGTATCCGAAATGCCCACGGGCGTCAGAAAGGACAGGCTGATGGTAAAGGTAATGCGAATCTGCTGCACGCTCTGGTTGATGCCGACAGACTCGATGCTGCTGTAAAAATCGGCGTTCGTGCTGTTGAGGGCAAGCACGCGCACGGGAATGGAAAAACCCCGTCCGGCAAAAAACGTCGGAAACAGCAGGCTTCCCACGGGCACGGACAGCGCCTCGTCGTCCATGTTCGAGATTTCCTCGTCCAGAAACGCCAGCACCTCCGATTTGAGCTTTGCCACCTGCTGCATGTCGGTGGTAAGCGCCGCAATCCTGCCGGTCTCGTCCTTTTCAAGCCCGATGATACGGCTGTAGTCGACGCTTCCGGTTTGCAGCTGGCGCGCGACGGCGCGGAAAATGGCGTCGGACGCCGCGTTCACAACCTGGTTTTCCGCAATTCTGCGGAGCGTCGGCGCAATGCGCAGCTGCAGCAGCACAACGCTTCCGATCATTAGAAGCAGCAAGCCTACAAGCGCCAGACGGCGCCTGCGCCGTTTTAGCCGGTTCATTGCCACCACCTCCGGCTAACAGCCTATGCCGGCAGGCGGCGCAATATGCTGGGGAGATTCTGATTGGGTCAGTCGCCCGCTAAAGCTTTGTCATGTGCTGACTCGCAGTATTTGCCATCAGCTTCTTGGTGCCGACGCCATCGAACGCGATTTCCAGCAGCGCGTCGCCGCCCATCGGAATAACGCTCAGCACCATGCCGCGCCCGAACGCCTTGTGCTGCACCATCTCGCCCTTGGAAAACTGCACCGCTGGCGCTTTTTTCTTTGTCTCCGGCACCACGGAAGAATAGCTTCTTCTCGGCGCGCTCTGCCCTGCCGGGCGCGGGGAAAACGATTCGTAGTCTCCGTAGATGGAAACCCTGCCGAAGCTGCCGTAGTCGCGCGGCTGATCGTATTTTGGCTTCGGCTGCTCGGTCCGATTGACGCACTCGGGCGGAAGCTCGTCGACAAAGCGCGAGGCGATGTTCGTCGTCGTTCTGCCGTAGAGCATGCGGGTTCTTGCATAGCAGATGGTAAGTGACTGCTTCGCGCGCGTGATAGCGACGTAGCAGAGCCGTCGCTCTTCTTCCATCTCCTCGGGGTCGCCAAGACTTCTCGTGCCGGGGAACAATCCTTCTTCGAGTCCCACCAGGAACACATGCGGAAATTCCAATCCCTTCGCCGCATGCATCGTCATCATGACGACTGCGTCCGCCTCCGCGTCATACTGCTCGATGTCTGTATAGAGCGCAATTTCCTCCAGGAAACCGGCAAGCGTCGGCAGGTCCGTGTTTTCGCAGTAGCTGACGATGCTGGATTTGAGCTCTCGCACGTTCTCAAGCCGGGCACGCGACTCCACATCGTCCTTGCTCTCGAGCATCGTGACATAGCCGGTGCGGATCAAAAGCTCCTCATAAAAGTCCGGCAGGCTGAGCGTCTTTAAAAGCTCCGCGCAGTCCTCGATCAGAACCGTGAACGCCATCAGCTTCGCCGCCGCCTTTTCCAGACTCGGATAGCTGTAGGGGTCTGAGATGACGCTGTAGAGCGGCAAGCCTGCCGCCTGCGCCTGCCGCGAGGCCATCTCGATGGTCTTCGCACCGATGCCACGGGGCGGATTGTTGATGATGCGAAGCAGGCGCAGATCGTCCGCGCGGTTGTTGATCACGCACAGGTACGCCAGCATGTCCTTGACTTCGGCGCGGTCAAAAAAGCGCGTGCCGCCGATGATCCGATACGGAATGCTATTGCGCTTGAAGGCATATTCGAGTGCGTTCGACTGTGCGTTCGTGCGATACAGAATTGCGAAATCCTTGAAATTCTTTCCCTTGGAGATCGAGAAAATCCGCCCCGCGACGTAGTCTGCCTCGTCCGATTCGTTGAGCGCCTCATAGACCGTAATCTTATCGCCCGAGGCGTTCTTCGTCCAGAGTTTTTTGCCCTTGCGCCCCTGATTGTGGGAGATCACCGCGTTTGCCGCGTCTAGAATGGATTTGGTCGAGCGGTAGTTCTGCTCGAGCCGGATCACCTTTGCGCCGCGGTACTGCTTTTCAAACGAGAGAATGTTCTCAATCGTCGCGCCGCGGAACTTGTAGATCGACTGATCGTCGTCGCCCACGACGCAGATGTTTTCATAGCCCCCAGCCAGAAGCGACGACAGCCGGTACTGCAGCTCGTTCGTGTCCTGATACTCGTCGATGAGAACGTAGCGGAACTTGCGCTGATAATAGGTCCGCACATCCTCAAACGCCTCTAAAAGCTCCACGGTCTTGAGAATGATATCGTCAAAGTCCAAAGCGTTCGCTTCGTGAAGACGCTTCTGATAGCCCTCGTAAATCTCGGCGATTTTCTCCATGCGGTAGTCTCCCGCGCGGTCGGCAACTTTCGAGAATTCGTCCGGGTGCTGCGCCTTGTCCTTCGCCTTGCTGATGACGGACAAGCACAGCCTCGGCGGAAACACCTTCTCGTCCATGTTGAGGTCCTTCAGAACGTCCTTGATCACGCGCTCAGAGTCGGAGGTATCATAGATCGTAAAGCTTGAAGAGTAACCCTCGAACCGGTCAATATCGCGCCGGAGAATCCGGCAGCAGGCGGCGTGGAACGTCATTGCCCAGACGTCCATCGCCTGCTCGCCGAGCAGCTTCCCCAGCCGGTCTTTGAGTTCGTTTGCCGCCTTGTTGGTAAACGTGATGGCAAGAATCGACCACGGTGCTGCCGGATGCAGCGCGGAAAGCGCCTCGGCTCTCGGCTGGTTTTCCGGGAGCGGGTTCTGAAGATACTGCTCCAGAAATTCCACGTCGTCTTCCGTGATGTAATCGGGAATTTCGTTGGAATCCGCGCCCTCGCCGAAGGCAATGAGGTTTGCAATGCGCTGAATCAGTACCGTCGTCTTGCCGCTTCCTGCGCCGGCAAGTAAAAGCAGCGGTCCTTCGGTCGTCATGACCGCCTTCTGCTGCATATCGTTTAAGTGCGAAACCCGCCGGGCAATCCCCGCACGGCGCGCCGCCAGAAATCGCGTTTCAAAATCAGTTGTCATAGCTTCACCTGTATTTCATAGTAAAGCTATTTTAATATAATTCTGTCGATTTGTCACCTAAAAAAACGTCCGCAGCCGTTCGAGCGCCTTTTTTTCAATCCGGCTGACCTGTACCTGCGACACGCCGATGATGGACGCGACCTTCTGCTGCGTGAGCCCGTGAAAATACCGCAGAGAAATGACCATCTGCTCGCGCGCGGAAAGATTCGAAACCGCTTGTTTGAGCGCCATGCGCTCTAAAATGCCGTCCTCCATCTCGGGTCCTGCCAGCACATCCTCAAGCGTGATGCCTTCTTCTCCCGTCTGGCGCTGGATGGATTCTGCGCTGCTGGTCGCCGTCTCGGCGCTTGCGATTTCTTCAACGCTCAGGTCCAGAGACTGCGACAGCTCTGAGAGCGTCGGTTCTCTTCCCAGCTCCCCCGTGAGCCGCTGGCGCTCTTTTTTGATGACAGCGGCGCGCTCTTTGACGCTTCGGCTGACCTTGACTGCGCCGTCGTCGCGCAGAAACCTTCGGATTTCGCCTGCGATTTTCGGCACGGCGTAGGTGGAAAACTGCGTGCCGTACTGCGTGTCAAAGCCCGCAATTGCCTTGAGAAAGCCGAGCGCCCCGAGCTGATACAGATCATCCGGCTCCACGCCGCGCCCAAAATACCGCCGCGCAATCGACCAGATCAACCCCGCGTTTTCCAGCACCAGCTGCTCCGACGCCGCCTTGTCTCCCTGCTGCGCGCGGACAATCAGCGCCTGTGTCCGGTCCATCACGCCTTTTCGCCCCGGCGGACAATTTTACGCTTCATATGTACCGTCGTGCCCTTTCCGGGCGTCGAGGTGACGCGAAGCTCGGTCATGAAGCTCTCCATGATCGTAAAGCCCATGCCGCTTCGATCGTCGCCGCCGGTGGAGTACATCGGCGTTCTTGCCTGCGCCACATCGGCAATGCCGCAGCCCCGGTCCTTGACGATGATATCGAGGATGCTTCCCGGCAGAATCCGGCACTTGAGCGAAATTGTACCGATCGTGTCGCGGTAGGCGTGGACGATGCAGTTGGTCACTGCCTCGGAGACCGCAGTCTTGATATCGCCGAGCTCATCGAGATTCGGGTCGAGCTGCGCGGCAAATGCTGCCACTGCCGCGCGCGCAAAGCCCTCGTTTCTGGACTGACTGGGAAACGTCAGTTCCATCTGATTTTCACACTTCATGTGCCATGCTCCTTTCTTCAATCACCACAATGCGCTCCATTCCGGACGCCTTCAATACCTTCATCGGCTGCGGCGGTACGTTTTCCACCCGCACCACGCCCCGCAGCTCGCGCATGCGCCGGATGGCGTGAATGACAATCGCGATGCCGCTCGAGTCCATGAACGTTACGTCTCGGAAATCCAGCACGCAGACCATCGGCAGATAGATGTCGATCTTGTTGCCGATGATGCGCATGGTGTCCTTGGCACTGTGGTGGTCGATCTCGCCCTTGAGGGCGATGGTAAGCCGTTTATCCTGCAAAAAGCTTGTCATATTCATTTGCATCACTCCAGATAGAAAAAAATGGACACGCACGGAATTTCCATGCGTGTCCATTATACAATTTTTTCCTTGCGTCTTCGGTCGAACGAAGGAAGCGCTTACTTTTTCAGCCGCTTTTCGCTCTCGATGAGCTGCGCCAGCAGCGCCTGGTTCTTTGCCAGCTTCTCCTTCTGGTCGCTCACGACCTTCTCGGGCGCTCTCGAGACGAACGCCTCGTTGGAGAGCTTGCTCTCGAACATGGCAATCTGCTTGAGGCAGTTTTCCTTTTCCTTCGCGATTCTGGCAAGCTCCTTTTCAAAGTCGACCAGCTCCGCAAGCGGCATGAACAGACGCGCCGCGTGCGTGGTCACTTCCACAAGTCCGTCGTCTCCGGATGCTGCGTCGGCAGCCTCCATGCCGCAGACCTTCACGTCCTCGGCGCCTGCCAGCCGCAGGAAGAACGCCTTGCCTGCCGCAAAGACTTCGGGCTGGGCAGCTGCAATCGTGAGATTGACCTTTTTGCTCATGGGCACGTTCATCTCGGCGCGGCGCGCGCGCAGGGCGGTAATCGCCTCGATGATCTGCTGCATGCTCGATTCCTCCGCGCCGAACGCAAACTCCTCGCGATAGGTGGGCCATTCGGCGGAAATCAGGAACTTGCCCTCGTGCGGAATTGCCTGCCAGATTTCCTCGGTGATGAACGGCATGAACGGATGCAGCAGACGCAGCACCTGGTCGAGCACGTACACCAGAACCTTCTGCGCAGCAAGCTTGCTGGTTTCGTTTTCGCTGTAGAGCCGGGTCTTCGTCAGCTCGATATACCAGTCGCAATAGGTGTCCCAGATGAAGTCGTAGACCTTGCTGGATGCGACGCCGATCTCGTATGCATCGAGATTTGCCGTGACTTCGCGAATGAGCGTGTTGAGCTTCGAGAGCACCCACTTGTCCTCCAGCTCCAGATCCTCCATTGCCGGAAGACCGGGCTCGTCAATCTTGAGGTTCATGAGCACATAGCGGCTTGCGTTCCAGATCTTGTTGGCAAAGTTGCGCATTGCCTCGCACTTTTCAACGTAGAAGCGCATGTCGTTGCCGGGCGAGTTGCCGGTAATCAGATTGAAGCGCAGCGCGTCTGCGCCGTACTTCTCCGCCATTTCCAGCGGGTCGATGCCGTTGCCGAGTGACTTTGACATTTTTCTGCCCTTGTCGTCGCGGACCAGACCGTGGATGAAGACGGT
>OLPS01003648.1_pt1 | contig 11790 bp, 10 predicted proteins | sample 1673071 | NCBI WGS metagenome assembly OLPS01 (sample SAMEA3136752, study PRJEB25190) | human gut metagenome | reverse complement strand
ACAATCAGTACGGCAAAATGTGGGAGTGCCCGGACTTCTTCCCGCTGGACGGCAAGCAGGTCTTGATGGTCGGCCCCATGGAGATGCTGCCCAAGGGCGAGTTCCACAACGGTCACAACGTGATTGCCTTCATCGGCAGCTACGACCAAGCCACCCACACCTTCACCAAGGAAAACGTGCAGCTGATGGACGGCGGCATCGACTTCTACGCCACCCAGACCACCCTTGCCCCGGATGGCCGCCGGATCATGACCGCATGGCTGCAGACCTGGTCGGACACCGAGGATAAGCCCCAGGGCTGCAAGTGGTTCGGGCAGACCATCTGCCCGCGGGAGCTGCACATCAAGAATGGGCGCATTCTTCAGACCCCCGTGCGGGAGCTGGATGCCGTCCACGGTAAGCGCACCTTCCGCGAAAATGTGACGGTGCAAAGCGAAACTTCTCTGGAAGGCATCAAGGGCCGTGTGGCGGATTTGACCGTCACGGTGCAGCCCGGCGAATACCGCTCCTTCACCCTGAAGCTGGCCGCCGATGCAGATCATCACACCAGCTTGACCTACGATCCCTACACTTCCGAGCTGACGCTGGATCGCAGCTATGCCGGTTCCCGTGCCGACATCGTACACCGCCGCAGCTGCAAGGTGCGCAGCCAGAACGGTGCACTCAAGCTCCGCATCCTGCTGGATAAGAACAGCATCGAAGTTTTCGCCAACGATGGTGAGCAGACCATGACCGCATGGATCTACACCCCCCAGTCTGCCGATGGCATCACCTTTGCTGCCGATGGCAAAGCAACAATCACGGCAGAACAGTTTGAGCTGAATCTGTAACCTGATATTCCCATCATTTCTCCTTCATTGAATACAGCCCCACTTTGGCTTCTCCTTCGCCAAAGCGGGGCTGTGTTTTTGTATGGGTTCTATGCGTTCTGCCCCCGTTCCGGGGGCTTTTTTGTGTCCGGGAGGCAGCGTTTTCTGAAAACGCAGCCAAACTGCAAAAAAAGTTACAATTTTCTCATCAAAAAAGGCGGTTTCCCATTGACAGCCTTGTTATAATAGGAGTGTAAGATTTTTGAGCCAGCACTCTGCGGCTCTGATTGCTGAACGGCCCTTGCGGGCTTTTGGAAAAAGAAAGAGGCATACAGCATTATGACGAATATTGATATTTTCTCCGGCTTCCTTGGTGCCGGCAAGACGACTCTGATCAAGAAGCTCATCAAGGAATCCTTTGCGGGCCAGAAGGTGGTCCTGATCGAGAACGAGTTTGGTGAGATCGGCATCGACGGCGGCTTCCTGAAGGAGTCCGGCATCCAGATCAACGAGCTGAACGCAGGCTGCATCTGCTGCTCTCTGGTGGGCGATTTCCGTGCCGCTCTGCAGCAGGTGGTGGAGCAGTACCACCCCGACCGCATCGTCATCGAGCCCTCCGGTGTGGGCAAGCTGAGCGATGTCACCCGCGCTGTGGAGGGTGTGGCTGAGCATCTGGATGTGAAGCTGAACAGCTTTGTCACCGTGGCCGATGTCAACAAGGTCAAGATGTATATGAAGAACTTCGGTGAGTTCTATGATGATCAGATCAGCCACGCAAGCTGCATCATCCTGAGCCGCACCCAGACCGCCAGCGAGGAGAAGATCGCCGCTGCGGTTGCCATGCTGCGCGAGAAGAACCCCACCGCTACCATCGTGACCACCGCATGGGATTCCCTGACCGGTGAGCAGATCCTGAAGGCCATGTCCTCCAAGGACGATTTCAAGGCAGAGCTGATCGCCATGGCTGCCAAGGCCAATGAGAAGCACGCCGAGGAGGACGAGGAAGAAGAGCACGAGCATCATCACCATCATTACGATGAGAACGGTGTGTGCAGCTGCGGCCATCACCACCATGATCACGATGACGACGATGATGAGGACGAGCACGAGCATCACCACGACCACGAAGAGGATGACCACGAGGAGCACTGCTGCCACCACCATCACGACCACGACCATGAGGATGACCATGACCATGATGAGCATGAGCATCATCACCACGATGAGGACGGCCACTGCTGCTGCGGCCATCACCACCACCATCACCACGATCACGATGCCGATGAGGTGTTCACCAGCTGGGGTGTCGAGACGGCCAAGAAGTTCAGCAAGGCAGACATCGAGCATGCACTGACCGAGCTGGACGGCGGCAAGTACGGCATGATCCTGCGTTCCAAGGGCATCGTGGACGGCGGTGCCGACGGCTGGCTGGAGTTCGATTACGTCCCCGGCGAGTGGGAAGTGCGTCAGCGCGGTGCTGATGTGGGCGGCAAGCTGGTCGTCATCGGCTCCAAGCTGGACGAAAAGGCCATTGCCGCACTGTTTGGCTGCTGAGCTGCAAGTTGTGTAAGGAGAAAAACCGATTATGGCAAACGAGATCCCGGTTTACCTGTTTGTGGGCTTCCTCGAAAGCGGCAAGACCAAGTTCATTCAGGAGACCTTTGAAGACCCCAATTTCGACTCCGGCGACAAGACCCTGCTGCTGGTCTGCGAAGAGGGTGAGGAAGAATATAACGAGAAGAAGTTCGCCTTCCCCGGCGTGACCCTGAAGGTCCTCGAGGATAAGGCGGAGCTGAACCCCCAGAATCTGGCCAGGCTCGAAAAAGAATCCGGCGCAGGCCGTGTGGTCATTGAGTACAACGGCATGTGGCTGCTGCAGGATCTGGCCAACAACCTGCCCGAAAACTGGATCGTCTACCAGTGCATTGCCACGGCCGACGGCACCACGGCCCTGACCTACGCCCGCGACAACTCCATGCGCTCTCTGCTGCTGGACAAGATCGCCCGCAGTGAGCTGATCGTGTTCAACCGCGCCGAGGCCGTGAACAACGATGCCGCCCGTCAGGAGCTGCACAAGCTGGTGCGTCAGGCCTCCCGCAAGTGCGATATCGCCTATGAGTTCGCCGACGGCAGCGTGGCATATGATGACATCCCCGACCCGCTGCCCTTCGATCTGAACGCCCCGATCGTTGAGATCGGTGAGGACGATTTCGGCATCTGGTATATGGACTGCCAGGACGAGCCCCAGAAGTACGTGGGCAAGACCGTCCGGTTCCTGGCGCAGGTCTGCCAGACCAACCGCGCGGGCAAAAACAGCTTTGTGCCCGGCCGTTTTGCAATGACCTGCTGCGTGCAGGATATCCAGTTCGTGGGCTTCCCCTGCAGCTATGATGGCTACAAGGCACTGGAGCAGCGCGCCTGGGTCACTGTGACCGCCAAGGTCAATTACAAGTTCCACAACATCTACCGCGGCAAGGGCCCGGTGCTGACCGCCATTTCGGTGGAGCCCGCCGAAAAGCCGCAGAATGATGTCGTAACATTCTCTTAAATCCTATCTTATACAGGGAGGACTTCACCATGAAAACTCTGTTCCGTGTTCTGGGTGCCGCTGCCGCTGTGGCTGTTACCGGTGCCGCCATCGTCGTGCTGGACAAAGTTCTGAACGACAAGGACCCGCTCCACGTCGAAAACGTGGAGTTCCCCGAGGAAGCTGAAAAGGACCCCGCCGAGGCTGAAAAGACTGCCGAAGCCTACGCCGAGGGCGAGGCCAAGGAGACCGCTCCCGGTGACGCATGGCCCCCTGCCTTTGAAAAGGCTCCTGCCGAGCCCGAGACTGCGCCCGCAGCCCCGGTGGTGGAAGCTGCCCGGGCAGAGGAGACTGCCGAGGAAAAGCCTGCGGCAGAGGAAACGACCGTGAATCCTGTGGAGGCAGGCCCTGCCGTTGCCCCCAAGGATGAGAACGGCAAGTTCGATATCACCAAGATCGCGGAGGCCAGCGATTTCACCGGCATCGAAGAGGAATCCGGCTGCAAGAGCTGAGCAAAGCAATAAAAGGACGCTGTGCCGCAGGGCACAGCGTCCTTTTTCTGTCTGGATCATTTCCGCAGGGCTTTGGCGGCTTCGGTGCCCGCCACTGCACCCTCGTACACGGCCTTGGCAACCTGCAGCAGCCCGCCGGTGCAGTCTCCGGCGGCATACAGGCCGGGCAGGGAGGTCTGCATGTGGTCATCCACCACGATCCGGCTGCCGTTCACCTCGGCCCCCAGCTTGCGGGCCAGGGCAGTGCTGCCTGCCACGCCCAGCGCCACGAACACGCCGGAGACTTCCAGTGTCCCGCCCTCTTTCAGCTGCACGCCGGTGACCCGCTCCTCGCCGAGGATGGCTTCCACGGCTTCCGTCCGCACGGCCACCTCCGGCGGGAACTGTGCCGTCAGCGGGGCCCCACCCGTGAGCAGGGTGACGCTGTGGGCCACGGGCAGCAGGGCCTGTACCTCATGCAGGGCGTACTCTCCGCTGCCCAGCACGGCCACATCCCTGCCGCGGTAGAAAAAGGCATCGCAGGTGGCGCAGTAGCTCACGCCGTGGCCCTCCAGCCCGGCAAGGCCCGGAATGCGGGGCGCTGCCCGGGAAGCCCCTGTGGCCAGAATGACGGCATCGGCAGGGAAATCCCCGGCCAGCGTCTCCACGGTCAGCTTGTCGGTGTAGGTCAGGCCCACGGCCTCGGTGGTGACGAACTCCACCCCCACGGCCTTGGCACCCTCGATGCCCCGGCGTTCCAGCTCGGCACCGGTGATGGGTTCGGCAAAGCCGTAGTAGTTCTGGATGAGCTCGGCCCGGTCCAGTGCGCCGGGGCCCTTGGTCAGAACAGTGGTCTGCACCCCGGCGCGCGCGGCATACAATGCCGCCGAGACACCTGCGGGGCCGGAACCGATGATCACAATGTTAGACATGGCAGTTTCTCCTTATGGTAGGTTGTACAGAGGATAGCTTGATCTTATGATAACTATTATACCTCAACTCCCCGCACTTTTCATCTCCGACGAACTGTGCTATACTGAAAATATCGCAAGAATCGACACCATGGAGGGGAAAAACCTATGTCCAAGCAGCGCCTGCTTTTTATCACCACCGGCGGCACCATTGCCAGCGTGCGCACCGCACAGGGGCTCAAGCCTGTTCTGACCAGCGAGGAGCTGCTGGCCCATCTGCCGGAATTGCAGCAGCTCTGCTGCCCGGAAACGCTCAACCTGTGCAGCATCGACAGCACCGACCTTGGCCCGGAGCACTGGCTGATGATGGCCAAGGCTGTGCAGGAAAACTATGCGCTTTACGATGGCTTTATCATTTGCCACGGCACCGATACGCTGGCCTACTCGGCGGCGGCGCTGTCCTACCTTATTCAGAATGCGGACAAGCCCATCATCCTCACGGGTGCCCAGCAGCCCATTTCCAACGAGATCACCGATGCCAAGAAGAACCTGCGGGACAGCGTGATCTGTGCCCTTGATCCGGGCAGCCGGGGTGTGATGGTGGTGTTTGGCGGGCACGTCATTGCGGGCACCCGCGCCAAGAAGAACAAGACCATCAGCTACGATGCCTTTGCGTCGGTCAACTTCCCGGCGCTGGCGCTGGTGCAGGGCGACCGGCTGGTGCGGTATGTGGCTTCGCCCTGGCCCACCGGCCCGGTGGAGTTTGGTCGGGCGCTGAACCCCAAAGTGTTCCTGCTCAAGCTGACCCCCGGCCTTGGGCCGGAACTTATCCCGGCCATCTTTCAACAATATGACTGTGTCATTGTGGAAAGTTTTGGCGTGGGCGGCATTCCCCAGCGGCTCATGGATGCCTTTGCCGAGGAGCTGGGCGATTACGACAAGACCCACAAGATCCTGATCCTGACCACGCAGGTCACTTATGAGGGCAGCGATGTGGGCATTTACGAGGTGGGCAAGCGGGTCAAGAACCGCTTCCGCTTCCTGGAAGCCCACGATATGACCATTGAGGCCGTTGTCACCAAGGTCATGTGGCTGCTGGCCCAGGACTGCGAGAATTTTGACCAGCTCCAGCAGCGGTTCTACCGGCAGATCAATTTTGATACATTCTATCATTGAAACAAACGGGAGATGCCCCACCGGCACCTCCCGTTTCTGTTATGCGAACACCAGTTGCACCAACAGCACATAACACACCGTACCGCCGGTGATGGAGACCAGTGTCTGGTGCTTCCACCGGTGCAGGGCGATGGTCACAGCAATGGCAATGGCCTCGGGGATGCCGTGACTGCCCGCAAAGGGTGTGACGCTTTTCAGGCAGTAGAGGATCAGCATTCCGAAGATGGCGGCGGGCAGCACCCGCCCCAGATACTGTACCACCTCGGGCGGCTGCTGGTCCTTGGAGGAAAAGATCAAAAAGGGCAGAAAGCGGGTGAGCATGGTCGCCGCCGTGCACACTGCAATGGTCAGGCCCATCTGGAACGTGGTCATTGCGCTGCCTCCTTCTGCTTCTCGGTTTGGCCGGGGACGATGCCGTCGGCCCGCTCAATGGGCTTGCGCAAAACCAGCAGCAGCACCAGAATGCAGACCATGGAGGGCAGCAGGAAGCTGCCGGAACCAAAGAGGACCAGGCAGACCAGCGGCACGGCCAGCCCGATGATGCCGCTGTAATGCTGCTTTTCCTTTTCCCACTGGTTGAGGAAGATGACCACGAACATGGCGGTCATCACAAAATCCACGCCTTTGGTGCTGAAGGGGAGCACCGACCCCACCACGGCCCCCAGCCCGGCGCTGGCGACCCAGTAGAACTGGTCCAGCAGAGTGATGAAGAACATGAACCAGCCCCGGTCGATCCCCTGCGGCGGCTCTGCAGAGCAGGTGATGGAAAAGGTCTCGTCGCTCATGGCAAAGATCATGTAAAAGCTGCGCAGGCCGTAACCCTTGTACCGCTCCAGCATGGCCAGACCGTAGAACAGGTGCCGCGCCTGGATCATCAGCGCCATCAGAAAAGCCGACAGCGGGGAAAAGGTCCCCAGCAGCAGGCTTGCCAGCACAAATTCCAGCGAGCCGCCGTAGACCACGGTGCCCATGAGCATAGGCATCCAGACGGGCAGGCCAAGGCTCTGCACATAGATGCCGTAGCCCATGCCCAGCACGAGATATCCTGCAAACACCGGCACGGTCTGGGGTGCGGCGGCCCGGAAGGCCTGCCACACCACACCGGAGCCCGGTACAGCTTGTATGGTTTTGGATTCTTTCATATGCACTAACCCCCTGGATTGGTAGTATAACAGATTTCCGGGATTTTGCAAGAAAAATCCCGGGGCCGGATGTTTCCGGTCAATTTGAAAACTTTTTGTCCGTCACTCGTGGACTTTTGGCGAATCAGGACAAAGTTTTGCCAAAAGACTTGCACTTTGATGCTTTACTGTGGTAAAATCGAAGCGTACTTTCATTTGGAAAGACAAGGGGGAAAAGTATATGACCAACATCTGCATCATCGCCACCATCATCATCTATCTGGTGGCAATGCTGTTGGTTGGGTTTGCATACAGCAAGTCCAACAACGACAGCACCGATTTCTACCTCGGCGGCCGCAAAATGGGCCCGCTGGTCACGGCCATGAGCGCCGAAGCCAGCGATATGTCCAGCTGGCTGCTGATGGGAATGCCGGGCCTTGCCTACCTCACCGGCATCGCCTCGCCCGGCTGGACCGCCATCGGCCTGGCGCTGGGCACCTGGCTGAACTGGCTCATCGTGGCCCGGCGGCTGCGGCGGTATTCGGCCAATCTGGAAGCCATCACCGTGCCGCAGTTCCTGTCCCTGCGCTTCCACGACCAGCGCAATCTGCTCAACGCACTGGGTGCGGTGATCATCATCGTGTTCTTTGTGCCCTACACGGCTTCTGGCTTTGCCGCCTGCGGTAAGCTGTTCCACAGCCTCTTCGGCGTGGATTACATGGCGGCCATGGTGGTCTCGGCCTGCGTCATCGTGGGCTATACCATCACGGGCGGCTTCCGCGCCGTTACCACCACCGACCTCATCCAGTCCATCGTGATGAGCCTGGCCCTTGTGGCTGTGCTGGTGTACGGCATTGGCGCGGCAAGCGGCTGGGATGCCGTTGTAGCCAACGCTCAGAGCCTGCCCGGTTACCTGACCATGATGGCCAGCCACAACGCTGCCGAGGGTACGGCCACCTCGTACAGCCTGCTGGACATCATCTCCACCATGGCGTGGGGCCTGGGCTACTTCGGAATGCCCCACATCCTGCTCCGCTTCATGGCCATTGAGGATGAAAAGAAGCTGGTACTCAGCCGCCGTATTGCCAGCGTGTGGGTCGTCATTGCCATGACCGCCTCCATCATCATCGGCATGGTGGGCCTTGGCATGACCAAGGCAGGCGCGCTGGAGTACCTGAGCGGCTCCTCCAGCGAGACGGTCATCGTCCGCATTGCAAACCTCATTGCACAGCACGGCATTCTGGCAGCCGTTCTGGCGGGCCTGATCCTGGCGGGCATCCTTGCCGCCACCATGTCCACCGCCGACAGCCAGATGCTTGCTGCCGCGTCCAGCGTCTCCCAGAACATCCTGCAGGAGTTCGGCCACATGAAGCTGACCGAACGCCAGAGCCTGTTTGCCGCCCGCCTGACCATCATCTGTGTCAGCGTGGTGGGCGTGGTGCTGGCCCGTGACCCCAATTCCAGCGTGTTCGGCATCGTCAGCTTTGCATGGGCCGGTTTCGGCGGTGCGTATGGTGCCGTGATGCTCTGCGCCCTGTTCTGGAAGCGCTGCAACTGGCAGGGTGCGCTGGCCGGGATGCTCGCCGGCGGCCTGATGGTCTTTGTCTGGAAGTACCTCATCAGCCCGCTGGGCGGCGTGTTCAGCATCTATGAGCTGCTGCCCGCCTTCCTGACCTCGCTGCTGGTCTGCGTGGTGGTCAGCCTGGTCACCCCCGCCCCCTCGAAGGAGATCGAAGCCGAGTTTGAGGCGGCGAAATAAGAAACAATAGAAAGCAAGGGCCATTGCACAGATTCTCGTGCAATGGCCCTTGCTTTATGCTCGGCGCACAACGCCGTTCTCAACAAAGAAAAGATTCGGCTAAGAAAAAATATTTTGCATACAAAAAAAGAAAAGATTGCTTGTGCAGAGTCACGAAAACGCTGCACAAATTAAAGAATACAACAAGAAATACTTTTAAACCGTAAATTCTTCAGGCGGAATCGTAAAAAAATTCTAACATTTTGGAAAGAGATGCCGTATCATGGATTCATAAATATGCATACGGCTTGCGGGCGGTGTGCCAAAATTGTCCGGAAAGTTCAGAAAGGAGTATTTTCATGGGGAAATCAACAGTGGATGCGTCTGCAGGGTTTGGATTGCGTGATAAACTTGCATACGCAGCGGGTGACTTTGGCTGCAATATGAGTTTTGCGCTCAAAGGCTACCTGACGATTTATTGGACGCAGTTTATGGGGATCGACAACTACCTGATGGCATCCCTTCTGCTGATCGTGCAGATCTGGGACGCAATCAACGATCCGATTATCGGAGCAATGGTAGATGCGGATACGCATAAATACCGCCGGAACAAGTTCCTTGCCTATATCTGGTTCGGTGCGATCGGACTGACCGTGGCTGGTGCACTTTGCTATCTGCCGTTCCCGCAGGCTCCCGGTATGGTCAAGAATATTCTGTTTGTGGCAGGCTATATGATCTGGGATGCTTTCTACACCGTTGCAAATGTGCCGTATGGCTCGATGCTGTCTCTGATCTCGGATGACCCGATCCAGCGTGCACAGCTGTCGACTTTCCGCTCCATTGGTTCTATGGGCGGTGCGCTTCTGACCGGTATGCTGATTCCGGTGATCATTTATGATAACCAGAACAACCTGCGTGGTGAGCAGATGTTTGTCATTGCTCTGATCATGGGTGTGATCGGTCTGATCTGCTTCCGCTTTATGGTCACGAACACAAAGGTGCGTGTGGACACCACGATCACTCTGAAAGAGGATGCACCGAAGTTCAACATCGTGAAGGCGTTCAACAACTTTATCCATAATCGCCCGGCTGTGGGCGCAACGCTGGCACCTATCGCAACGTTTATTGGTATGTATGGTGCCTCTACTGCAGGTCAGATCCTGTTCCAGGCTTATTTCAAGAATGCAAAGATCTCCGGCCTTGTGGGTATGATCTCCTACTTTGGCGTTTTCATCTTCAGTCCTTTTGTGAGCCGTATCGTCAAGCGCTTTGGCAAGAAAGAAGCTGTGACCTTTGGTTCAGTCGTCTGTGCGCTGGCGTACGTCCTGATGCTGGTTCTGCCCATTACACCGGACAGCCGGGGCCTCGGCCTTTATGTCCTGTGTCAGGTCATTGCAATGCTGGGCGGTGGCATCGGAAGCTGCCTGAGCTGGTCTCTGATGGCAGATGCGATCGATTATAACGAGTGGAAATTTGGTGTGCGAGAAGAAGGCACTACCTATGCACTGCACTCCTTCTTCCGTAAGCTTGCACAGGGCATCGGACCTTCTCTGGGCCTTGTTCTGGCAACCAAACTGGGCTATGATGCATCTCTGAAGGCTGCACAGACGATCGAAGTGGCAACCCGGATGCGCTATCTGGTGCCGGTCATGTATCTGGGAAGCTATATCGTGATGATCATTGCGTACGGCGTGGTGTTCAATCTGGATAAAAAGACGCTGGCGCAGATGGAAAGCGATCTGAAAGAACGCCGGGCAAAGAACGAAAAGTAAAGGATCTTATAATCAGAGGAATAGAAGAACGGGGAAACTTCTGATAAGATTATAGAAAGCCCTCCTTTCGCTTGAGCGATGGGAGGGCTTTCTTTTTTTCAGTTGATCAGAATCGCCATCATCTCAGCGCAGGGGATCGCGAAGCCGAACCCGAAGAAGAACAGCAGGTCGAGCACAAACTTCCAGAGCCGGACAGCAGGGGAGCAGAAGTTCATAGAGCGGGTGACGGAGGCACCTATCTCACCCCAGTGTCGGTAGTAGCCGGTCTGCTCAAAGTTGTTCCAGAGCTCCAGCGAGAGAAATTCTATCCCGACGAACAATGGGAAAAACACCCAGGAGGGAAGCCAGCCGTCTGCCTGCAGGTTCCCATTGCTCAGGGTACGCCAGTGGACGGCCATCCGGCCCGGGCAGGCGAGGATGCCCCAGATGGCCAGTGCGGCACTGAGCCAAAACAAAACTGCCCGTACCGAGCGCCAGTCAATGGATTGTTGACGGCGCAGCAGGGTAAAGAAATCTTCCAGCGGGACTTCCGGTGCAATATCTGCTTCCTGCGGGTCACGGCAGTGCATCAGGTCGGCAAGGGTCAGCCCCAGCGCGTCGGCCAGTGGTTCCAGTGTGTTGATGTCCGGCAGGCCGACCCCGCGTTCCCATCGGCTGACAGCCTTATCTGTTACATGCAGCTGCTGGGCCAGCTCTGCCTGTGTTAATCCCTGTGACTTGCGCATCCGGGCGAGAAATGCCCCGAACGTTTTCGCATCCATTGTGCTCACATCCTTTGGAAAAAGGATAGCATACCACGCACCAAAAGGCAATCGACGCTTTGTTTACCTGCTCCAAAACACAAATCCCCCACCGCCTGTTCGGTCAATGAACAGGCAGCGGGGGATATTTTATATGGAGTTCAGAAGAAAAATGCTGGGATCAGAGCTTACAGCTGGGGGCCGGCAGAGACCAGAGCCTTGCCGTGCTCGTTACCCTCGTACTTCTTGAAGTTCTTGATGAAGCGGCCAGCCAGATCCTTGGCCTTCTCCTCCCACTGGGAAGCGTCGGCGTAGGTATCGCGGGGATCCAGGATGCCGGTGTCAACACCGTTCAGGACGGTGGGAACCTCGAAGTCGAAGTAGGGGATCTTCTTGGTGGGCACGTTGTTGATATCGCCGTTCAGGATAGCATCGATGATACCACGGGTGTCCTTGATGGAGATGCGCTTGCCGGTGCCGTTCCAGCCGGTGTTGACCAGGTAAG
>OLPS01003633.1_pt1 | contig 11868 bp, 10 predicted proteins | sample 1673071 | NCBI WGS metagenome assembly OLPS01 (sample SAMEA3136752, study PRJEB25190) | human gut metagenome | reverse complement strand
CGTTCAAAATATTCTTGAAAACAGAGAAACTTGTGCTATTTTGTCAAATAAATCTCAATAAATCCACCGCGTTTTTGCGTCAAATACGTCCGTTCAGTCAGTGAAAAGTGCGGGATTTTGCATCGCTTTGCGCATGGCGTCCACGCGCTTTCGCACACACCTGGGTCACAATCTGGGTCAGGGGAGTTGGGCAAATTCGGGGGGATTCCAAACGGAGCCGACATGGATTGTAGCTTGGGCTTTGCCGATAGTCAAGTCGTGAAAGAGCCAAAATTGCCCCACGCATAGCACAGCGGCTCTCTTTTCACAGTTTCAAAAGTGCAAAGCGCATTGCGTCAAAAATATAAAATAAAAGCTGTCAAAAACACAAAATTTATATTGACAATGCCTTCGCGGTATTCTATACTTTGAAAAACAGTTTGTGAGGAAGTGGTCGTATGATAGAATATTTACCCCGTATCGTTGACCGCGAGCTGGAGCTTCGTTTGGAAGCCAGCGGCGCGACACTGATCGTCGGCCCGAAGTGGTGCGGAAAAACCACGACCGGTGAACAAAAAGCAAAAAGCATTCTAAAAATGCAGGACCCTGATAAAAAGGATGGTTATCTTGCTACGGCCGCAGCTAAACCATCACTTTTGCTGAAAGGTGAAAATCCCCGACTGATCGACGAATGGCAAATTGCGCCGGTGCTCTGGGATGCCGTCCGAACGGCTATTGACCAGCGTCAGGAAGATGGTTTGTTTATCTTGACGGGTTCAACCTCTGTCGATGATAAGAACATCATGCACACCGGAACCGGACGGATCGCCAGAATGAAAATGTATCCCATGAGTTTGTATGAATCCGGGGAATCCAATGGCCAGATCTCACTACGCGCCTTGTTTCAGGATGCTTTGCTCGATATTGACGGTGTTTCCAGCCAGCTTTCGATTGAGCAACTTATTTTTGCCGCCTGCCGCGGTGGATGGCCAGCCACGCTGCGGCGAAAGAATCCGGAAGCACAGCTTCTGACTGCACGCGATTATATCAGCAATATCTGCGAGTCTGATATTTCTACCGTCGATGGCGTCCAGCGCAATCCGACGTGGACGGGCTTGATCCTGCGTTCATATGCCAGAAATATTTCAACACTTGCGAAGAAATCCAATATTCTGAAAGACATCACTGCAAACGCAGACAGCATGACCATGCCCACCTTGGATTCCTATTTGAACGCACTGAAAAAGCTGTTTGTTATTGAGGATGTTGAAGCATGGTGCCCAGCGATTCGCTCGGCAACGACGATCCGCTCCGGGAAAAAGCGGGAGTTTACCGACCCGTCCATTGCGGTTGCCGCAATGGGTCTTACGCCGGAGTATCTGGAGCAGGACCTGAAAACGTTCGGTTTCATTTTTGAGTGTCTCTGCATCCGGGACTTGAAGGTTTACTCTTCTGCCCTCGGCGGCAAGGTTTCTTATTACCACGACCGTTCTGATCTGGAAGCGGACTGCGTACTCCATCTGTCCGATGGTCGATATGCGCTGATCGAGTTCAAGCTCGGCAGCTGCGAAATTGAAGAAGGCGCACAGCATCTTCTTCAAATCAAGCAGCTTGTGCAGGCGGCAAATGCTTCCGGCAAAACGAATCTTCGGGAACCGGATTTGTTAATGGTCATTACCGGCGGCGAACTTGCATACACGCGGCCGGACGGCGTAAAAATTATCCCAATCGGCTGTCTGAGGGACTGAGCATCTATACTTTGATTCTTTGAAAAACAAATTAGATTGTCAGATTGGTTATAATTTGATATTTTTAGTCATTCTCCCACGCGACCCACGCTTCGTCCGCATCTTCAAACCAATCCGGATTATCCTCGTAGAGATCTTACGGGTTATTGTACTCGTCGCGCAGACCAGTCGAGTTGTGGTTCGTGCCGCCGGGTTGATTTTGAAATGGGATGCTTGGCTTGTACTCCGGCTGATGATAAATTGTCCCTTTCAACGCCATATCGTTCCAGTATTCCGGATTTCGCTGCTCCGCGGTCAGAACCTCCTCGTTTTCTGTGGTTGCCACAAATACCGGATAGAGATAAAGAAAGTCAGCTTTATGACATCAGTTTTAAATACATGGGAAAGATATAATGTCTCTCCAGAACCCTCATACTTGTAGGGGGTAACCTCTTGACGTGTTGTGCTTTGGCTTTAATCCGCCGTTTGCATCGTACCAGTCACGAACAAAATATGCGTCGGATTAAAGAACACAATCTCGGCACGGAGCAGCTGGGCGCAAGCTTCCCGCTGCATCTTCCGCCACGCTTCACTCGGATTTCCGCCCTTGTGCGGCGCATTTTGCAGAGGTTTATCCAGACAATTTTCTGATACCAACGCTCCTGCCAGCTGGTTGCAGCGCCGTACAGCGCGTCCCAGATTTCCTTGCTGTAACCCCAGAATGGTCTGGAAAGGCAGTAGTCTCCAACCGCACACGGCTCTTTGTCGATTCCTCCGCGCACACAATTTCGCGCAATATTATGTTCCGCATCAACCGCAATCCATTCGAAGCGGTCTTTCCCGTGCGTCAGCGCGGCAGGATTGTTTAGAAGATTCTGGATGGAGGACGTTGCAAAACGTTCCTTTGCATTTGTACCTGTGCCGCGATATTCATCCCAGCCGTTTACGGCGCGGTCGACCAGCATCAGGCGGAAGTCTTTTCCGCCTATATCCTTGGAGCTTTTGTATTCGCAGCCTTCCATCGCAGTAAGCGAAACAGCATCCTGCGAATATGTGCTTTGGATTTGCGTAGCGCCGAATAGAAAAATGCCGGGGAGACGGTTTTAATCTCTCCGGCGTTTTTTGCCATCGTATCAGGAAAGAAGCAGCAGCACCATACCCGCAAGGACAGCGCCCATGCTCCACAGACGGAGGCTCTCGCAGCGGCGCAGGCGAAGACCGAGGTCTTCGGGAAGCGGCGTTTTTTTCGTGACGCTGCGGTAGAGCGTTCTGCGGTTCAGGTGCAGCGTCATGGCCGCGCAGGCAGAAACAAGCAGCGCCGCGTCCAGAACCGGCATCGCGAAATTAAGTCCATCTGCCAGCATGAAAGGAACCGTCGCCACAAGGCCCAAAGCCGCCAGCAACACCCACGCGACACTCGAGCGGAGCGAGGCGTGATAGGCCCTGTAGGCGTTCTGAAAATCGGCAGCCTCGTCCTGCTCCAGAGGCTGGGCACGATCGTCGCACGTGTAAAAATACAGACGCCTGCGCATGGGAAGCAGGCTCTCATAATCGCCCACGCACAGAAGCTGCCAGCCCTTGCGCTTGGCGATGTCCAGATATTCCTGCCCCTCGTCGTCATCCTCGACCCGCGGCTTGCTGCATGGAATTGAGATCACGCAAAGCCGCGCGTTTTGAAGCTGCCAGCGGCGAAAAAAGAAAAAGTTTCCCTTGCAGTGGTCGAGCACCAGACCGTTTTTCAATTGCTCCTTTAGAAAGTCCAGAAGCTCATCGTTGCTGTAGAGTCGGAAAAAGACATAGCGAAGACTTGTTTTTTCATGCTGCTGCATTTGTGTTCTCCTTATTACTGTAAGCCGTATTCCTTCAGCTTGTTCCAAAGCCCGCGCGGGCTGATGCCGAGCTCGGAGACCATCGCGCTGCGCTTTCCGGCGTTTGCGCGGTAAGAGGTCTCGATGGCAAGCCGTTCGAGCTCCTGCAATGTCTTTCCGGCAAGCACGCGCTCGACCTCGCCGAGTCCCGGACGCGCGTTTGTGAACTGATAGGGAAGGTCCTTCGGTCGAATCCATTCGCCGCTTGCGACGATGCCGGCATATTCGATTGTGTTGGCAAGCTCACGGACATTGCCGGGGAAGGTGTGGGCGCAGAGAATTTCCAGCGCTTCGTCCGTCACGCCGCGGATGCGCACGCGCTTATTGCGGAGCGTGGAGCTGCGGCTGATAAAATGGCTGCAAAGAAGCGGAATATCGGCACGCCTCTCGCGCAGGCGCGGCATGTGAATTTCCACCGCGTTGAGCCGGTAAAGAAGATCCTGCCGCAGGAGCCCGCTTTGTACCAGCTCGTCCGAGGTGCGGTTTGCCGAGGCGATGATTCGCGTATGGAACTGGTGCACCTCGCGGCTGCCGATGGGAGAGAAGGTGTGTTCCTGTAAAACGCGCAGCAGCTTCCGCTGGAACTCCGGCGGCATATCGCCGATGCCGTCCAAATACAGCGTGCCGCCGTTTGCATAGTCGAGCTTGCCGCGCCGGTCGCACAGAGCGCCGGGAACGGCGTCCATTTTGTAGCCGAAAAACTCCTCTTCCAGCCGCTTTTCATCGAACGCCGCGCAGTTGACCGTGACGAAGCGCCGTCCATCTGCGCCATTGTGGAGTGTGTGCGCCGCGATGCGCTTGCCGGTGCCGCTTTCGCCGGTAATGAGGACGTTGACATCGACATTTTGGAACTTCCGCAGCATCGTGCGCACCTGCTCGAGCGCGGGACTCGTGCCGATGAGCTCTTCTGCCTGGTTCTGCGCTTCGAGCTGGTCGTTGAGGTAGGTCACGTTTTCGTTCAGACTGCGAAATTCGAGCGCCTGCCGGATGTAAATTTTGAGCTCTTCGAGGTCCAGGGGCTTTGTCAGATATGTAAACGCCCCGCGCGTCATCGCGCTGACCGACGAGCGGATGCTGCCGTAGGCCGTCATCATGATCACGGCGGCCAGCGGCGCGAGCTTTTTGATCTTCATGAGGATATCGAGCCCGTCGTAGGGTCCGATGACCATGTCCAGCAGCACCAGCTCGATGGGCTCGGTCTGGAGCCGCTCGAGCGCACGGATGGGGTCTGTCTCCCAGATGACCTCGTATTCCGGTTCGAGTGCCAGAGACAGGGAAATGCAGATGCTGCTTTCGTCGTCAACGATCAGGATTCGAGGAAGCATGGCTGGCTCCTTTCAAAAATCAGGGAGATCAGTGTGTATTCGTTTTTTACGCTTTCGATCTCCATAACGCCGCTGTTTTCGCGGATATACTGCTCACAGAGCGGAAGACCGAGGCCGGCTCCGGTCTGCTTGGTGGTGAAGAAGGGGTCGCGGCAGGCGCTCAGCTCCTGCTCGGTCATGCCTTCGCCCTCGTCGCGGATGGTGAGAAAGACCTTTTCGCAGCGGTTTGCGGCATGGACACGCAGCGTCAGAGGCTCAGAAGGCGGCGAAACGGCGCATTTGTACTCCATAGCCTCGATGCTGTTTAAGAAAATGTTGACAAGCACCTGCTTGAGCTGGTCGCGGTCGGCAAAGATGAAAAGATCGGATTCCAGCTTCTGGTCGAGCCGAAAATTGCTCTTGCGCAGCAAGGGGCGGATGAGACTCAGGCTGTCGTTTACCAGTTCCTCCACACTCACGCGCTTGGGATGGCGGTTGGTGGGCTTGGCGTAGTGGATGAGGTTGTCGATGAGGCGGTTGATGCGGTCGACCTCGTCGGGCACGTACCGGGCGAACGACTCCTGCACCTGCTTGCTGTCGCCCTTGGTGCCAATGAGCGAGGCAAAGGTGCGGATGGTCATGAGGGGATTTCGGATTTCGTGAGCGATACCGGCGGCGATGCGCGTCAGCGCCGAGGATTTCTGCCGCTCGAATTCCTCCTGCCGCTCCTGCTCGACCTCGGTTACGTCGATGACCGTCACCAGAACGCCGGTGACCGCTTTATCGCGAATGATCTGGTGGGTCATGTAGCTGTAGGCGCGGGTGTGAAGCGGAGAGTCTCCGAGACGAAGAATGCTGCGGTCGACCATCGTGCCGCTTGTAAAAAGTCGCTGACCCTCGCGCTCTAAAATATCACGGAAAACAGGGATATCGGACGCAAGCTTGCCCAGAAGCGGCTGACGCACACCGGCGATGGCGCAGGCGCTTTTGTTCATGAGCGTGACCGTGCCATCCAGATCGATGAGCATCATGCCGCTGGGGGAGTATTTGATGATGCGGTTTCGAAGATCACTTTCGGTTTGCAGCTGGGCATACTGCCGCTCGAGGGTCTGGTTGGCGCTGCGGATCTGTTCGGTCTGCTCGGCGACCTGCCGGTGGAGCACCTGCTGGATGCGGCGGGACAGCCAGCGCGGAAAATGCGGCGCAGACGCAGATGATGCGAAAAAGACGCTGGAACCGCGCTTCTCTTGTGCTGACGGGAAGCCAGCGGCTGCAAATGTTCTCATACTGCGCGGTGGCCTTGAAGCGGTTGATGCTGGTGTTCATCGTGCGAAGAAGCTCCTTGTCCGCGCTTCGAAGGACCATGGTAAATTCGAGCGCACCCAGATAATTATATTGTACGGTGTAGTTTTTGTCCGCGCCGTCCTGCGCCAGCTGATAGATCAGGCTGTCCTTGACGCCGATCATCGCCGAGCCTGGCAGCTCCTTGTGGCGCTGGTAGAGCTGGATCTGGTTGCTGACGGAGATAAACTGGTGAAAGCCGAGATTTGCCAGCAGCGTGTGCTGGATGGTGTCGGAGACGCAGATGGCCGTCCGGGCGCTTTTGCCGCTCTGGAGCATATCGTTTGCAACAATGACGCAAAGCTGTGAGCTCGTGAGAGAGTCCGTCACGCAAAAGTCTCCCGTGCTGTTTGCCTTCGTCGCAATTTCGCCGAGCACGAGATCGATTTCGCCGTCTCGCAGCGCCTCGAGACAGGCCTTGTCGGTTTCAAAGGGGACGAACTCAATTTCAAAGCTATCTGCCTCGGCGATCGCCGTGAGCATATCCACATGCATTCCGGCGCACGTGCCGTCCGCTTGCTGAAACTGAAACGGCGGCGTGTTCGGGTTGAGACCGACGCGAAGATAGCGGTTGAGCGCCCTTGCGCGTGGCGTGATGCCCAGCAGACAGACAAGCAGCAGCAAAGCCGCCGCGCACCTGAAAAACCGTTTCATCGCCAGCCTCCTCTCCGTATGCGCTTTGCGTAGTTTTCCGACATTTATATTAGTACAAAAGACCGAGCTTTTCAATGGACTTCGTGGAATCTTGACAGCTGCGCAAAATTTGCCGACGAAATTTCGGCAAATTTTGCCGATACATGGAAAACTTGCCGATTAGAGCGCTTGAAAGCGGGGGATATTTCTGCGAAAATATACAACAGATGAGAGCGGCTGCCGAAAGAAGCAGAGTCTTGCGACCGGCGCTTCTCGAAAGAAAATCAAAACAGGAGGAGAACCCATGAAAGCAATGAAAAAGATTGTGCTTTTGCTTCTGTGTCTGGCGATGGTGCTGAGCATGGCGGCCTGCGGCGGCAATGCCACGACCGAAACCAAGAGCGAAACCACGACCGCTGCCCCCGAAACCTCGGAAACTGCGACCGAGACCACCGCAGATCCTGCCAACACGACCTATCAGGATACCATCACCGTCGGCGTTGCCAACGACATCACCACGCTGGACCCGCAGGGCTCCAACACCGACGCCAACATGATGGCGTTCACGCTGACGCATGAGACGCTGGTTGAGGTCGACCCCGAGACCAACGAAGTCATCCCCGGCATGGCCACGTCCTGGACCACCTCTGACGACGGCTGCACCTTCACGTTCGAAATTCCCGAGAACGTGACCTTCTCCGACGGCACGCCCTGCACCGCCAACGACATCAAGTTCACCTTCGAGCGTGCGGCTGAGTCCTCCTTCACGAAGACCAAGGTCGAGCTCGTCACGAACATCGAGGTCGTCGACGACACCCACGTAGCCATCACCATCTCCAAGCCCTCGCAGGACTTCCTCATGCTCCTGGCTCACCAGAGTATGTCCATCCTCTCCGAGAAGCTCGTAAACGAAGATGAATTCGGCTACGAGATCGGCACCGGCATGTTCGCCGTTGAAACCTGGACGCCCGGCGACCAGATCTCCTTTGTCCGCTCCGAGCCCGCGCCCACCAGACGTATTGTCTACCGCCTGATCAAGGAAGAGTCCTCCCGCCTTATCGCGCTCCAGACCGGTGAGATCGACATCTGCGTTGACCCGCTGAACACCGACCTTGGCTACATTGAAGACGACCCCAACCTCGAGCTCGTCAAGGTTCCGAACTATGTCATGCTCTACCTCGCCATCAACAACGAGCGCAAAGGTCTTGACAACGTCCATGTCCGCAAGGCCATCGCCTACGCGACCGACAAGGCATCCATGATCGAAGTCGGCTACAACGGCGAAGGCTTTGTGCATGACCACTGGATCAACCGCGGTCAGTTTGGCTGGGACGACAACCTGCAGGTCTACGAATACAACCTCGACAAGGCCAAGGAAGAACTCGAGCTTTCCGGCTACAAGCCCGGCGATCTGAAGTTCCGCGTCATCTATAACGGCACCGCCAAAGAAAACATGGCCCTTGTTCTGCAGGCTGACCTCGCAGAAGTCGGCATCGAGCTCGAACTCATCAAGATGGAGACTGCCGCTCTCAAGGGCATTCTGAACGACGCGGCTCTCGACTATGATCTGTGCCTGTATCAGTTCACCGACAACCTCGGCACCGACTTCACGCTGCGCAACCAGTACGGCTCCTACGAGGAAGACGGCGTTCTGAAGAAGAACGGCTCCAACCGTGCCAACATGAAGGACGCGAAATTCAATGAAATGATCGACGCGGCCCTCATCGAGCAGGATTCTGCAAAGCGTGAGAAGATGTATAACGAGATCGAAGAATACCTCAACGAGATCGTCCCCATCGTCCCCATTGCGACCTCCTACGTCAACATCGGCATCAAGAAGGGCATCACCGGCGTCAAGTGGAACGGCACCGCGAAGCACGACTACCGCTACGTCTGCCTGCCCGTTGCGTAATCCCATTTTTCAGGTTCAAATTTCAGTTTGAATAGCAAACAGGAAGGGGCGTAAAGCCCCTTCCTTCCTACAAAAGTGTCCCCGCGCGCGGAAGTCTGTCTTCTGCGCGGTCTGTTGAAGCAGAGGAGATAGATTTATGCATAAATATGTCATCAAGCGATTGCTGATGATGATCCCCGTGCTGTTGTGTGTGGCGTTCGTCATTTATGCGATCATGAATGTGGCAGAAGGCGACCCCGTTTACTCCGTGGTCAGCGCCGATGCCACCGAAGCGCAGATCGAAGCGGCCAGAGAAGAACTCGGTCTGAACGGCACGCTGCTCGAGCGCTACTTCCGCTATGTCAAGGGTATGCTGACGGGCGATCTGGGTACGTCCTATGTGTCCAAGCGCGACGTCATGCAGACCTATCTGGAGCGGCTTCCGAACACGCTGAAGCTCGCCTCCGTCACGATGGTCGTCGCACTGGCCATCTCCATTCCGCTCGGAATCATCGCAGCGGTCAATCAGAATTCCATCAAAGATACGATAGCGATGGTGCTAGCTCTGCTTGGCCTGTCCATGCCGAATTTCTGGCTGGGTCTGCTTTTGATAATGCTGTTCTCGCTCAAGCTCGGGTGGCTGCCGTCCGGCGGCTATGAAAACGGAATGCTGAGCCTGATACTGCCCGCGTTTACCATCGGCGCAGGTCTGGCGGCGTTTATGACGCGTTCGACGCGCTCTTCCATGCTCGACGTCATCCGGCAGGACTACCTGCGCATGGCGCGTGCCAAGGGCGTCTCTGAGCGCAAGGTCATCCGCAAGCACGCGCTGAGAAACGCGCTCATTCCGATCATCACCGTCTTCGGCGTGCAGTTCAGCAACGTCCTTGGCGGCTCAGTTCTGGCCGAAACGGTCTTTGCCTGGCCCGGTGTCGGCCGTCTGGTCGTTGACGCCATCGATCAGCGCGATATCCCCATGGTCACGGGCGCACTTGTCATGACGACGATGATCGTCTCGATCGTCAACCTGCTCATCGACATCGTCTACGCCTTCGTTGACCCGCGCATCAAGTCGCAGTACACGAAGTAAGGAGGGAAAGCTGTGGAAAATACGAAACTCAGAGCCTCGCAGAAGTACAAAAAACGCAGTACCTTCGACTCCATCTGGCGGCAGCTGCGCAAAAACAAGGGCGCTATCGTCGGTATGATTCTGCTCGTTGTCATCATCATCATCGCCCTTGCTTCCCCGTACATTTTTAACTACGAAACCGATGTCATCGCCAACAACGTCAAAGAGCGCATGCAGCATCCGTCGAGCGAACACTGGTTCGGCACCGACGATCTGGGCCGCGATATCTTCGCGCGTGTCTGCTATGGTGCGCGTTACTCTCTGGCGGTCGGTCTCGTGGCCGTTGCGGTCGCGCTCGTCGTGGGCGTCACGCTCGGCGCGGCAGCGGGCTATGTCGGAGGCGTGTTTGAAAACCTCATCATGCGCGTGTGCGACATTTTCTCGTCCATCCCCAGCGTCCTGATGGCCATCGCGGTCGTCTCCGCGCTTGGAAAGAGCACGTTTAACCTCATGCTTGCCGTCGGTATCGCGAGTACCGCGCCCTTTATCCGCGTGGCAAGAGCCGCCGTTCTGACCGTCCGCGGCGAGGAATACGTCGAATCGGCCCGCGCCATCGGCTCTCCGGAGTGGAAGATCGTCGCGTTCCATATCCTGCCGAACTGCGTATCGCAGATCATCGTGCAGGCGACGCTGCGTGTCGGCTCGGCGATCATCTCCGCGGCGCAGCTGAGCTTCCTCGGTCTCGGCGTTGCGGCGCCTGCGCCGGAATGGGGCAGCATGCTCTCGGCAGGCCGCGCGTACATCCGCGATTACAGCTACATGACGCTCTTCCCGGGCATTGCCATCATGCTGACGGTGCTTTCGCTGAACCTGATCGGCGACGGTCTTCGGGACGCGCTCGATCCCAAGCTGAAGCGTTAAGGGAGGATACGAAATGAGCCACGAACATGATAATCTGATCCTTGATATTGAAAACCTCGTCGTCCGCTACGAAACAGAAGATGGCATCGTCCACGCGCTCAACGGCATCGACCTGCAGCTCGGCTACCATCAGACCATCGGCCTGGTCGGCGAGACCGGCGCGGGCAAAACGACCGCTGCGCTTGCCATGATGCGGCTCGTTCCGTCGCCTCCCGGCGTCGTTGAATGCGACAAGCTGATGGTGGACGGACGCGACATTCTGAATCTGCCGACGGCCAAGATGGAAGAGGTCCGCGGCAAGGACGTCTCGATGATCTTCCAGGACCCAATGACGGCCCTGAATCCAGTCTTCACCGTCGGTGAGCAGATCGCCGAGAGTCTGGAGCTCCACGAGCATCTGGACAAGAAGGCCGCGATGGAACGCGCGAAGGAAATGCTCGAACTTGTCGGCATTCCGGGCTCGCGCGCCAACGAATATCCGCACCAGTTCTCCGGCGGCATGAAGCAGCGCGTGGTCATCGCCATCGCGCTGGCCTGCAACCCAAAGCTTCTCATCGCCGACGAGCCGACCACGGCGCTGGACGTTACGATTCAGGCGCAGGTTCTCGAGCTTATGAGCGAACTGAAGGAAAAGTACGATACCTCCATGATCCTCATCACCCATGACCTCGGCATCGTCGCGGAGGTCTGCGACACGGTCGCCGTTATGTACGCCGGGCGCATCGTGGAGCAGGGCACGCTCGAAGATGTCTTTGACCACACGAAGCACCCCTACACCGAGGGCCTTTTTAACTCCCTTCCCAACATCCAGAACCGCACGGCCATGCTCAAGCCCATCAAGGGTCTCATGCCGGACCCGACGAATCTGCCCGAAGGCTGCGCGTTTGCGCCCCGCTGCGACTACGCCACGGACGAATGCAGCAAGCGCTGCCCCAAGCTGACGAAGATCAGCGACACCCACAGCTTCGCGTGTCTGGCCTATGAGCACGAAGGCTTCCACATCAAAAGGGGGAACGAATAATGGCAGATACGTTGTTACAGGTCCGTCACCTGAAAAAATACTTCAAGACCGGTCACGGTATGCTGCACGCGGTCGACGACATCAGCTTCGACTTGGAGCGCGGCAAGACACTGG
>OLPS01003632.1_pt1 | contig 11875 bp, 4 predicted proteins | sample 1673071 | NCBI WGS metagenome assembly OLPS01 (sample SAMEA3136752, study PRJEB25190) | human gut metagenome | reverse complement strand
TTGAGAAAACCTGATTTGTTGGTGCTTGATGAACCGACAAAGGGGATTGACGCTTGTTTTAAACGAAAACTTGCAACGATACTCAAAAGTTTGCAAAAGAACGGTATGACTGTGTTAATGGTAACACATGATATAGAATTTTGTGCTGAATATGCTGATATATGTGTGATGTTTTTTGACGGTAAGATTGTCAGTGAAGCTCCTCCGAGAAAGTTCTTTGCGGAAAATAATTTTTATACCACTTCGGCAAAACGTATGGCTGACGGTATAATCGAAAATGCTGTATTAGACAAAGACGTAATAAGAGCATTGGGCGGTGAAGCAGAAGATTTAACTGAAACGAATGATGAACTGAATTATATACTGCCAAAGAAAACGGTTATAAAGCAGAGCAAAAAAGAGTATAAAAAACTTAATGTACACAATGTTGTATTAGGGATAGTATTTGTAATTTTATTTGTGATGACACAATGCCTGTTTTGTGGGCGATACGATAATTGGAAGAACTATGTTGCACAAACGATAAGTATATTATTTATTGCCGCAGCAATGTTTAATTTAATACCGCGAAAAAAACTCGGAAAAGAATTAATACAGAACGAAAAAAGCAAAAGAAAAATATCAAAAAGAACAAAAATAGCAACATTGCTAATATTATTTCTTATTCCGATTACAATTTTTATCGGGATATATTATCTCGGCGATAAAAAATATTATTTTATAAGCTTGCTTATTATATTGGAAACAATGATTCCTTTTGGGTTTGCGTTTGAAAACCGCAAACCTAAAGCAAGGGAATTGGTTATAATAAGCTCGTTGTGTGCAATAGGAGTAGCGGGACGTACGGCATTTTTTATGTTGCCGCAGTTCAAACCTGTTGCGGCGATAGTGATAATTTCGGGTGTGGCATTCGGCGGTGAAACAGGATTTCTTGTTGGAGCAATTACGGCATTTGTATCAAATTTCTTTTTCGGGCAAGGACCGTGGACACCGTGGCAAATGTTTTCATTCGGAATTATAGGTTTCTTGGCGGGAATAATGTTTCAAAAAGGCATTTTACGCAAGACAAAAACAGATATGTGCGTGTTTGGGTTTTTGGTGACATTTGTTATATACGGCGGAATAATGAATCCTGCGTCTGTTATAATGTGGCAGTCGAATATAAATATAAATATGGTGCTGTCATCATACGTAATGGGTATGCCGTTTGATTTTATTCACGCAGTATCAACAGTGTTTTTTCTCTTTTTTGCTGCAGAGCCTATGCTCGAAAAGCTTGAGAGAATTAAAATAAAATACGGACTTATAGAATGAGTCGAAAATAAAATATGAGGTGAAAGACTAATGAAGAAAAAATTTTTAAGTTTAATGGTAGCAGTAGCGATGTTATTCAGCATTGTAACGTTTGTTGTACAGGCGGATACGGATGGAGAGGGAGATTATTTCTATTTTGATATTGAACACTTTGCAGAAGACGATACAAAAGAGATATATATGACTCCGATTAAGATTTATACAAACGGATTTTATGATTACAGCGGAGAATTTAAACCTTTTGACAGTGATTTTAAGAGTGCGGCAGATGCAATAGGATATGTACTTGATTATTATATGAATAACGAGGAGTGTATGAGTGATTGGAATCCTGCAACTACACTATTGGAGTATACAAACAGTAGTGGATTTTTCAGTTATTTTAAAATAGATAATTCCGGCAAAGAAGTTTCGTTTGATTATCCGTCAGCGTTATATAACGATGCTATGGGTAATGGATTGAGTTCATACACCTATGAGTCGGGCAGCCTCGTAAGCGGAGATGTATTAAGATTAGTTTTTAATGAGGGCGGATGGAATTCAAATCTCACATCACCGGCTGAGGATGTGCTTGTAGGTGCGGTAGCAGATTATTATGAAATATTGGCAACTGATCCAAAGACCGCTAAAAAAGCAGAATCGGCATATCAAGCGGCTTTAGAGAATTTCTTTGATGAAAATATGCAAACAGAACTTGAAGATAATCTGATTAACGCATTGGTACCGAGCGAAGAACCGAAAACAACGCCAACGGTGACACCGACGGCGACACCAACGGCAACACCAACAGCGACACCAACGGCAACACCAACGGCAACACCAACAGCAACACCGACGGCAACACCAACAGCAACACCAACGGCAACACCAACAGCAACGCCAACAGCAACACCAACGGCAACACCAACAGTGACACCGACGGCGACACCAACAGCGATACCAACAGCGACACCGACAGCAACACCAACGGCAACACCAACAGCGACACCGACAGCAATACCAACGGCAACAGCAGAACCAACAACGACACCAACAGTAACTTCAACACCTTTACCTGTACAATCCGCAACAGAACAAAACACATTAAAAGTTGAAAATGGAAAACTAACAGGTACATTAACGGTAAAACTTAACAGTAATCTTACAGAAGAAAAGAAAGTAAGTGTTATAGCTGCTGTATATGATTCAAACGGTAAATTGATAGGAATACAACCTAAAGAAATTGCTTTAAAGCCGGGTAATGAAAATCAAGTTGAATTTAAAGAAATATCTGCCGATTCAGCTGATGAATACACAATCAAGATTTTAACATGGAACGGCAATATATCATCATTGGCACCTATTTCAAATACTCTTGATTTAAGTATAAAATAGTATAAAGATTGGAGAAAAAAATGAGCGTAAAAAATAAATTTACAAGTATATTGTTGTCTTTATGTATGCTTGCGAGTTTTGTACCTGTAAATTTCACTGCATTTGCAAGCGATGAACCGGAACTTATAAACGGTGCTTATCAGATTGAAAGTGCGGAAGATTTGGTTTGGTTTGCCAAAAAGGTAAACGGCGGTGACAGAACAGCAAATGCAGTATTAAACAGTGATATTGACTTGGAAAACCAAAATTGGACACCAATCGGTAACGGATATAATTATATCAACAATAACGGTTACGGTATAGATGATGATACCGCATATAACGGTATATTTGACGGAAAAGGTCACAGCATTTCCGGACTTTTCATAGAAACCAAAAAGTACAATAAGCAAGGCGACAATCATTACGAAACTTATTGTCAAGGTCTTTTCGGAATTATAGGAAAAGAAGGAACTGTCAGAAATGTTACGGTAAACGGACAAATAAACGCACAGGCTGAGGGTAATGAATACATTGATGCGGCAAAATATATCGGCGGAATCGCCGGTATAAATGCCGGATTGATTATAAATTGTACAAACAACGCTGACATAACAGGTCTCGCTTATGTGGGCGGTATAACAGGTCAGCTTGGAGCTCAATTTAAGGAAAGTAACAGAGTAAGCGGAAATCTTATAAATGTTACAAATAACGGAACGGTTACAGCTACTTCCAAGAGCTTTGCAGAGGCAGGCGGAATTGTCGGTCAGCTTGCATACGGCGACATTACATATGCCGCAAACCACGGAAACGTATCTGCACCTAACAAAGATGATGATATGTACAGTTATTTAAGAGGAGTTGCGGTAGGCGGAATTGTCGGCAAGGATATAAGTGTAAGCGAATGCGGAAAGATTGACAGAGCCTATAATGACGGTCAAATAGGTAATGAAGACGGTAATTATTTCGGAGGTATTATCGGTTGCAACTATGATTGTGACATAACTAACGTATATAATGCCGGTAAGGTAATCGGTTACAATTACAGTGGCGGATTAGTAGGATACAAGCTTGGCGGTACGATAGAAAATGCGTACAACAGCGGTGAAGTGAATACTCATACGGAATATCAACTAATCGGTTCAATGAAAAATGCGACAGCAAATAACTTGTATAACATAGGTGATAGCACTAAACTTGTGGCACTTGAAAACGGCGGTGATATAAGTACGGTATATGCCGTTGATACTGTTTCGGCAAGTGATTTGTCAGACGCATTTACAGACAGTGATAATCTTCCTACGATTGATTGGAGCAATGCACCGACAGGAAAAGATGAAACATTTGATATTGAAAGTATTAATATCGAAAACGGTAAGATAGCTGTATTGTTAAACAAAAAACTTGTAGGAACAAATCTTACGTTAAATGATTTTGAAATAAAATCATTTGTTGACGAGAAAGCAGTTGAACTTAAAAATGTTCAGTTATCTCAATACATATCAGACGAAAAAACAGCCATAGACATCACATTTGACAAAGTAAATGCCGAAAAGACGCTTAAAATTTCGGTAAACGGAATTGAAAAGAAGATTGTAACGGATACATCAAATTACTGGATAGATTATCGCGCAGAAGAATTTGACGGCGGTAACGGTGATAAAGATAATCCGTATATCATTGCAGATGCAGAAGAACTCGCTTTGCTTTCGTATGAAGTAGAAAAGGGCAATGATATGTCAGACAAGTATTTTGTCTTGAAAAATGATATAGATCTATCAGGCAAGGAGTGGACACCGATAGGCGTATCCGATAAATACATATCAAATAAATATCAAGGTAATGCTTTTAACGGTAATTTTAACGGTCAAGATTACAGTATAAAGGGCATAAATATATCTTCGGACAGCTATCTTTCGGCACTGTTCGGAGTTACGGAAGAAAATGCGGTAATAAAAAATCTTTATGTATACGGAAATATAGAAAACACGAATGATACATATGGAATTGCGGCAGGTATATGTGCCGTGAACTATGGTTTAATATCTCATTGTATCAACTATGCCGAAATAAAAGGAGAAAACAAAGTCGGCGGTATAGTAGGTTATAACGGTGCGGTTAATAAAACGGTTACAAGCTGTGTTATAACTCAGTGTGAGAATAAGGGAACTATTACAGGTAAGGACGAAGTTGGCGGTATTGCCGCTTACAGTTCGGGAACTGTAAAAGAATGTACAAATAAAGCCTCTGTAACTGCAACCAGCGGATATGCCGGCGGTATTGTCGGTTACAATTACGAGGGCAGTATACTTCTTGACAGTTGTTATAACAGCGGTGAAGTAAGTGCGTCAGCATATTCGGGTGGTATTTCTGGTAAATCATACAACTGTGATATTTCAAATTCATATAACAGCGGTAAAATTTCATCGCAAAACAATACCAACGGCGGAATACTGGGATATACAGTAAGCGGATATTCGGTTAAAAACTGCTATTTTCTTAAAGATACCGCACCTATGCCGTATGCGGAAAATTCGGGTACAGGACTTGAAGTGAAAACGGAAAATCAGCTTGCAGATATGACTGAAATTTTAGGCAGTGCGTTTGTGAAAACGGATAAATTCCCTGTTTTGGCATGGGAAGTAAACGGTGCCGATGATATAGATACACCGACAAAACCTACACCGTCAGTAACACCTGCTTCAACACCTAAAATTGAAGAGAAAATACCGTCATATTCATCACAAGGAAAATGGTCAGACAATGTGGCTGAAACATTTGACAGCGGAAACGGAAGTAAAGAAAATCCGTATGTTATAAAAACAGCGTCCGAACTTGCATTACTTGCGAAAAATGTAAATAAAGGTGAATCATATAAAGACGCATACTTTAAATTAAATAATAATATTGATTTAACAGAAAAGTATTGGATTTCAATAGGCAATGCGGAAGATAAAGCATTTTCGGGTCATTTTAACGGTAACGGATATGAAGTAAAACTAAATACCGAAAATCAAAAAGTAAGCGGATTATTCGGATATACCGCAAATGCAGAAATTACATTGCTTGGAGTAGACGGACTTGTAAGCGGTGAAGATATAGGAGGCGGTATTGTCGGTATAGCAAGGGACACTAAAATAGAAAATTGCTATTCAAATACTGTTGTTTTGGCAGATGAATATGTCGGCGGACTGGTAGGACAGCTTTTAAGCGGCAGTAAAGTGACAAATTGTTACGCAACGGGGACAGTAAAAGCAAAAAAAGCAGGTACATTATTCGGAGCATTTACAAACGGTGTATCGGCAGAAAATTTATATTACAGAATTATCGGCGATAAAATGCCGTATGGCGAAAATGCATCAACAAACACGAATATTGCCACAGGCAGAACAGACGAATATATGCAAAGCGACGCATTTGTGTATGATTTGTGGTGCGTTAAAGAACAAGAAGTTGACGGCAAAACAGTAGAAGTAGCACCGATATTTTATGTTGGAAGTAAATATCCGGTACTTAATAACGAATACAAGGAAAGCAAAATTATTTCGATAAATCTTGTATCATCGGGCGAAAGTCTTGAAACAGATACTTCTCATACATTTACAGCAAAGATATACGGTAAGAATTTAAACAAAAATATAACTGCAAAATGGAGCAGTGACAACAGTGCCGTTACAGTTGAACAAAGCGGCGATATTACAATTACAAATGGCGTAGGGACACTAAATGCAAGTATTATTATAGATTCCGCTAAGCTTGGCAATGCAAAGGATATAACTGTTAAATGTGAAATTGGCGGAATATCAAGTGCTGTTTCCGTAAAAGTTTCAGAACCTAAATGGAGCGGTAAAGGTACGGAAGAAGAACCGTATATTATAAAATCGTTGGAAGATATGAACAGTCTTTCGGAAAGCGTTGCGGACGGAAATTCATATAAAGGTGTATACTTTAAACTTTCAAGCGATATTGATTTAAGCGATAGCAAAGAATTTAGTTCAATCGGTTATTGGGAGGGATTAAAGTCAAACGATAACGGAGAATGGTGGGAGTCCGAGAAGAATCGTGCGTTTGAAGGTGTGTTTGACGGAAACGGTTTTTCTGTGAAAAATGTAATTTTATATGCAGAAAATAATTATTTCGGATTGTTCTCATATATAGGTAAGAATGGTGTTGTTAAAAATCTTAATATAGATTCCACTAACAGATTGACAGCTCATAATAACGTAAGAAAAATTGCAGCTTTAGCCGGAATAAATCTCGGTACAATAGAAAATTGTACAAACAGTGCTGATTTCGGATTTACCGCCTCAAACGTAACATATCTTGCAGGAATAGTCGGCGAAAATTACGGAATTGTAACAGGTTGTGTGAATAACAGCAATATGACATCTGCCGGTAACAGTAAGTCGGGAATAGTCGGCGAAAATTACGGTACTGTAAGAAAATCTGAAAATAACGGTGACTTATCGAACAGCGGTAATGTCGGCGGTATTACGATAGAAAACAGAAACGGCAAAGGTCAGGCGCTATTGTTTATTGATGATTATGCAGACTTATCCGTAAACGGAGAAATTTCCGAATGTGTCAATAACGGTGCAATAAGCGGTAAATATGACGTTGGAGGAATTGTAGCTGAAAATTATAGCTGCGGTAAAATAGAAAATTGTGCTAATACGGCAGAGGTGTCGGGAAGTATGACGGGCGGTATTGCAGGTCGTGCGTCAGGGTGTTATAAAAAAAGCGGTATCAAAAATTGTCAAAACAGCGGTAATATCACAGCACAAGGTTCATACGGCGGTGGTATAGTCGGTGAACTTATAAACGGCTTGGTATATTTCTGCGAAAATACAGGTGATGTAAACGGTGAAAACTATGCCGGCGGTATTGTCGGACGTAATTACAGTTCGACAGTTTTAGGGGAATCAGCTGTTGATTTCTCAAATAACTACGGAACTGTAACAGCTAAAACGTCAGCAGGCATCTGCGGTTATTATCAGGACGAAAGCGGTAAGTGTTATACAAGATATAATTACAATGGCGGAAAGAGCAAATACGGTGTTTTTGGTGATGTTAATTCAAATTATGATATAAACAGCGTTGTTTGCGAAAATTATTGGTTGAGTGACGATAAAAATAATGCAAACGACAGCTGTAAAGGTGATATTGACGGTATCAATGCAATCACAAAAGCAGAATTAGACAAATATTCTGCCGAAACAGTTAATTTGCAAGTAGATAACAGCGATATAATTGTAAACGGTACTGCAAATGTTTCGTCAAATTCAGAAGTAAAGAGCAGTGACGAAAACATTGTTTCAATAGAAAACGGCGTTGCAGTCGGACATGGAATAGGTCAGGCATATTTGTATGCAAAATCAAGTCCTTATACATATGTGGCTGTATTGATGAATGTAGAAGAAAATCCTGATAATGTTGAAAAGATAAATGTAAGTTTCAGACTTATCGGCGAAGAAAATCTCGGAAGTGACTTTGTCTTGACAAAAGATACGAAGAATACATATCAAACATGGATTCCTGAAAAAGAGTATGAAGTAAAATTAGGAAGTACAGTGGGAGATGTATTCAAACAAGCACTTGACGATAACGGCTTAAAATATCGTGGTTGGGAAAACGGATATATCAGTACAATTCAATCACCGGAAGGATATTGGCTCGGTGAATTTACAAACGGTAAATATTCCGGTTGGATGTATACTGTAAACGGCAGTCACCCTTCATTGGGATTGAATGAGTATAAATTGATTGGTGATGAAGAAATCGTATGGCATTACGTTGACGATTACCGTCAAGAAGTGGCCGATTGGAGTGAATCGGATAAAACAGGTGACGGTTCACTTTATAATAGGTGGTTAGATGCAAAAGATACAGATTCAACACCTAAACCGACTTCGACAGTCACTCCGACTGCCACAAAACAGCCTCAAAGCGGTGGTTCCGGTTCGGGTGGCAGTACATCAACAGCAAAACCGACAACAGCACCTACTGTTATACCTACGACTGCACCTGAAAAGGATACTACTCAAACAGTGTGGTTTACTGATGTAACGGAAAATATGTGGTTCTATCAAGCTGTCAAATATGCGTATGACAAAGGTTTTATGACAGGTGTAAGCGACAGTGAATTTGCTCCTGACATTACATTAACCCGTGCAATGTTCGTTTCGGCATTGTATCGTATAGAAAATGAACCGACAGCAGACGGTGAATTGAATTTCAGTGATGTATCTGATGATTCTTGGTATGCTAAAGCTGTTTTATGGGCTTATAACAATGATATTATAAGCGGAAAAACAGAAATGGAATTTGATCCTAACAGTGATATAACTCGTGAACAAATGGCAGCTATATTATATCGCTATGCAAAAACTAAGGGATATAATTCAGACAGTGATGAAATTACATATTCTGATGTAAAAGATATTGCTGAGTATGCGATTGATTCTGTTAAGTGGGCATATTGTGCAGGAATAATGACAGGTGACGAAAACGGAAACTTTAATCCTAAAGCCGGTACAACAAGAGCACAAGCCGCATCGGTATTTATGAGATTATATAAATAATGGTTTTAATAAGAGTTTATCTTTATGATAGACTCTTATTGTATTTTTACGTGAATATGATATAATAAACATATTCAGTATAGAATGAGGGATATACAATGACACTGCAACAATTAAAATACATAGTAACGGTAGCGGAGTGTGGCAATATAACGGAGGCGGCTGAAAAGTTATTTATAGCACAGCCGAGCCTTACCTCTGCAATTCACAATATTGAAGAAGAAATGGGAATAACGGCATTCATTCGTTCCAATAAGGGTGTAGAGCTTACAAGGGACGGAGAAACGTTGCTTTCATATGCACGTCAGATTTTGGAGCAGACGGACGTTATGACAGAGCATTTTAAAGGTGAGAGAAATCAGAAACCGAGATTTTCTGTTTCATGTCAGCACTATTCATTTGCGGTTAATGCGTTTGTGGACGTTATAAGGGAATATGATGCGGACGCATACAGCTTTATTTTGCGTGAAACACAGACGTATGAAATTATAGACGATGTGGCAGTCGGACGAAGTGAAATAGGAATATTGTATTTGAGTGAGCATAATGAGGCAGTTTTGAGCAAACTTATTAATAAAAATGACTTAAATTTTGAAGAATTATATGTTGCAAAACCGCATGTTTTTATATCAAACAATCACCCTCTTGCAGACAAAGATGAAATAACAATTCAAGACTTAATGCCGTATCCGTATTTGGTGTTTGAACAGGGAAAACACAATTCATTTTACTTTTCGGAGGAATTTTTGAGCTCGCTTGAATTTCCTAAAAATATTATGGTGCGTGACAGAGCAACATTATTTAATCTGCTTATCGGCCTTAACGGTTTTACGGTTTGTTCGGGTATTATAGATACGGAATTAAACGGTGAAAACATTATTTCAAAGCCGTTAAAATCAGATTGCAGTATGCGTATCGGAATTTTAACACGCAAAAATTCTGTTCTTAGCCGATACGGAGTTTCATATTTGAATGTATTGAAAAATCATTTATCAATAGATTAAAGCTATGGATAAATGATGATAATATATATTTTTCTATTTCCGTATTTTCTGTTATACTTAATGTAAATTAAAACACAGGAGGTAACAGAAATGAGCAAACAAATACCATTCAGATATGACTTTGTAGGCAGCTTTTTAAGACCTGCAAATTTAAAAGTGGCAAGGGAGGGTTTTGAAAACGGAAAAATTTCGGCTGACGAATTAAAAGCTGTTGAAGATAAGGAAATCGAAAGACTTATCAATAAACAAAAAGAATTAGGCTATCACGTCATTACGGACGGAGAATTCAGACGTGCGACATGGCACTTGGATTTTATGTGGGGATTTGACGGTGTTGCACATGAGAAAACAAAAACGGGTTTACCGTTTCACGGCGAAGACGCAATGATTGATGATACATACCTTTGCGGAAAAGTAGGACTTTCAAAAGTACATCCCTTCGTGGAGCATTTTAAATTTGTAAAGCAATTTGAAGATGAAAATACTGTTGCAAAGCAGACAATTCCCGCACCGGCACAGTTTATTGAACAAATGATCATGCCGTTTGCGTTGGAAAACACGTCAAAGTTTTATGACAGCACTCATAAGTTGGCAGAGGATATTGCAAACGGATATAAAAAGGTAATCGCGGATTTGTATGATGCAGGCTGTCGTAATTTACAGCTTGACGACTGCTCATGGGGAATGCTTGTAGATCCGAGAGCAGAAGAATTGTTCGGTACGGATAAAAAGGGATTGAAGGATATTCAAGAACTTTTGGTAGAGATAAATAACCTTGCAATAGAGGACAAACCAAACGATATGACAATTACTACTCACGTTTGCAGAGGTAACTTCCATTCAACATACGCAAGTGCAGGTGCATATGATTCGGTTGCAGAGGTATTGTTTGAAAAGGAAAATGTAGATGCATATTATCTTGAATTTGATGACGAGCGTTCGGGAGGCTTTGAGCCTTTGGCACACGTCAACGGCGATAAGAAAGTCGTGTTGGGACTTATAACAACAAAGTCACCGAAACTTGAAAATAAAGCCGACGTAATCGCGAGAATAAAAGAGGCACAAAAATATATTTCTCTTGACAGATTGTGCCTAAGTCCGCAATGCGGTTTTGCGTCATGCGAAATAGGTAATAAACTTACAGAAAAAGAACAGTGGGCAAAATTGCAACTTGTAAAAGAAATCGCAGAAGAAGTTTGGAGATAATATTAAAGAGTAGACAAAATCTTTATGATTTTGTCTACTCTTGTTTTTTATAAATTTATCAATTAATTTAACCATTTGAATGAATCTAAGATAGTATCTCTATAATTATTTAACTCTACATAATCATTTACAAATTCTTCTTTGCTCTGTACGTCAAATGGGCCTGAACAAAATACATACAAATTATCTTTTGTCGAAATATCTCGTAGAAAATCACCATATGTTTCCATATCACTTGACATATTATTTTTGTCGCAAATGTAAATATTAAAGACAGTTCCTACATGGTATTCGCCATCTATTGGATATTCATAATTGTTCTTTTCGTAAAATCTGATTACTTTTAGGTAGTCGTTTGAGTTAGTGTCAGTTGTAATAACGTATTTATTTTGTATTTCATGAGGTATTTCAAGACTA
>OLPS01003623.1_pt1 | contig 11916 bp, 10 predicted proteins | sample 1673071 | NCBI WGS metagenome assembly OLPS01 (sample SAMEA3136752, study PRJEB25190) | human gut metagenome | reverse complement strand
AGCAATACTGCTGACTTTCAAAAGCAATACTGCTGACTTTCAAAAGCAATACTGCTGGATATCGCCAGGAATGTTACCGCGAGGCGGCAATAACATGCCGCCAATTATAGAGACGTGGCCTGCCGCGTCTCCTTCCAAGTTGTCGCTTCGCGCCTCTCATCAAGCGGCATGGTAATTCCATGCGTTCTCGCCAAGGAGACGCGGCACGCCACGTCTTTATAGTTTTGGTACGCGAAAAACGCAATCCGTCGGATTCATGTTATTGGCGGATATGCGGAGTCGCAGGATTTACGGTGACGCTCAAGCGGCGTGTCTGGCGGCATTCGTGGAATTTATGTTCAAGAAAAAAGGAATGGCTTTCCTTTATGGTAAAAAGCCATTCCTTCTCACAGGACAGAATATAATTTACGTTACGTTCAAGGTACATAATCATCCAGCAAGCGACCTAGCTGGCGCCAGTTGACATATTTCGAGCACGTCCAACTTCCCAGGTCGTGTTTAACAAACCTTGTGGGCGCCTTGCGAGATGACTACGTCGTAAATCTCGGGGGCGTGTCCAAACTTGGCTGTGAACTTCTCCTTGACTTCGGTCACGAATTTATCGTATATCCCGTTCTTGGCCAGGTTGATGGTGCAGCCACCGAAACCGCCTCCCATGATGCGGCTGCCAGTCACGCCACTGGCCTTTGCCAAGTCTGCCAGGAAGTCCAGCTCCTCACAGCTTACTTCATATTCCTTGCTCAAACCTTCGTGGGTCTCATACATTTTCTGTCCCACTGTCTCATAGTCGCCTTTTTGCAGGGCATCGCAGACCGCCAACACGCGGTCTTTTTCTCCCAGCACGAAGTGGGCGCGCGTGTAATCTTCCTCGCCAACTTCAGCCCTTACTTCCTCCAGCTGTTCCCACGTGCAGTCACGCAGGGTATCGAACGTTGCTTCAGGGTGCTTGGCGGCGATGTGTTTCACCACGTTTTCGCAACTCTTGCGGCGGTCGTTATAGGGGGAGCCTACCAGTTCGTGCTTCACCTTGGAGTTCACCAGGAAGAGCTTGTAGCCCTGTGGATTGAAAGGGAAGTACTCGAACTCGCGGCTACGGCAGTCCAGGCGCATCAGTTTTCCTTCCTGTCCGAAGACACTGGCAAACTGATCCATGATACCGCAGTTTACGCCCACGTACTTGTGCTCTGTCGCTTGTCCGGCAAGTGCCATGTCCCACTTGGAGACCTTGTTGTCGCCGAAGAGGTCGTTCAGCGCGTAGGCGAAGCAACTCTCCAGCGCGGCAGAAGAGGACATGCCCGCTCCCAGGGGCACGTCGCCATAGAAGGCGGCGTTGAATCCCTTCACGTCCACACCCAGGGCCTTCATTTCTTGCACGATGCCATAGATATAGCGTGCCCAAGTAGTGCGGGGGCCTTCGGGATCGTCCACCTTGAATTCCACGCGGTCTTTCAGGTCGATAGAGTAAAGCATCACTGTGTTGAGCCCATTGGGGCGCACCTCGGCCATGATGCCCTTGTCTACCGCTCCGGGAAACACGAATCCCCCGTTGTAGTCTGTATGCTCGCCGATGAGATTAATGCGTCCGGGCGACATGTAGATATTGCCCGTCCTGCCGTCGAAATGTTTCACGAAACGGCTTCTTACATATTCTATGACCATGATGGTTTTGTTTTTTGTAGTTATTACTATGGATAGTTGGTGAAATCTGTGATGGTGGTTAATCTACGGGAATGTCCTTGTTCACGTTTTTGTAGCCGGTGAAGGCATAATAGAACATGTAGGCCATGGCCAGAAGGGGTATTACGTAGCTGACCATGTAGCCAGCCTTGTCGGCAATGTAGTTTTGTATCAAAGGCAGCACGCCTCCTCCTACCACCATCATCATGAAGATGCCCGAGGCTTGGGCGGTGTATTTGCCCAATCCCTCAGTGGCCAGGTTGAAGATGGAGGCCCACATGATGGAGGTGCAAAGGCCGCAGAGCACGATGAGCAATGCGCTGACGGGTACCATGGTCATGTCAAAGGAAGAACCAGTGAACAAGGGCATGTCGACGGTGACAGACTTTGGGGCCAGCATGGCGGCTATTATCAAGACCATGCCCACGGCATTGGTGCAAAGCATCATGGTGCGTGACGATATCTTGTCCGCGATGAATCCGGCGATGAATCGGCCTACCAGCATCAACAGCCAGTAGGTGCCTGCCACGAAACCGCCAATAGCGGCGGCGTTAGCCACGGACTCGGGCTGTGCCCATCCACCCTTAGAGGTGGTGTCGGAGAGATAGAAATTCAGCGTACCAGGCAAGCCTATCTCCACGCCCACATAGACAAAGATGGCTATTACGCCCAACGTGCAATGGCGGAAAGCCCAGGGACTGTGCTCAAACACGGTGTCCGCGGTGGTCTTGCCCATTTCAGGATCCTGGATGGGGATGAAGCCCAGGATGACAAAAGCACCTGCGAATACGCCCATGGCGATGTAGAGTACCAGGTTTACATCAGCCATCTGGGTGCTGGTGGTGACTGTTCCCACCAAAGCTCCTACGAGCATGGGTGTCAATGTTCCCGCCAAGGAATTCAGCGTGCCGCCAATGAGGTTGAGTTGGTTGCCTCGGTTGCCACCGCCTCCCAGCAGATTGAGCATGGGATTGACAACGGTGTTGAGCAGGCAAACGCAGAATCCAGACACGAACGCGCCCAGCAGGTAGACATAAAAGCCCGTCATGCCCTGCGGAAAACTGGAGAGGTATTGTATGAGCACGCCCACGAATCCTGTCCCGATGCCCAGCATGGCGGTCTTCTTGTAGCCTATCTTGGTGAGTAACTTTCCTGCTGGGATGCCCATGAACAGGTAGGCGAAGAAGTTCATGAAGTTGCCCATCATGCCCAACAGGTTGCTGCCGCCTATCTCGGGTTGGTTTTTCCAGATGACTCCCAGCGGGGCGGCCAGGTTGGTGACAAAAGAAATCATCGCATAGATGAACATCATCGTGATGATGGCGATGATGTTACTGTTGTTTTTACTATTCCCCATAATGCTAGAAACTTGTATGTAGGACGATGAGTGGAACGATCAACGCTCCACGCCAAACTTGTAGATGGTCTTTTGTTTGTATTGCTCGCCTGGTTTCAATACCACGGGTGGGAAATATGGGCGGTTGGGGCTGTCGGGGAAGTGTTGCGCCTCGAAGCAAATGCCGCTGCGGCGTGGGAAGGTGGCACCGTTCTGTCCCTTGTATCCCGTGGCCCAGTTGTCGGTGTAGAGTTGTACGCCTGGTTCTGTGGTATATACTTCCATGGTTCTGCCACTTACGGGCTCAGTTATCTTTGCGGCGAAAGATAATTCTCCAGGTTCTTTCTTGTTGAGCACGAAGCAGTGGTCATAGCCGCTTCCGTTCTTTATTTGTTCGTCATCAGCGTCTATGTCCTGGCCAACGGGTTTTGGCGTGCGGAAGTCGAAAGGCGTTCCTTCCACTTTCAGTATTTCTCCCGTAGGGATAGAAGTATTGTCAATGGGGATGAAGAAATCTGCGTTGATTTCGCATATGAGGTTGTCTATGGTGGGCGTTGGGTCAGCGATGCCTGCCAATGAGAAGAAACCGTGATTGGTCAGGTTGATGATGGTCTGCTTGTTGGTAGTGGCCAGGTAATCTATCACCAGTTCATTGTCATTGTTGAAGGTATAGACCACCGTGGTCTTCAATTCTCCGGAGAATCCTTCCTCACCGTATGCGCTCACATAGTTGAGCACTAGCGTTTGCTCATTCATCTGTATGGCGTTCCATACTCTTGCGTGGAAACCCGTGGGGCCGCCATGTAATGCGTTGGGGCCGTTGTTGATGGCTAGTTGGTATTCCTTGCCGTGCAGGGTGAACTTGCCTTCCTTGATGCGGTTGCCATAACGGCCGATGAGCGTACTCAAATAAGGTTCAGGGGAGTTGATAACATCCTGTATGTTGTCGTGCCCTTGCACCACATTGGCTAGGTTGCCGTTGCGGTCGGGTACCATAATGGCTACCAAAGCTCCACCATAATTGGTGATGGCCACCTCGTTGCCTTGTTTGTTCTTAAGGATGTAAAGGTCTGTTTGTTTTCCATTGATTGTGGCTTGGAAGTCGGAACGCTTCAAGCCGCAAATGTTCTGTGGGTCGGTGTTCATAATATCAAGTTTTAGATTCGTTACTCATGGTTATCTTTGCAAAGTAACGGAAAAAAACTGAGTATTACAAACTATTAGCTTTAAAAAATCAAAAAAACTTTATACTTAGCAAGTCTGCTACTATGTATGACGAACCGCCGACGAATATGAGATCGTTTTCGTTGCAATCTGACAGGGCGGCTTGGTATGCTTCGCCTACGTTTTTGTGGATTTTTCCCCTTAGCCTTCTTTGTTTCCCTTTCTTGGCTATAGCTTCTACAGGAATAGCCCGGTGGCTGCTGGCTTGCGTCCAATAGTAGCTCGCGTCTTTGGGGAGCATGTCCATCACTGTGTCTACGTCCTTGTCGTCTACCATGCCGAATATCACGTGCAGCCGCTGGCATGGCTGAGCTTTCAGTTGGGATGCGAGGTAAGTCCATGCCCCTACGTTGTGCCCCGTATCGCAAATAACCCTGGGTTTTTGTCTCAAGGTTTGCCATCTGCCCATTAAGCCAGTCAATTCGCAAACGTGATTGACTCCTTCCAGGAAAGACCGCTCACTGCAATCAATGCCCCGTTGGCGCAGTAAGTCTATGGACGAGAGGATGGTACGCATGTTTCGCTCTTGGTAATCTCCGCCCAATTGCGCCGTGAACTCCCTGTTATATAAGTGGTATTTCCTACCGCCATCAAGCGTTGCCCTGGAAGTGAGGGCGGCGTACTCTTCCTCGGCGAAGTGGATGGGGGCGTGCATGGCCTTGGCTTTGTCCAAGAACACGTTGCGGGTTTCCGCCACCGTCTCGCCTAATACAACGGGAATGCCCTCCTTGATGATACCCGCTTTCTCGCCGGCGATTTGTCTCAGGGTATTGCCAAGGAACTTTGTGTGGTCCAGGCTTATGTTGGTTATCACGGAGAGCAGGGGAGTGATGATGTTGGTGCAGTCCAGCCTTCCTCCCAGTCCTACTTCCACCACGGCGATATCCACTTCTTGCTCGGCGAAGTACTTAAAGGCCATCGCCGTGGTCAACTCAAAGAAAGAAGGGTGGAGTGGCTCGAAGAACGCACGCTCCCTCTCCACGAAGTCTACCACGTATTCCTCGCTGATACATTCTCCGTTTACCCGGATGCGTTCCCTGAAATCCACCAGGTGGGGCGAGGTGTAGAGTCCCACTTTATAGCCTTGCGCTTGCAGAATGGCAGCCAGCGTGTGGGAGCAAGAACCCTTGCCGTTGGTGCCTGCCACGTGGATTGTGCGGTAGCTAAGATGGGGATGGCCGAAGTGTTCGTCTAAGGCGAGCGTGTTTCCTAGCCCTTCTTTATAAGCGGAAGCACCCACATGTTCGAAAACAGGGGTGCTTGTGAATAGGTATTTCGTGGTTTCCTGGTAATCCATAGGTCTTCTTGCCTCTTGTTATTTGAATATGTTCTTGAAGAATGACTCGAAGATGGATTTCCTTTCCGTCTTGTCGCCCTTGAGGTTATCGCTGCCCCGTAGCGACTTTATCGCTTCTTTTTCCTCCTTGCTCAGCGTCTTGGGCACGTAGACACTCGTATTGACGATGATATCTCCCATTCCCCTTCCATAGCCCTGTACGGCTGGCAACCCTTTTCCTCTCAAGAGAAGTTGTTTGCCAGGTTGTGTGCCAGGCTCTATCTTGAGTGTAGTTGTGGAGCCATCTATTAGAGGCACTTCTACTTCTCCGCCCAATGCGGCCGTGGGGAAGTCGAGCAGCAGGTTGTAATATAGGTTCTGCCCATCCCTAACGTAGGTATCGTTCTCTTCTTCCGAAATCAATACTTGTATATCTCCGTTGATGCCGTTGTGAATGCCTGCGTTGCCTTTGCCGGGAATGTTAATGACCATTCCCTCAGCTACGCCTGCGGGTATGTTCACCTCCACCACTTCATCTCCTTTGACGACACCAAGCCCATTGCAATGGGTACACTTGTGGGTGATAATCACGCCCTCGCCGTTACATTGTGGGCAGGTGGTTTGTGTCTGCATCGCTCCAAACATGGTGCGAGCGGTCTTTATTGTCACGCCAGAACCACCGCAAGTGGGGCAGGTCTCTGGGCTGTGGCCACCCTCGCAACCCGTTCCGTGGCAGTGTGGGCAGGTGATATCCTTATGCACGTTAAATTTCTTTGTCACTCCCTTGGCCACCTCTTGCAGGTTGATTCTTACCCTGAGCCTGAGGTCGTTGCCCCGGTGGCGCGGGCGTTGTCCACCCCTGCTTCTGCCGAAACCTGAGAAACTGTCAAATCCAGAGTGCCCGCCAAAGATGTCGCCGAACATGGAGAAGATATCATCCATGTTCATGCCGCCACCGCTGAAGCCTCCGAACCCTCCTTGTGCTCCCTCAAAGCCAAATTGATCATATTGTTGGCGCTTCTGCGGGTCACGCAATACGTCGTACGCCTCAGCTGCTTCCTTGAATTTTTCTTCAGCTTCCTTGTTGCCGGGGTTGCGGTCAGGGTGATATTTGATGGCTATCTTGCGATAAGCTTTCTTGATTTCGTCCTCGCTGGCGTTTTTCGCCACGCCCAGCACCTCATAATAGTCTCTCTTAGCCATGTCGCTTTATTGTCCTACAGCCACCTTGGCGTGGCGGATTACCCTTTCATTCATCATGTATCCGGTCTGCATGCAGTCGATGACCTTCCCTTTTTTGTCGTCTCCCATGCCTGGTACCATGGCCACGGCCTCATGGAAATCCACGTCAAAATCCTTTCCTTCGGTTTCGATCTTTTTCACGCCCAAGGTCTCAAGTGACTTGATAAACTTATGGTATATCATTTGTACGCCTTCCTTGATAGCTTTCGGGTCTTCGCTCTTGTCGGCCAAGGCACGCTCGAAGTCGTCCAGCACGGGTAGTATAGCCACAACGGTGCGCTCGCCGCCGTTTAATATCAGTTCGGCTTTCTCTTTCAGGGTACGCTTCTTGTAGTTGTCAAACTCGGCCATTTGGCGCAGTAGCTGGTCTTTCAGTTTCTCGTTTTCCTGCTTCAGCGTCTCCACGGGGTCTGGCTCTGTGGGCTGTGGCTCCGCGTTGTCTTCCGCTTTCGCCTCAGTTCCATTCTGCTCTTTGTCCTCGGCGTTGGCGTTCTGTTGTGCCTCGTTGCTCATTTCGGGTTGTTTTTCCAAGTCTTCGCCCTCGATATTGATATTCTTTTCTTCTGTAGCCATAGTCGTTAGGTATTAAATTTTTCGTAAGTCTAAAAGCAAAAATTATGCCAAACCATACATCTTGGCTTTCTGCTCCTTGATTTGCTCGTCATAGATGTAGTCGTCATAAGTCATCAGTTTGTCGATGGTACCTTTAGGCGTGAGCTCTATGACACGGTTGGCCACAGTGTTGATAAATTCATGGTCGTGGCTAGCGAAGAGCACGTTGCCCTTAAACGCTATCAGGTTGTTGTTGAAAGCCTGTATGCTCTCCAGGTCCAGGTGGTTGGTAGGCGTATCGAGTATCAGGCAATTGGCGTTTTGCAATTGCATGCGCGCTATCATGCAGCGCATCTTCTCGCCTCCCGAGAGCACGTTCACCTTTTTCAACACTTCCTCGCCGCTGAAGAGCATCCTGCCCAGGAATCCTTTCATCACCACCTCGTTGCCAGGGCCGTATTGGCTGAGCCAGTCCACGAGATTCAGGTCGCTTTGGAAAAACTCCGTGTTATCCAGTGGCAAATAGGCCGTAGTGATGGTGACACCCCACTTGTAAGTGCCGGCTTGCGCCTCCCTGTTGCCGTTGATGATTTCAAAGAGAGCGGTCATGGCTTTGGGGTTATGGCTGAGGAACACCACCTTTTCTCCTTTTTCCACGTTGAAGTTCACGTTGTCGAAAAGAACCGTTCCATCTTCATCCACAGCCTTCAGGCCTTCCACCTCGAGTATTTGGTTGCCTGGTTCTCTTTCCATCTGGAATATGATGCCAGGATATTTGCGGCTTGAGGGCCGTATCTCTTCCACGTTCAGCTTGGCCAGCATCTTCTTCCTGGAAGTTGTCTGCTTGCTCTTGGCCACGTTGGCCGAGAACCGGCGTATGAATTCCTCCAGCTGTCGGCGTTTCTCCTCGGCTTTCATGCGTTGGTTTTGCGCTTGGCGCAGGGCTAATTGCGAACTTTCGTACCAGAAAGAGTAGTTGCCGGCGAACATGGTTACTTTTCCGAAGTCTATGTCCACGGTCTGTGTGCTGACGGCATCCAGGAAGTGGCGGTCATGAGAGACCACGAGCACGGTCTGCTCCAGGTTGCTCAGGTATTCCTCCAGCCACTCCACGGTGTCCAGGTCGAGGTCGTTGGTAGGCTCGTCGAGCAGCAGGTTATCGGGGTTTCCGAAGAGGGCCTTGGCCAGCATGACGCGCACTTTCTCGTTGTTGCTCAGCTCTCCCATCAGTTTTTGGTGGGCTTCCTCCTTCACGCCCAGGTTCTGCAAGAGTTGAGCGGCGTCGCTTTCCGCCTCCCAACCGTTCATCTCGGCGAACTTTTCCTCCAGTTCGGCGGCGCGGTTACCGTCTTCCTCGGTCATTTCCGCCTTGCCGTAGAGCGCCTCACGCTCCTTCATGTTCTGCCAAAGGGGCTGGTGTCCCATCAGCACGGTGTCTATTACTCTCACCTCGTCATACTTGAAGTGGTCCTGTTCCAGCACGGAGAGGCGTTCTCCCGGGCCCAACTCCACGCTTCCCTTGTTGGGTTCCAGTTCTCCACTGATAGCTCGCAATAGGGTAGACTTTCCCGCGCCGTTGGCGCCAATGACACCATAGATGTTTCCATTGGTGAACTTCAGGTTCACGTCTTTGTAGAGCACTCTTTTCCCGAATTGGATGGCAAGGTTCGTTACTGTAATCATTGTTTTCTTTATTACCTTAAAAATTCGCCCGCGAAGTTACGAAATTAATGCCTATCCGCCAAGACTTTCCGGTAAAAAAACGGATATGCCCAATTTTGCCGTGAGAAAAATGTTGCTGGCGTGATGGGATATTTCTTGGGATTTTTGTAATTTCGCGCCTTGTATGAGGAAAACAGCTTATAGTGAGGGGCAAGAACGATACGTTGCCTACAAAGTAGAAAGGGAAGCTCCGCTGTTGGAGTGGCTCATGGAAAACGTAAAAGGGCAAAGCCGTTCCAAGGTGAAGGCTACCTTGCAGGGAAGGGGCGTGCTGGTTAACGGCAAGGTGGTGACCCAGTTTGACGCTCCTCTCAAGCCTGGCATGACGGTCAGTGTCTCCAAGCGCAAGCGTGACGACGAACTGCGCAACCGCTACGTACGAATAGTTTATGAAGATCCTTATCTTGTGGTGGTGGAAAAGAACGTGGGCATCCTCAGCATGCAGGCGGGTCATTCCACGCTCAACGTTAAGAGCGTGCTGGACGACCATTTCCAGAAGTGCGGCAAGCATGTCCGAGCCCATGTGGTGCATCGCCTCGACAGGGATACCAGCGGTTTGATGATATATGCCAAAGACAAACAAACGGCCATGGACTTGGAACGGGATTGGCATCATACGGTCTACGACCGCCGTTACGTGGCCGTGGTGTCGGGCGTGATGCGAGACGACCAGGGCACCGTGGCCAATTGGCTCAAGGATAATAAGGCATACATTACCTATAGCAGCCCCGTGGACAATGGCGGCAAGTATGCTGTCACCCACTACAGGGTATTGCGCCGTGGCGAAAGCCATACACTCATGGAGTTCCAGCTAGAGACAGGACGCAAAAACCAGATACGTGTCCACACCGCGGATATGGGGCATCCCGTTTGCGGTGACCCGAAGTACGGCAATGGTGATGACCCGTGCCACCGTCTCTGCCTTCACGCTTACGTGTTGTGCTTTTATCATCCCGTGACGGGAGAGCGCATGGAGTTTTCCACGCCCGTTCCCGCTCCGTTCCTCAAGTTGTTTCAGTAATCGCGAATATTTGTGTCATGGAGAATTTCGGATATTACGTGTTTGTGCTGGTGGCTGTCATCGTGGGCATTATAGTGCTTAAGAAAGTAGCCACCTGCTTGTTGAAGACGCTCGTCTTGCTGATTTTGGTCGCCGTTTTGGTCGCTGTCTATTATTTCTGTTTCATGTAAGCGGCGGGCTGGTCTCGAATGTTTTTGAGGAAGAATTAGGCGGGTTTGCGAAACAAGTTATTTTGCTCTTCAATTTAACTTGTTTTCATCGGCAAAACAACTTATTTTCGTGAGCAAAACAACTTATTTTCTTTTGTTGGTTAACGCAAAAGAAAAGGACTGCGCACAAATGATTGTGGTACAGTCCTTTTTGATGTTTTATGTCAATTAATGATTTAGGGTAGCGGCTAGGGCTGGGCCATCAAGTATTGCTTGAAGGTGGAGAAGTCATTGGCCATGTGGACGCTTTGTTTCTTGCCTTTCATGAAGGCGGCGAGCCTTTCGGGTATCTCTATATCCTGCCCTATGATGGTGTCTACCTTCTCCTTGAACTTCGCGGGGTGGGCTGTCTCCAGGAAAACGCCCGTCTCGCCTTCTCTCAATCCTTCCCTCAAGGCTTGATAGCCGCATGCGCCGTGGGGGTCGAGGATATATCCCGTTCGGGTATAGCACTCCCGCATGGTTTCCCGTATGCGCTCGTCGCTATAGGTGGCACCGCTTACCAATTGGCAGATGCGCTGGTGGCTGCCTCCGAAGAGGTCGTATATGCGGGCGAAATTGCTGGGATCGCCCACGTCCATGGCGTTGGCCAGGGTCTGCCGGCTAGCCCTTGGGTGGTATTCGCCAGTTTGCAGGTATTGGTAGAAAATGTCGTTGGCGTTGTTGGCGGCTATAAATCGTTTGACGGGCAGCCCCATCATGTAGCCGAAAATGCCTGCCGTGATGTTGCCGAAATTGCCACTTGGCACGCAAACCACCAGGTTATCGGCCTCGCCCCGTTCCTTGAGCCGGGCGTAGGCATTGAAGTAATAGAAGGCCTGGGGCAGGAAGCGGGCCACGTTGATGGAGTTGGCGGAGGTGAGTTTCATGTGCTGGTTGAGCTCTTCGTCCATGAAGGCGGATTTCACCAGGGCTTGGCAGTCGTCGAAAACGCCATCCACTTCCAAGGCGGTGATATTCTGTCCCAGGGTGGTGAACTGGCATTCCTGTATTTGGCTAACCTTTCCTTTGGGGTAGAGCACATACACATGGATGCCCTCCACGCCCAGGAATCCGTTGGCTACGGCAGAGCCTGTGTCCCCGGAAGTAGCCACGAGCACGTTGACGGGCTGGCTTCCCTCCTGGCGCAGGAAGTAGCGTAGCAGGCGAGCCATAAACCTGGCGCCCACGTCCTTGAAGGCGAGCGTGGGTCCGTGGAAGAGTTCCAGGGCGTAGATACGTTCGTCTACGGGCACGACGGGCAGGTCAAAGGACAGCGTGTCGCAAACAATCTGGCGCAGGGCTTCCGCCTCCACGTCTTCGCCGAAGAAAGCGTCGGCCACCTGGCAAGCGATTTCTTGCGCTGACAGTCGCTCTATGCGGTCGAAAAACTCTTGGGGCAGTTTCTTGATGCGTTCTGGCATATAGAGGCCTTTATCTTCCGCCAAGCCTTTCACCACGGCTTTGTGAAGAGAGGAGATAGGTGCCTCGTGATTGGTGGAATAGTATTTCATTTTTTATGCTTTTTTGTTTATTGCGGGTAAGATTATATTCATAGGCTCATGAAGGCGCGCATGAATTCATTCAGCTCCAGCAGTCCGTATTCACCGCTTGCGCAACTCTCTTCGTCATAGTGCGTGACGCTGTCTGGCTGTATGCCAGGATGCCAGATAAGGAA
>OLPS01003614.1_pt1 | contig 11938 bp, 8 predicted proteins | sample 1673071 | NCBI WGS metagenome assembly OLPS01 (sample SAMEA3136752, study PRJEB25190) | human gut metagenome | reverse complement strand
TGCGTGCAGCCGAAATTACATCATACGCTGCAACGAAGATAAATAAGAATGAGCCGGTATCTCTTGAAGTACTGATGAGGATATGTCAGGTGTTTCACTGCGACATCGGAGATATATGCGAAGTTATTTTAGATGAAGATTAAAACACGGAGGTAATTATAGATGGCAAGGGCTGCTAAACCAAAGAAAGAAATATCAATGGAAGAAGCACTTTGGAAAAGTGCTGATAAACTGAGAGGTTCTGTTGAGCCTGCGGAGTATAAGCACGTTGTTCTGAGTTTATTCTTTCTTAAATTTGCCAGTGACAAGTTTGAGGAATGCCGTAATAAGATTATTGCTACACACGGCGAAAAGTATGCGGATATGAAACCGTTTTATACTCAGGAAAATGTATTCTATCTTCCTGAAGAAAGCCGTTGGAAGTACATTATTGAAAATGCAAAGCAGGACGATATTGCCCTGAAGATAGATACAGCACTTTATACGATTGAAAAGAACAACCCGGCACTGAAAGGTGCTTTGCCGGATAACTATTACTCCCGCTTACATATTGATACGGCAAAGTTGGCTTCTTTGCTTGATGAAATCAATCGTATCAACACTGATGATAAAGAGAACGACATTATAGGTCGTGTATATGAGTATTTCCTTAGTAAGTTCGCTCTTGCAGAAGGAAAAGGTAAAGGAGAGTTCTACACACCAAAGTGTATCGTAAACCTGATTGCCGAAATGCTTGAGCCTTACGATGGAATACTTTATGACCCTTGTTGCGGTTCGGGCGGTATGTTTGTGCAGTCTATCAAGTTCGTAGAAGCACACAGCGGTAATAAAAAGAAAGTGTCTATTTACGGTCAGGAATACACAAATACCACTTTCAAACTGGCAAAAATGAATTTGGCTATCCGTGGTATTTCTGCAAATCTTGGAGAAATGGCAGCCAATACATTTACCAATGACCAGCACAAAGACCTTAAAGCAGATTTCATTATGGCAAACCCGCCTTTCAATCAGAAGCAGTGGAGAGCCGAAAATGAGCTTGTAGACGACCCTCGTTGGAATGGTTATGAAGTCCCGCCGACAAGCAATGCAAACTATGGTTGGATACTGAATATTGTTTCCAAACTTTCACAAAACGGTGTGGCAGGTTTCCTGCTTGCTAATGGAGCATTATCCGATGATGGCACAGAGCTGAAAATCAGACAGCAGCTTATAGAAAATCACTTGGTAGAAGCGATTATTATTCTTCCGAGAAACCTTTTCTATACCACAGACATCAGCGTTACCCTTTGGGTACTCAATAAGAATAAAAAGGCTCGTGTTGTGGAACAGAACGGAAAGCTCAAACGCTATCGTAACCGAGAAGATGAAATACTCTTTATGGATTTACGACAGATGGGCAGTCCTTATGAGAAGAAGTACATTGAATTGACAGAGGAAGATAGAGCTAAAGTTACAAGTGTATATCATAACTGGCAGCAGGAAGGCTATGAGGAAACTTATGAGAATGTGCCGGAGTTTTGCTATTCTGCTTCTTTTGATGAAGTAAAGGAAAAAGGATTTACTCTTGTACCGAGCAGATATATTGAGTTTGTCAATCGTGATGAGAACATCGACTTTGATACAAAAATGAAGTCGTTGCAGGGAGAACTCAAAGAACTTCTTGTTCAAGAGGAAAAATCCAAATCAGATTTGCTTGCTGTATTTAAGGAGTTGGGATATGAAATCGAATTATAATCAGTTAGGACAATATATTGAAATGGTATCCAGAACAAACTCTGATTTGAAATATGGTATTGAAGATGTTCGAGGTTGTTCTAATACAAAGCAGATGATGCAAACAAGGGCAAACTTAATTGGACGTACTTATGAGAAATTCATTGTTTTAAGACCGCAGGAGTTTGTATTTAATAGACGTACAACTCGCAATGGAGAAAAAATCGGTATGGCGTACAATAATACCGATAGAGAGTATATTTTTACGAATGATTATGTCGCATTTAGAGTTAAGCAGGAATATCTTGATAAATTGCTGCCAGATTATTTGTACATGTTCTTTTGTAGGGACGAATTTGATAGATATGCTCGATATAAGTCAACTGGTAGTGCCACGGAATTCTTTAACTGGGAGGATATGTGTGCAGTCCCATTTGAAATTCCACCAATGGATTTTCAACAGCTTGTTGTAAATGCTTATAAGGTTTTGAACGAAAGAATAGAAACTAAACAGAAGATAAATGATAATTTAGCGGCTTAATATGCCAGCTTTGCCAATAAAACAGATTGCAATTCATAAAGTCTTTGAATTTCGATAGTATTTGCTTCGATTTGCTCATTAAATATATCGAATTTATGTTGAAAGTCCTCTATAACTTCTGCTGGGGGTACGAGGATTTTCATTGACTGTATATTGTACATCGGTAACTTAGATTGAACTGCACCAACTGTTAATAATTCAATCTCTTTTATTTGCTTTTTATAGCAAAGAGTATAGTAAAGATAATCAGGGGTAACCGTATGAATATTAGCCAGTTTAACGCAGTTTTCAGTAAGGTTTGCATTGTTGAGCGAAGTATGTATTTTTCCTATCAAGCCAATAGTTCCAACGATAGAAATAACAATATCGTTAGTATTGACAATATACCGTGATATAGCAGAATGTGTTTCTTCATCAATATATTGAAATTGATTGGTCAGACACACATACCGATTGCTTCCCAAATCACGCACACGGATATATGGGTGTGCGGTTGGAGTATCAAGCAGTTCGCCATCGGCAGGGAGTCGTTTCCCACCTTTAATTGAACAAAGACTATCTAATGTAGCAATACTGTAACCATCTGGTAGTTCATTTTCATTATAAAAAGCTGCAAATTGCTCCTGAAACAATGATTGAGCAGTTTCTTCTAAATTATCATTTACAATAGAACTCCCATCAGTGGCGGGAGTTAAAACAAGGGACTGCCACTGGTAGTCGTTCTCTTAAAAAACAAAAGGAGAATTGACTATGAAAAAGAACCTAATTACAGATGTTATTCAAGGAATGTTACCTTACCTGAATAACGCACAGACAGAAAGATTGCAAGAGGTGTTGCAGCATACACTTTTTGATTATGAGGTAACAAAGACAGAAAGAGATAAGGAACTTTCAGAACAGAATTTAGTAGAATCTTTCCTATCGGCAAAGCGTATTGAAGGCTGTTCGGAGAAAACCTTGAAATACTATAATGCAACGATACAATCGATGCTTGATGGCATTGGAAAGGGTATCAAATATATTGTGACCGACGATATTCGTTGCTATTTGACCGAGTATCAGGCTAAGAAAAAATCAAGTAAGGTTACGATAGATAATATAAGACGAATACTTTCCAGTTTTTTCTCTTGGCTTGAGGACGAGGATTATATTTTGAAAAGTCCGGTCAGGCGAATACATAAGGTTAAGACCGGAACGAACATTAAAGAAACCTACTCTGATGAAGCACTTGAATTGATGAGGGATAATTGCAAGGAACTCAGGGACTTGGCAATGATTGATATGCTTGCCTCAACGGGTATGCGTGTCGGAGAAATGGTGTTGCTAAATCGTGAGGATATAGATTTTAACGAAAGAGAATGTGTTGTTTTCGGTAAAGGGGATAAAGAGCGAATAGTTTATTTTGATGCAAGAACAAAAATACATTTGCAGAACTACTTGAATAGCCGAAAGGACGATAATCCGGCACTTTTTGTATCATTACAATTTCCGTATAATCGAATGAATATCGGAGGTATTGAAGTGAGATTACGACAGCTTGGAAAACGATTGGGACTAAATAAGGTACACCCTCATAAATTCAGGCGAACACTTGCGACAATGGCAATAGACAAAGGAATGCCAATAGAGCAGCTTCAGCAGCTCTTGGGACATAAAAGAATAGATACTACATTGCAATATGCAATGGTTAAGCAGAGTAATGTGAAAATTGCTCATAGAAAATACATTGGTTAAGGTGGTAGGAATGAAAGAAGGATACAGATTTCTTGGGGAATATATACGACAGGTAGATATTCGCAATAAGGAAGGAAAAAAAGAAAATCTCTTAGGTGTTTCTGTACAAAAGCAGTTTATTCAGTCTATTGCAAATACTGTTGGGACAGATTTTACAAAGTATAAGATAGTTAAAAAAGGACAATTCACATATATACCAGATACCTCTCGTAGAGGAGATAAAATCGCTATTGCATTGCTTGAAGATTATGAAGAAGGGCTTGTAAGCAATGTTTATACAGTATTTGAGGTGATAGATACAGAGAAACTTTTGCCGGAATATTTAATGTTGTGGTTTAGCCGCCCTGAATTTGATAGATATGCTCGTTTTAAATCGCATGGCAGTGTACGTGAAGTAATGGATTGGGAGGAAATGTGTAAGGTGGAACTTCCAGTACCAGATATTGAAAAGCAGAGAAAAATTGTGAAAGCCTACAAGACAATAACCGATAGAATAGCTTTGAAACAGAAGATAAATGATAATTTAGTAGCTTGTATTGATACTATATTCAATGAACAATTTGGTAATTTCAAAGCATTAGCTGAAAGTTCTACTGCTAATACTGATTTTAGTTCATTGCCTGATGGGTGGACTATTGAAAATGCAGTTCATTCGTTTGATATTTCTATTGGAAAAACACCTCCAAGAAGTGAGCCAGAATGGTTTACCAGTAATCAAACGGATAATGTTTGGATTTCAATAGCGGATATGAAAACAAACTCCCCGTTTATTTTCAAAAGTGCAGAATATTTAACCAATGAAGCAGTAAAAAAGCATAATGTAAAAATAGTTCCAGCTAATTCAGTATTGCTAAGTTTTAAAATGACAGTTGGTCGAGTTGCAATAGTGACTAATGAAGTAACTACAAATGAAGCGATTGCTCATTTCCCTTGCACAAAAGAAAATCTTTTCTTTGTGTATTGCTATCTGAAAAATTTTAATTACGGTTATTTAGGCAGTACTTCTTCAATAACGACAGCCATAAATTCTAAAATAATTAAAGAAATGCCATTTTTAATGCCAAGCAAAAAAGAATTAGATTTGTTTAACCACAAAGTTTCAGGTTTATTTGAACAATTAAAATACATTTCAAAAGAGCTTGATATTCTTGAAGAATTATCAAAAATGTTACTACCGCAGTTATTAGGACACTGTTAAGCCACTAAATTATCATTTACTGCAAGGAGTGTGAAAAATGGATAAAGAAAAGTTAATCAAACTTGCAGAGGATTTATATCAAAGTGCATTTGACGCTAATGCGTATTATGCAATTATGATGCAGTATAGAGAAATGAGCAAGAAGTATAACGATGAAATGAATCTTTCTCCTGCCTTTTATCAAGTAGTGTATGGGGCGTTGCAAAAGGCTTGTTTTATGGAAATTGCAAAATTGTATGATAAAACAAAAGACGTTGTTTCAGTTGGGTTGCTCTTAAAGTATTGCAGAGATAATTTGGACTTATTTCCAGAATATAGAGATATAGTAACAATTAAGGAAGAGGGTAGAGAATATTCTTTCCAAGTTCCATATCAGCATCATTTGAAACCAACGGAAGAATGTTTCTATGAAAATGAAGTGAAAAGCCAAAGAGAAATTCTAAAATTATTTGATACACCTGATTTTGAAAAAGTACCAATACAAGTTAATCTGACATTTTCAGAATTTTTAGGATTGTATCAAAAGCGTTTTTGCTCTCTCAGCAAAAAACAAGAGAATATTCGTGTTCAAAGAAACAAGATATATGCTCATAATGACGAGAAACATATTTTAGCAGAAGAAAAAGTATGGGATAAAAATCCGGTTACATATCCTGATATTCAGGAGTTGATAGATTTTGCTCTTGATTGCACGAGGCTAATACTTGGGGCATTGACTGGAGTAAGTCGTGCAGTAAGTTATGGAAATATAGATGATATGGAAGGAACTCTAATGCTTGCCAAATTGGGACTGAAATATCAGGATTATGAAATGGAACAGCGACATAAGCAAATATTGAAAGAGATATATGCTGATAAAAAGGAGTGAACGCAATGGCAAATTTTAATGAACACGCATTGGAAATGTCAATAATGGAGTTGTTCAAAGACGAGGGCTACACCTATGTCAGTGGCGACCAGATACACAGAGAAAGGACAGAGGTTCTGCTTACGGACGACATGAAGCAATACCTTTATAATCGCTATGCGAAAGACGGTATCACACCGAGTGAGGTGGATAGTGTCATTCTAATGCTGCGTAATATTTCCGGTACGATTTATGAAGCAAACAAAGCTGTATTTAAGTTGCTCTGCGATGGATTTATTCTTAATCGTGAGGATAGAACGCAGAAAGACCTCTATATTGAACTTATTGATTTCGACACTCCCGAAAACAATATTTTTAAAGTGGTTAATCAGTTTGAAATTGAAGGCGTAAATAATCAGTTGCGTATTCCGGATGGCATTGTGTTCGTAAATGGTATTCCTGTTGTTGTTCTTGAATTTAAGAGTGCGGTACAAGAGAATACGACCATAATGGACGCATATAAGCAGCTTACAATTCGTTACCGTAGAGATATTCCGGAGATTTTTAAATATAATGCGTTTGTTGTTATCAGTGACGGAGCAAATAATAAATATGGTTCTTTCTTCAGCCCGTATGATTTCTTCTATGCGTGGAGAAAGATAAACTCAGACGATAAAGAACTGGACGGTATCAATTCCCTTGTGACAATGGTAAAAGGACTTTTCCGAAAAGACCGTTTACTTGAAGTTATCAAAGATTTTATTTATTTTCCAGATAACTCAGATAAGGATTTGAAGATAGTGTGTCGTTATCCACAGTTCTTTGCGGCAAATAAATTGTATGAGAATATCAAGGCTCATCTTCGCCCTGAAGGAGATGGTAAAGGTGGTACATACTTCGGAGCAACAGGGTGTGGCAAGAGTTATACAATGCTTTTCCTTACCCGTATGCTGATGAAAAGCAAATACTTTTCTTCCCCGACTATTCTCATTATTACAGACAGAACAGACCTTGACGACCAGCTTTCCAAACAGTTTGTAGGTTCAAAGAAATATATCGGAGATGAAACTGTTGTAAGTATTGAGTCCCGTGAGAAACTTCGTGAGGAGCTCCAAGGACGAGAGAGTGGCGGTGTTTATCTGACTACCATTCAGAAATTTACAGAGGATTTGCAGCTTCTTACAGACAGAACGAACGTTATTTGTATTTCTGATGAAGCACACAGAAGCCAAATCAATCTCGACCAAAAGGTTAAGATTACAGAGTCAGGTGTTCAGAAAACCTATGGCTTTGCCAAATATCTGCACGACTCTTTACCAAATGCAACTTATGTTGGATTTACCGGAACTCCGGTTGATGGAACAATCGAAGTCTTTGGTGGTGTTGTAGACGCATATACAATGACGGAAGCTGTTAAGGACGGTATTACAGTTAATCTTGTTTACGATGGTCGTGCAGCTAAGGTTATGCTTAATCAGGACAAGGTAAGACAGATTGAAGAATATTATGCACAGTGTGAGCTTGAGGGAGCAAATGAACATCAAGTGGAAGAAAGCCAGAAAGCAGTTGCCAAAATGGAAGTTATTATTGGCGACCCTGACAGACTTCGTGCTGTTGCGGAGGACTTTATCAAACATTATGAAACCCGTGTGGCAGAAGGTGCCACTGTAGCAGGCAAAGCAATGTTTGTATGTTCCAACCGAAATATAGCATACGATTTCTATAAAATAGTAAAGGAACTCAGACCGGAATGGACAGAAAAGAAGATTTGTGATGACGGGGTTGTTCTGAGTGAAAAAGATAAAAAAGAGTTGAAGCCAATGGAAAAAATTAAGTTGGTTATGACTCGTAATAAAGATGATGAAAAAGACCTCTTTGATATGCTTGGCACAAAAGAGGATAGGAAAGAATTTGACCGTCAGTTCAAAAATCCGAAGTCAAACTTTAAGATTGCCATTGTTGTAGATATGTGGCTGACTGGTTTTGATGTGCCGGAGCTTGATACGATTTACATTGATAAGCCTATTCAGCAGCATACCCTTATTCAGACGATTTCCCGTGTAAATCGTGTATGCGAGGGCAAGGATAAAGGCTTGATTGTTGACTACATAGGTATCAAAAAAAACATGAACACTGCCCTCAAGAAATATACGAATTTTGAGAGCGAAGAATTTGAAGGTGTGGAGCAGTCTATCACGATTGTAAAAGACCAGTTAGAAGTTCTTGGTCAGATGTTCCATAACTTTAACAGCAGTGATTTCTTCAATGGTTCGCCTACCGAACAGCTTGCCTGCCTGAACCGTGCGGTTGAGTATGTGCAGTTGTCTGAAGAACTGGAAAGAAGATTTATGGCAGCAGTCAAGAGAATGAAACAGGCATTTAACCTTTGTAGTTCAAGTGAGAAATTCTCTGATGAAGATAAAGATTATATCCATTTTTATTGTGCTGTCCGTTCTATCCTTTTCAAGTTGACAAAAGGCGATGCACCGGATATTGAGCAGATGAACGCTCGTGTCCGTAAAATGCTTGAGGGTGCAATTCAGTCTGATGGCATTGAGGAATTATTTGAAACCGGAAAGCATATATCGGTGGATATTTTCAGCGATGAGTATATGGATAAGATAAATGCTATTCAGTTGCCGAATACGAAAATTAAGATACTTCAAAGACTTCTTTCTCAGGCGATTGACGAGTTTAAGAAAGTTAATAAGATTATGGGTGTGGAATTTGCAGACAGACTCAAGAAAGTTGTTGATGAGTATAATAACCGTCGTCGTGATGAAGCGTATGCCAACGAAGTCCTTGATGATGTTGCGGAGCAGCTTGCACAGTTGTTGTCTGAACTGAAAACAGAAAAGAACTCCTTCAAGAATATGGGTATAGATTATGAAGAAAAAGCTTTCTATGATATTTTGAAAGCAGTTTCCAAGAAGTTTGAGTTTGAATATCCGGACGATAAAATGATTGAACTATCCAAGAGGATAAAGCTGATTGTTGATGATAAGTCACGCTATACCGATTGGTCTGCCCGTGATGATATTAAGGCAAACTTGCAAGTGGATTTGATATTGCTGCTTGATGAGTTCGGCTATCCGCCAGTAACCATTGATGATGTTTACAAGGAAGTTCTTGAGCAGGCAGAGAACTTCAAGAAATATGCGAATTAAAAACTGATTGTATCAGGAGTAATTTTCAGAAGATAGAACTTAGAAGAGAAAGGAATTGGATTATGTCAAAATTAAATGTTGACCAAAAAACAATAAAAGATTTATTTCAGAGTAAAAAATCGGACTTTTTAATACCAGATTATCAAAGACCTTATGCTTGGGGCGAAGCTGAATGCAGAACGCTTTGGGACGATATATTTTCATTTGCTATTCCCGATGAAGGAAAGACAGAATTTGATAGTAATAGCGAGTATTTCCTCGGTCCGATTGTAACTTTTAGAAATGAGGATAAGTTAGAGGTTATTGATGGACAGCAGAGATTGACAACTCTTATGTTGCTTTTAAGAGCGTTCTATTCTAAGTTCGGTCATATGCAGGACAAGGCTTCTATATCAACAAAGCAGAACATTGAAAAGTGTTTATGGAAAACTGATGAATTTGGCGAGCCTGATATGTCACAGCTCAAGATAGACTCTGAGGTTGCTACTGATAATGATAAGGAAGAATTTCTTGAAATATTAAGAACAGGAATTGTCAATAAAGAAATGAAAAGCAAATACGCTTGCAACTTCAGATTCTTCCAGAATAATATTGATGAATTTTTGTCCAAATACCCTACTTACTTTGCTTATTTACCTACCCGTATTATGAATAACTGTATTCTCCTTCCGATTGAAGCTGAGTCGCAGGACACAGCGTTGCGTATTTTTTCAACGCTTAATGATAGAGGAAAGCCGCTGTCTGATGCGGATATTTTTAAGGCACAGTTTTATAAGCATTTTTCTAAATTGGGTAAAAAAGAAGAATTTATTGCTCAATGGAAAAAGCTCGAAGAACTTTGTGAGAGAATATTCCATCCGATTTCTGGTACACCGATGGACGAATTGTTTACACGATATATGTATTTTGTCCGTGCAAAAATGGGGATTGTATCATCTACAACAGAAGCTTTAAGAAAATTTTATGAGAAAAATTCTTATGCCCTTTTGAAAGATACTAATACATTAACGGAATTGATTGTATTGGCTGAATTTTGGGAAGATGTTTCCAATCAAGATACCGAAAGATTTTCAAATAGAGTTTTGAAGCAATTTTTTGTATTGAACTATGCTCCGAATGGAATGTGGACATATTTTGTATCCGTATATTTTATGCAAAATAAAGATGATGAAGGTTTGCTTGATGATGAGAAGTTCTATACATTCTTGCAAAAGATAACTGGATTTATATGGACGTATGCTATTACAAATCCGGGTGTAAATGCACTTAGAACACCAGTGTATGCTGAGATGGTAAATATCGTAAATGATAAGCCTGTTGAATTTTCAAAATATAAGTTCGATGCAGATACTATAAGAAGTATGTTTGATAATTTCAGCTTCAATAATGCACGTCCAATTACAAAAGCAATGATAGCTTGGTGGGCATATCAGAATGATAAACAGCCACTACTTTCACTTGAAACTACTTTTGAGATTGAACATATTTATGCTCGGAATAGAAACGAGAAAGAAAATTCATTAACAGATGCTCGAAATGTAGAGTCATTGGGCAATAAAGCATTACTTGAGAAAAGAATCAACATTCGTGCTTCTGATTATCGTTTTACGGATAAGAAGAAGTATTACGAGGGATTTACAAACAGTAAAGGTCAGATAAAAGAGGGAACAGGTGTTGTTGAACTTCTTGACCTGACGGCTACATCGGCTGACTTTACCGAGAATGATATTATTGACAGATATAAAAAGATGATTGATTGCTTTATCAATTACTTGCAGAAAAACAGTTTGATTAAATAGTATTTTAGAAAGGTCGGGCTATGGAAACAAAGCCAAGGATTTTATACCTACAAAAGATTTTACTGGAAAGAACCGATGAAGAAAATCCTCTTTCCACAACACAGTTAATCAATATATTGAATGATGAATATGGAATATCTGCACATAGAACTACTGTTACGAAAGACATTGCTGCACTTCAGGAGTTTGGAATGGATATTGTTACTATCCATTCTACTCAGAGCAAATACTTTGTAGCCAGCCGCAAGTTTGAACTGCCGGAACTGAAACTGCTGATAGATGCAGTGGAGTCATCGAAGTTCATTACAAAGAAGAAAAGCGAAACTCTGATTGAGAAGATACATACGATGACCAGTCCGGGGCAGGTGGCAAAGTTGAAGCGTAATAACTATGTGGTCAATCGCATTAAGCCGGATAATGAGCAGATATATTATATCATTGACGCTATAAACGATGCCATCAATACAGGTAAACAGATTTCTTTTCAGTATTATGATTATACCGGATTAAAGAAAAAGGTTCTAAAGAACAAGGGCGAAGTGTATAAGCTCAGTCCGTATAAACTTCTCTGGTGTGGGGACTATTATTATGTTCTCGGATATTCAGAGAAGAAAAGCAAGGTTATCAATTTCAGGGTAGACCGTATTGCTTCCAAGCCGGAGATATTGGATAAAGATATTATTCCTATGCCGGATGATTTTGATATTGAGAATTACACAAAGGAAGTATTCTTTATGTTCTCAGGCGAGAAAGTCCTTGTAGATTTACGGTGTGATAACAGTCTGATGAAAACAATGGTTGACCGCTTCGGAGAAGATGTGACAACCCTTGCGTATGATATGACTTCTTTCAGGGTACAGACCGAAGTATCAGCCAGTCCGACTTTTTTCGGTTGGGTGTTTGGCTTTAATGGCAAGGTACAGATACTTGCACCGGAAA
>OLPS01003607.1_pt1 | contig 11957 bp, 8 predicted proteins | sample 1673071 | NCBI WGS metagenome assembly OLPS01 (sample SAMEA3136752, study PRJEB25190) | human gut metagenome | reverse complement strand
ATTCGCCACCGTCTGTCAAATCAATCTATCCGCATGAAACATTAAGGACGCATCAAGCCCCTTCTCTCCGTTTTTCGCCCGTCATGAACTACTTGGTAGATTGTAAGGCATGCCCCACACATCTACCAAAGCAAAAACCACCACAAAGGTGCCTGGCCCCTTTGTGGTGGAAGTGACGTTTGCCCAGATAAAACCTACCGAAATAAACCTGTCCCTTTTTGGCAGGTTTTAGGCCAGATGATCTTGGATGAGATCGCAGATGGCTCGGGCGTCGTTGATGTTGATGGCTCGGGTCGCAAAGCCGGCATCGAAGGCCTGGCGCGCCAGGGCCTCGTTGCAGGCAAGGGCCAGCGTGCGGCCGTCGACCAGGTCGAGCGAGCTCTTGCCGCGCAGACGGTCGACACCGGAGCGCGCGACCACGATGTTGTCGAAGCCCTCGGTCTTGTAGCCCTCGATGATCACCACGTCGACATCGTTGTAACGCGACAGCAGCTCGCGAGCGGGCATCTCGTCCTCCTCGCGCGTGTCGGCGTACTCCGCCCAGCGCGTGGCGCAGATGAGTCCCACGTGCTTGGATCCGGCTTGGTGATGACGCCAGGTATCCTTAGCGGGTACATCGATATCAAAGCCGTGGTGCCCGTGATGCTTGAGCGAACCCACGCGCAGGCCGCGGCGGGGGAGCTCGGCGATAACCTTCTCGACGAGCGTGGTCTTGCCCGAGTTTTGGTAGCCGATAAACGCGATCGCGGGGACGGCCGGTGTCGGAGCTGCGGGTGCGACGGCGACGGGTGCGCTCGCGGGTGCGTTGTCCGCGGTCCCCACGGCCTCAACAGCAGCAACCTGACGCTCGGCACGATCCCACACGCCCGAGCGGCCGCCCTCCTTGTGCAACAGGCGCACGTCGACGATCTCCATGCCGCGATCAACTGCCTTGCACATGTCATAGATGGTCAGACACGCGGCACTCGCGCCGGTCAGAGCCTCCATCTCGATACCCGTCTTGCCCGTCACGCCCGCCGTAACCAGAACGTAAAAGCCAACCTGCCCGTCCGCGCGCGCCGGCGCCCAGCCCTCGGGCACGTCCTCGGCCGGCATCCCCGCCGAAGCAATGGGCGCAATGTCGCACTTACTCTTGGTAATGAGCAACGGATGGCACATGGGGATGATGTCGCTCGTGCGTTTGATGGCCATAATGCCCGCCACGCGCGCGCAGGCAAGCACGTCGCCCTTTTTGGCGCGGTCCTGCAGCACCATGGCCTGCGTCTCGGGGTGCATGAGGATGGTGCCCTCAGCAATGGCGATGCGATGCGTCTCGGCCTTGTCGGACACGTCGACCATGCGCACCTCACCCTTGGCGTCCACATGCGTCAGCTCATCGCGACGGGCGTCACGGGCGGGCTCGACGACAGCGCTGACAGACGGCTGCACGGACGTGTCGGCGCTGCCAGCATTCGCCGCAGCCGTGACTTTGTGGGCAGACATCGCGGCCCTGCGAGCGGCCTTGGTGGCATCGGCGTACCTGCTCTTGGCCATATGATCATCCTCCGATTTGGGACATAAATCGTTGCGTGCCCTCAATTATCGCGTGTTCCTGCGGTTTGTGGGCCACGGCATCGCGCCAAATCGAAAGTACCTGCATATCATCACCACGGCGCAGGGCGTCGCGCACCGAATACTCGGCATCGCTGAACAGGCACGGACGCACGTTGCCATCGGCCGTCAGACGCAGACGGTTGCAGTTCGCGCAAAAATGATTGGACATGGCGCTAATAAAGCCGACCGTTCCCGCCGCACCCGGAAAGTGCCAATAGCGCGCAGGGCCCGCGCCGGCAGGAGCGTCGTTGATGTCGAGCGGCTCGAGCTCGCCCAGTCCCGCCGCGGCGGCCCCGGCATTGATGCGCTCCCGCAGCTCGTCGCTCGGCACGGTGTCGCTCGCGTCCCACAGCTCGGGATTGAGTGTGGGCGCGTGAGGGTCTACGGCACAATGTGAGCTCGTACGTTCGTCGCCGATGGGCATGTATTCGATAAATCGCAGGTGGATGGGGCGGTCGACGGTCAAGCGCGCGAGGGCCGCCACATCCTGGTTGAGCCGGCGCACTACAACGCAGTTGACCTTAACGGGCTCAAAGCCCCAAGCCAGTGCCGCGTCGACGCCGGCCATGGTCTGCTCGAGCCGGCCCAGGCGCGTGATCTTTCCAAACAGCGTAGGGTCGAGTGTGTCGAGCGAGATGTTGACGCGGTTAAGCCCGGCATCTTTGAGCTGCGGCGCCAGCTTGGGCAGCAGGGCACCGTTGGTGGTAAGCGAGATGTCCTCGATCTGCGGAATCGCGCGGATGTCGCGAATGAGCGGGATGATACGGCGGCTGACCAGCGGCTCGCCGCCCGTCAGGCGCACGCGGCGAATGCCCTCCCCCGCTACCAGGCGCACAAAGCGGGCGATTTCCTCGGCACTGAGCAGCTCATCGTGTGCACGGGGCGCCACGCCATCGGCCGGCATGCAGTAAATGCAGCGGAAATTGCACTTGTCGGTAACGGCAATGCGTAGGTAGTTGATATCGCGGCCAAAACCGTCATGTTGCACGTGCCCGTCCACGCAGCCCTCCCCTCACGCGGCGTTTTATTCTTCGGAAAACATAATACCCCACGAGAGAATCACGCCGACACCCGTACGACAGGACAGGTCGCTTCGAGCAAGACCGGCTTCCCAAGCCCATCCTCAGCATACAAACCATCACAACATTCGATGCTTTTCCCGATTTTGGCGAAAAACGTCGAATGTTGTGATGGTCTGCCTGCCCACGGCACCCCGCGGAAGGACCAAAGCGCCCCTAAAGGCCGCCGTCCCAGTGTCGAATCACGAACTCTCGCAGATCGTTTTGCCGTTTCTGGAACGCTTCGCTTCGGTCACACTTAAGGCCCATAGCGAGTGCGATGGCGTTCATCGCCCGGTGCAATTGCAGCTGGTGGGCAAACTGAGTCCCGGTGAGGACGATCATCCTAAAGCCCAGCGCGCTTAGCACGGTCATACGCTCCGCATCCGACGCACTGCGCTGTTTATCAAGATGGTCCGAGCCGTTGTATTCAATCCCCGTACCGCTCGCAGGCGCATATACGTCGATCTCGAAATACCCGGCCTTTGCGAGATACTTGAACTCGTTGGGAACATCGACCCGATGGTTGAGCTCGATCTTGGCGTATCCCAGCCCTCCCTGGGAACGTTTTGCTACGACCATGATTGCGGTGGCCGTCTCCATGGGCGACCGCGCGCCATCGTGCACGCGCTTGAGCACGGCGGTCGCGCGTATAGCCCCCTGACGAGATCGGTTCTCATTGCAATAGGCAATCATGTCGGCAACGGTATACCTCTGCCCCATCTCGACATAATCGCCTGTCGACAGATGATTCAAATGGTATCGGGCGCAGATTTCGTAGCCATATTCCAGCTGCTCGGGCTCACTCATCCACGAACCCGCCTGGACAAAGCACATGACCTCATCAACCACCAGAAGGCCCTCCGCCACCTCGATAAGATGGCCTGGAGGTACCGGCGCTCCAAACACGTGGCACCTAAATCCAGCCGGCGTCGAGCGCTCAAAATCGAAGTTGACGAGCGTGTCGACATGATCGAGCTCTTCTCGTGGAATACCAAGCGAAACCAGATAGTCGGCAACAATCCCGGCAGCCGTTGAAGCCCTCAGCCCCTTGGCATCTAGCCCCAATTTGGGCAGGCTCGCGGTCGGCTCCGCCTCGTTAGCAAGCGAGTCCTCATCGTATAGGCTGCTTGCTCGCGAGAGCGGCTCGGACGGGCGCGCCACGTTGTGGTACAGCCAGGCGGTCTTATGGGACAGGACGATCGGCAGGTCCATGAGCCCTCCAATGGAGTCGGATAACCAACCTTATTCCCCTGCTCACGGGTCCGCACACCTTCGTGCACAAGAAAGCGATTCCACCCGGTCGAGTGGCAGAAAAACCATCACAACATTCGATGCTTTTCCCGTTTTTGGCAAAAAACGTCGAATGTTGTGATGGTTTGAGGCGAGGTGAGGAGCATGGAGGGACCAAAGCATCGTGCTCGAACGGGTTAATCCAACTCTTTTAAGCCATGCGCCAGCTGCCAGTACTCGCCGTGCTGGGCGAGCAGCTCTTCGTGGGTGCCGCGTTCGATGATGCGGCCGTGTTCGAGGACCATGATGGCGTCGGCGTCGCGGACGGTGGACAGGCGGTGCGCGATCATAAACGTGGTGCGTCCGCGCATGATGCGGTCCATACCGCGCTCGATGAGCTTTTCGGTACGCGTGTCAATGGAGCTCGTGGCCTCGTCCAGGATGAGCACCGGCGGATCGGCGACGGCCACGCGCGCGATGGCGAGCAGCTGACGCTGACCCTGCGACAGGTTGGCGCCGTCGGCCGTGACCGGTGTGTCGTAGCCCCGCGGCAGACGGCGGATAAACGAGTCGGCGCAGGCGGCCTCGGCAGCGGCGCGTACCTCCTCGTCGGTCGCGTCGAGCTTGCCAAAGCGGATGTTCTGCGCAATGGTGCCGCTAAACAGGTGCGTGTCCTGCAGCACAATGCCGAGCGACCCGCGCAGGCTGGCCTTGGCAATGTGCTTGACGTCGATGCCGTCGTACGTGATCTCGCCGTCATCGACCTCGTAGAAGCGGTTGATGAGGTTGGTAATGGTCGTCTTGCCGGCGCCCGTGGAGCCCACAAACGCAATCTTTTGCCCCGGCTTGGCAAACAGGTTGAGGTCCGTGAGCACGCGGGCGCCCGGCACGTAGGAAAAGTCCACGGCATGGAAGCGCACGTCGCCGGCAAGCGGAACCAAGCCGCACGTGAGCTCGGTGCCGTCGGCGGCCACCGCGCGGCCCGACTCATCAACGGCTGCCACGTCATGCAGGTGCCCGTAGACGCCCACGCCCTGGCCCTCGGGAATTTTCCACGCCCACGCGGCATCGCCCGTCTGCACCAGCTCCACGCAGCCCTCGTCCACCTCGGGCTCAAGGTCCATAGCCGCAAACAGGCGCTCGGCACCGGCCAACGCGTTGAGCAAGAAGTTGCCGAGCTGCGTAAACTGGTTGATGGGCATGGCGGCCTGGCGCACAAAGACCAGGTAGCTCGCGAGCGCACCTACGTCGGCGAGCCCCTTGATGCAGAGCATGCCGCCCGCCACGGCGACGATGGCATAGTTGACGTAGCCAATCACGACAGTCATGGGCACCATGGAGTTGGCATAGCTCACGGCGGCGGTGCCGGTGCGGCGAAGCTCGTCGTTGCGGCAGGCAAAGCCGGCGACATTCGCCGCCTCACGGTTAAAGACCTTGATGACCTTTTGGCCCGAGACCATTTCTTCGATATATCCGTCCAGATCGCCAAGCGATGCCTGCTGGGCGGCAAAGAAGCGCTTAGAGCGCGCGCCCGAATAGCGCGCATACAGCACAATGGCCGCATCGCACACGAGTGTGATAATCGTGAGCTGCCAGTTAAGGATGATGAGCATAGCCGTGGTGCCCACAACCTGAATGGCGGCCTGAATCACGTTGGCAAAGCTGTTGTTAAGCGCCTCGGAGACGGTGTCGACGTCGTTGGTGAAAAAGCTCATGATGTCGCCCGAGCGCGTGCTGTCAAAATAACTGAGCGGCAGCGTCTGGATGTGCGCGAACAGGTCGCGGCGAATATCGGACACCACGCGTTGGGCCGCGCGCACCATGATCTGCGAGTAGCCCAGGGCCGAAAGCACGCCCGCGGCGTAGATGATCGCCGTCAGGATGACCTGCTTGGCGAGCAGTTCCTCCCCGCCCGTAGCCAAACCGTTAACGATGGGGCGCACCATGTAGGTGCCGGCGAGGCTCGCGATGGCGGCGACGGAGGCGAGCACGCCCACCGCGAGCAACGAGAACTTGGCATGCCCCATGTAGGAGAGCAGGCGGCGCACAGTGCGTTTGAGGTCGGCCGGGCGTGCTTGGGCTGCGGTCTTAGGCATGGCGCTCACCCCCTTCCAAGGGTGATCCGCATGCGACGGAGGAAAACGGATCATTCGCGCAGCCACCGTCGTTGCCATCGCCGGCGTCCGCGTTCCCCGCAAACTCCATCTGCGAGGCGTAAATCTCCTGGTATATGTTGTCGCCCGCCAGCAGTTCCTCGTGCGTGCCCACGCCGTGGACACGACCGTCGTCCAGCACCACAATGCGATCGGCATCCATGACACTCGCGATGCGCTGGGCGATGATGAGCACGGTCGCATCGGGAATCCGAGCGATGTGCTCGCGAATCTTTGCGTCGGTCGCCATATCGACCGCGCTGGTGGAGTCATCAAAAATGAGCACGCGCGGATGCTTGAGCAGCGTGCGCGCGATGCACAGACGTTGCTTCTGGCCACCCGAGACACCGGCGCCGCCTTGGCCCAACTCGCCGTCCAGCCCGCCGATGCGATCAAGGAACTCGTCCACGCACGCCGCGCGGCAAGCCGCGAGGAGCTCATCGTCCGACGCTTGCGGATTGCCCCACTGCAGGTTCTCGCGCACGGTACCCGTAAACAGCACATTCTTTTGCAGCACAATGCCCACAGCGTCGCGCAAGGCGGCGAGGTCGTAGTCGCGCACGTCGCGTCCGCCCACAAGCACGGCGCCTTCGGTGGCGTCGTACAGGCGCGCAATCAGCTGCACAAGCGAGCTCTTGCCCGAGCCCGTACCGCCGAGGATGCCCACCGTCGAGCCGCTCTCGATGCGAAGGTCGATATGCTCGAGCACATCCTCGGCTGCATCCGCGCGGTATTTAAAGGAAACGTCGCGAAACTCGATACTGCCGTCCGCTGGCGCCGCAATCGCGAGGTCTCCCGCGGGGTTGGCGATAAAGGGCTCCTCATCGAGCACCTCGGCGATACGGCCCACACTCGTGAGAGCGCGCGTGAGCAGCAAAAACACATTGGAAATCATCATGAGCGAATTCATGATCAGCAGCACGTAGCTCATAAAGCCCGTGAGCGAGCCCACGCCCAGCTTGCCGGCGAGAATCATGTGGCCGCCAATCCACAGGATGGAGAGCGCAGCCACGTACATCGACAGCTGAAACACCGGCAGGTTGAGCACCGCGTTGCCAAAGGTCTTCGTCGCAGTGCCGGCGAGCTCGGTATTGACGGTGTCGAACTTGGCCTCCTCGTGCTCGGTACGAACGTAGGCCTTGACGGCACGCACGGCGGTGAGGTCTTCCTGTACCACGCCGTTGAGGTGGTCCATCGAGGTCTGGAGTTGGCGGTAGAGCGGACTGACGCGATAGGTGATGGCGCCCAGTACGATTGCCAGCACGGGCAAGATGATCGCAAAGACGGTGGCGAGCGGGCGCGACAGCATCAGCGCGTAGATAAGGCCGACGATAAGCGTCACCGGGCCGCGCACCATAGGGCGAAAGCCGTTGCCCACAGCATTTTGGATAACGGTGATGTCCGTGGTCATGCGGGTGACGAGCGAGCTGGCGTCGTAGTTGTCCAGGTTACCAAAAGCGAGCGTCTGAATCTTTTTGTACTCGGCCTCGCGCAAGTTAGCGCCTAGGCCCGAGGCAACGCGGGCGGACGTGCGGGCATAACCCAAGCCCAGTACCAGCGAAAGCGCAGCGCACACCAACATGTACGCGCCCTGCAGCAGCATGTAGTTGATATCACCCGCAGGCACGCCCACATCGATGATGTTGGCCATGATGACCGGGATAAACAGCTCGAGCACCGTCTCGACCGACACAAAGAACACGCCGAGGATGGCATCGCGACGGTATGCCCCTAGATAGGAAAACAGTATTTTGAGATTGCGCACGCAGGTTCAACCCCCATCAAACGTTGTTCGCAAACGCACGTATTATTGCGCGCCGAATAATGGTGTCAAGTATTCCGAAATCGTTTTCTGCAAGGTTAGCGCCGGCGGCGAGTTCTCGTGACGTGTGTCCATATTCACTCGGAATAATGGTGCGCGAGACTTTTTTCGCTCCGGCGTCAACACAAAGCTTGACTCTACAATCGTTGTAGGGTTTTCACTACACTGGTAGCTAAACGAACCAAGCCAGAAAGCCCCGCCCATGGAACACGACCTCACACGCGGCAATGTCCTTAAGACCATCGCGGTCTTTGCCCTGCCCTATATGCTCTCGTACTTTTTGCAGATGCTCTACGGCATGGCCGACCTGTACATGATGGGGCAGTTTAGCGGCGCCGCCGGCATCACCGCCGTGGCAAATGGCGCTCAGACGCTCTATATGATCACCGTGGCACTCGTGGGCCTGGCCATGGGAACGACAGTCATTGTCGGCCACGCCGTGGGCTCGCGCCGCTTCGACCGCGCCGAGACCGCCATCGGCAACACCATCACGCTCTTTATGGGCGTCTCGGTGGTGCTGGCCGCCATCCTGCTTGCGCTGTGCCCGCAGATTGTGGCGCTCATTGGCACGCCGGCCGAGGCGGTCGAAGGCACCGCCGCCTACCTGCGCATCTGCTTTGTCGGCATTCCGTTTATCGCCGCGTACAATATCCTCTCGGCCATCTTTCGCGGGCTGGGCGATTCGCGCTCGCCCATGTACGTGATTGGCGTGGCATGCATCATCAACATCGCGCTCGATTTTCTGTTTATCGGCCACATGGGGCTCGGCCCCGTGGGCGCGGCGCTCGGCACAGTGACCGCCCAGACGGCCAGCGTTGCCCTCGCGCTCGTGTGGCTCAAGAGCCGCCGCACGAACATCCACGTTAAGCGCAGCGACCTGCGCCCCCAGCCCGAGGTGCTCGGCAGCATTCTTAAGATCGGCATGCCCGTGGCCGTGCAGGACGGCTGCATCCAGGTGGCGTTTATGTTTATCACCGTCATCGCCAACCACCGCGGCCTGGTCGACGCCGCCGCCGTGGGCCTGGTCGAGAAGATGATCAGCTTTTTGTTCATTGTGCCGAGTTCCATGGGCGCCACCGTCAGCGCGCTCACGGCGCAAAACGCCGGCGCGGGCAAGGGCGATCGTGCGCGTCAGGTGCTCAAGGACGCCATGACCATCTCGGTAGTGTACGGCTGTCTGATCACGGTGCTGATGTGGCTAGTGGCGCCGGCGTTTATCGGCTTTTTTGCCAAGGACGCCGCGGTAGTCGCGGCCGGCACCGGCTATATGCGCAGCTATATTTTCGACGCGATTTTTGCCGGCATCCACATTTGCTTTAGCGGCTTTTTCGCTGCATACGGCAAGAGCTACATCGGCTTTGCGCACAACGTGCTGGCCGTGGCGCTCATTCGCGTGCCGGGCGCGTGGCTACTGTCGAACGCCTATTCCGATACGTTGTTTCCCATGGGTATCGCCTCGCCGTGCGGATCGATTTTGTCGGCGGTCATCTGTGTTGTCGCGTTTACCGTGCTCAACCGGCGCGGGGCTTTTGACAAGCTGGCAGCGTAGCGGGACGACGCGAAATCGCCCTTATCGACGACATCATCAGCGACGACCCCGCGACCTATGTGACGCAGATCACGGTGCCGGTTTCTCTAGGCTAGACCGAGCCTCGCCTCTAGCTCGGTCAACGCCTCAAAGGCATCGCGAGACGCACCTGCCGAGCGCTCACGTTCCGCAATGCGAATTCGCGCCATCAGGTGCTCTTTTGCCTGCACTTGGTCGTGCTTCGTGCGCCCTTCCGCCTGCGAGCAATTGCGATTCTCTATATCCATTACGCCTCCGGCACCTCACCAGTAGCCAGGATCTGCTCGAGTGCGTCCTCGTCCAGCACGGGTACGCCCAGCTGCTCAGCCTTGGTGAGCTTGGAGCCCGCTTTGGGGCCGGCGACCAGATAGCTCGTCTTCTTTGAAACACTACCCGAGACCTTGGCACCAAGCACCTTGAGCGCCGCGCCCGCCTCGTCGCGGGTGCGGTTGACAAGCGTGCCGGTGAGCACGAAGGTCAAACCCGCGAGCGGCTGTGCGTCGGCGAGCTCGCCTGCCACGCCGGCATCGGCTGCGGCTTGCGCGTGTGCGGCGCCCAAATCGACCTCGAGCGACAGACCCGCCTGGCGCAGGCGTTCCAGCACGGCGAGATTCTCGGGCACGGCCAGGAACTGCTTGACGCTCGCCGCAATCTTGGGACCGATGCCCTCGCACTCGGCAATATCCTCTTCGCTCGCCAAGATAAGCTTGTCGATCGACAGGAATCGCTCGGCGATGACCTCGCCCACACTCTTGCCCACATGGCGGATGCCCAGGGCAAATAGCACGCGACCAAGCGGCTGGCTCTTGGACTTGTTGAGCTCGGCGATGATTTTCTCGGCCGTCTTGAGGCCCACCGGGATAGGGTCGCCCTTCTTGACGCCCTTTTTGCTGTTGGAGCTGGCATAGGTACGCCCCGTGTCTAGCCCGGCGATATCGTCGACCGTGAGCTGGTAGAAGTCGGCGACGTCGTGGATCAGGCCGGCGGCGATCATCTTGTCGACGATCTCGTCACCCAGGCCGTCAACGTCCATGCAGCCGCGGCTCACCCAGTGGAGCAGACGCTCCTTGAGCTGCGCCGGGCAGTCGATGGACACGCAACGGTAGGCAACCTCGCCGTCCTCGTGGACCACGGGACTGCCGCACACGGGACAGACCTCGGGCATGTGCCAGTCGACCGAATCGGCCGGGCGCTTGTCGAGCACCGGGCCTACGACCTCCGGGATTACGTCGCCTGCCTTGTGCACGATGATGGTGTCGCCCTCGCGCACGTTTTTGCGGCGGATCTCGTCGATGTTGTGCAGCGTGGCGCGCGCGATGGTAGAGCCGGCGACCGTCACCGGGTCGAACTCGGCGACGGGCGTGAGCACACCGGTGCGGCCCACCTGGATGCGAATTTCGCGCAGGACGGTCTGCTTTTCCTCGGGCGGGAACTTAAAGGCAATGGCCCAGCGCGGCGCGCGGGCGGTAAAGCCCAGGTCGAGCTGTTGCTGGAAGCTATCGACCTTTACGACCACGCCGTCGATGTCGTAGTCCAGGTCACCGCGATGCTCGAGGGCCTGGGCGCAGAACTCATGGACCTCGACCGGCGTGGCGCAACGGGCAACGTTAGGGTTGACGCTAAAGCCGGCGCTACGCAGCCAGTCCAGAAACTCGCGCTGGCTGTGGACGTGCAGCGGGTCGGTATCGGCGATGGCATAGATAAAGGTGGCCAGGTCGCGGCGTGCCGTGATCTTGGGGTCCTTTTGGCGCAGGCTGCCGGCGGCAGCGTTGCGCGGGTTGGCGAAGGGGTCGCGACCCTCGGCATCGGCCTCGTCGTTCAGGCGCACAAAGCTGCCCTTGGGCATATAGACCTCACCGCGTACCTCAATGGTGCGCTCGCGGTCGGCGCCCATGTGGGCGAGCGCCGGCTCGGATAGGTGCATGGGCACATCCTTGATGGTGCGCACGTTGAGCGACACATCCTCGCCCGTGGTGCCATCGCCACGTGTGGCCGCACGTACGAAGGTGCCGTTTTGGTAGGTAAGGGCCACGCCCAGGCCGTCAATCTTTAGCTCGCAGGTATAGGTAACGCTGCCGGCACCGAGCGCATCCTCGGTGCGCTGGAGCCACGCGTCGAGCTCGTCCAGATCCATGGCATCGTCCATGGAATACATGCGCGCCATGTGCGTGACCGGCGTAAACTGCTCGCTCACGTAGCCGCCCACGCGTTGGGTGTAGCTGTCGGGCGTTACCAGATCGGGGTAGGTCGCCTCGATTTCCTGCAGCTCAACGAGCATTTTGTCAAAAGCGGCGTCCGTGATCTCGGGCGCGTCGAGCATGTAGTAGCGATAAGCGTGGTAATCGAGCTCGTGGCGCAGCTCGGCCGCACGCGCTGCCGCCTGGGCACGGGCATCGGCCGGTGCAGCGGTATCCGTGCTCGCGGGCGTTTCGGTATCGATGTCCACGCCGTCACCAAACAGGCTCGATTGCTCCATAGCGGCACTCCTTCGCTCGATTTCAAACGGATACTAGAGTACCACCGGTCACGAT
>OLPS01003590.1_pt1 | contig 11999 bp, 17 predicted proteins | sample 1673071 | NCBI WGS metagenome assembly OLPS01 (sample SAMEA3136752, study PRJEB25190) | human gut metagenome | reverse complement strand
CCTTTCTCATTTCTCCAGCTCCCGCAAGCGCTTGAGAAACACCGCCAGCTGCTCGCGCGTGACGAACGAGCGGTACTGCTTGTTGCCGTTTCCGTCGCCCACGATCAGTCCGTTTTTCTCGGCCCACTCGCGCGCCTCCGCGCTCCAGTCCGCCGGCTCGCGCTGCGCGAGCGAGCGCCAGTAGCCCTCCATCAGCGTGTTGAACTGCTCCTGCGTCATCGTTTCCTCCTCTTCAAAGCGCGGCATCGGCGGCGGATACCGCCCCGCGCGCACCATCGACGAGGTGTATTTTCCGCCCCCGTCCCATTGAAAATGGGGCCGGTCGGGAAAGCTCCGCCAGTCGCCGCCCCAGGTGAAGCCCATCTCCTTGCCGAGTCTTCCCATCGCGGTAAAAAATCCCGGGTCGTCGTACTCGTGTCCCTTCACGTTCTTGCAGATATCGAACGCCAGCCCCACGCCCTTTGCGTGGAAGGTCGGCACCGTCGCCGTCCTGGCCGCGTAGCCCATCGAGACGAGGTAGCGCTGGTATTCCGCGTCGCGCACGGTCTGCACCACCAGCACCGGCAGCCCCCGCGCCGCCGCGCGCTCGATCAGCGTGCGGCAGTTCACCGCCACATCGGCGCGCAGCTCGCCGATCTCCCGACTGTTATACATCCTCGTCCTTCTTACTCTGCGTGCCGAAATAAAACCCGATCACCGCCGTGTAGATCGTCATATAGTCCTGCGAGAGCGACCCGCAGCACTCCAGCACGCAGAATGTGATCGTCAGCGTGATCGTCACGATGCTCTTGACCGTAAAAAGATTTGTCAGCCGCTTGAGCGCCAGCTCCTTCATCCGTTCTCCTCCCATCCGTCGCAGTCCTGTCCGCTGCGCGCCTGTCTGCCGCAGGCGGCCTCAAACACGATGCCGCCCGCGGTGTTCTCCGCCTTTGCCTTGTTGTAATAAAAGCCCGCCGATGCGCCGTAGGCCCCCCAGGCGGCGCTCACCGTCGCCGCCACCCACGGCAGCGTTCCGAGATAGCCGTACCCCACCGCCAGCCGCGCCAGCGCGAAGCCCTCATAGGTGGTGTAGAGCACCACCGCGCTCTCGAGCAGGAGCAGCAGCTTAGAAAATGTCCACTTTCTTCTCATGCCGCCACCCCCTGTGCCAGCAGGGAGAACACCGCGCCGAGCAGCAGGTAGAGCACACGGTCGGCCAGCGCCTCCCAGCGCTTCCCCGGCTTTTCCGTGATGCTCTGCACCGCGTTTCGGATCTCCTTCACATTGCCCTCCACGCTCTCCTGCCGCACAGCGAGCACCTCCACCGCCGTTACCAGTTTATCCAGAGCGTCCTGTCTGCGTTCCACCGCCTCCAGACGCTTCGCGCAGGCGTACAGGCGCTCGTCGTTCTCCGTCAGGCGGACCGAGACCTCCTGCTCCGTCATACCGTCGGCACCGCCTTTTCAAAGCTCTCCCAGGTGTGTCCCGCGTCCTCGATGCCCTGCCATGTCCACGCGGCGGCCTCGCACTCCTCCCATGTCAGGAACCGGAAGTAAAAGTCCACCTGCAGATGGCACGGCATGATCTCCAGAATGATGTCGCGGATGCGCGCAAAGTCCTCCGGCTCGCCCGCCACCTGCGGGAAGGTCACACGCACCACGCCCTGCTCATCTGTCTCTGCGGCCACGGCGCGCACACCGCAGCCGCTGATGGTCTGGTTGACCGCCTCGAGCGTGAAGCCGTCGCCGCCGACGCGCAGCAGCGACGCGATCGCCAGCCGGCGCAGCTCGGGCGTCACGCGCACGCCGATACGGGAGAACAGCCGCTCGCGGCGGGAAAGCCCCTCGTCCTCCGCCGTCATCAGCACACCCTCACGCACTGCTTTCTCCAGCGCCTCAGCTGCGGCGTCCAGTCCCTCGCCCGCGGCGTACAGCTCCGCGCCGCTCAGGCTGCCCTCATCGAGCCGATAGACCCGCAGCGGGCGCAACAGCTCGCAAAGATAGTTGTAGTAGCCCATCGCCTCACGCCTCCGTCAGCTCACTGATTGTCACCGTGCCGAGCATTGGCAGCTCCGTCGAGCCGACCGCCACATCCGCCGCCGGTGCGGTCAGATGCACGTTCTCCACGCCCTCCACACCGCAAAGCAGCGTCAGCAGCCTCGCCGTCGTCACGCTCTTCCCCAGCAGCCCGCCGGTGAACAGCGCCTCCAGCGCGCTCTGCGCGCCGGCCTTGACCTCGGCAAAGGTATACCCCGGTGCCGCCTTGAGCGCCGCCGTCACCGCCACCGTCTCGACCGCCGGCGCGAGCACCTTCACATCCACCGCGATCTCGCGCTTTTTCTGCAAGTCCGTCTCGACCGCCGCAAGCAGCGCTGCGTCCGGAACGCCCGCGTGCGTCGCGATCACCACGTTCACCGTCCCGATGCCGCGGGCGCGGCCCACCGCCTTCGCCGCCGCCACACCGGGATAGCGCATCGCCTCCTGCTCGTAATAGGCCGCGTTCGCGCCGTTCGGCAGTCGCTGATAGCTCGCCAGGACTCGCCTGCGCAGCGCCTCATCGCTCTCGGCGTCGCAGCCGCCGGAAAACGCCGCCGGGTTCGTGCACTGCACCACGCCGACCGGCATCGCCGACAGCAGCGTGACCGTCCCCGCGATCACATTGCTGCCCGCGCCCGCTTCCACAGCCTGCGCGGGCACGTCGGCCCATTGGCTGCCCACGGCAATGGCCGCGTCCTCCGTCGTCTCAAAGCGCACACCCTCCGCGGTCATGCACACCGTGCCCTTTTCGATTGGGCACGCCGCCGTTACCTTGTCCGCCGCGGCAAAGCGGAGGGTACCGACCGCCTTTTCCGCCGCCGCGCGCGTGATGCCGCGCGTTTCGGCATGATAGTCCAGATACGTTCCCTGCGCCGTCTGCGGGAAGCTCTGGTCAAGCACCCAGTCTGCCTGCATCAGCAGCGACTGCAGCTCCGCCGCGAGCGCATAGAGGCGCACCGCGCTGTCGCAGCCCTCGCTCGGCACAAAGCCCGCTCTCTGCGCGAACGTGCCGCGCATCTGCTCATAGATCTCCGTCCATTCCTTCACCGTCTCTCACGCTCCTCTCACCGTCATCTCCAGCGCGGCGCTCTCGCCGTCCGCCGTCAGCAGCACGCGCAGGGCCAGAATCCCGTCCCCGCGCTCCGTCAGCTCCACATCCTCCACCGTCAGCGCCGTTTCCTCCGCCAGCGCCGCGGCGGCGTACTGCTTCGCCGCAGAGGCCCGTGCCGACGGCTTCTCATGCCCGAGCCGATACAGCTCGCTCCCCAGCTCCGGCAGAAAGGGAAAGCTCCCTCTCCGCACACTCAGCCGGAAGAGCGCGCGCTCAAGCAGCGCCTCGGCTCCATCCGCGCGCCGTTCCCCGCCGATGCCGTCGGCGATATAGTCTCCGTTTCGGATCTTCAGCTCCATTCCCGTCACCCCTCAGCTTACAGGCGGCACATACATTGCGCCGTTGATAAAGAGATCCCCCTCGATCTCCACATGGCCGTTTCGCCGCAGCGTGATGCTCGCGCCGCCGTCCTCCGCGTAGATGCGCACCTCGCCGTCGTCCAGATCGTCCTGCTCCCGCGCAGCATCCAGCGAGCCGGCCACATACCGCTCCTCGCCGAGCGTGCCGCCCTTGATGACCAGCACACGCTCGCCGTTTTTCGGCCGCCACGCATACCCGCCCGGCGACGCGAGCGGAACGTTGCGCTCCTCTCCCCGGCTGAGTACGCCCGCCGTGCTTCCGCCGATGGTCACGGTGCCGCTCTCCGCATTTGTTGTCTCCTGCGGCTCCTCCGTCCGTCGGAGCCAGCCTGCTACCCACATTTTTTCATACCTCCCACAGTGTCAGCTCCGTCGTCTCGCCGCTTGCGGAGAGCGTGTACAGCGTCTCGCTCACGCGGAACGTCCCCCGCACGCCCAGCCGCGCGAGCGACAGTTCCACGCGGTCCATCGGCTCGGCGTCCACGCTCCCCGCGAGCGTGACCGTCAGCTCCCGCGCGTCCTCCGCGCTCTTTTCGATCTGATAGCGCCCCGTGTAGCGCAGCTCATTTACGCTCCGCGAGGGCACATACACCACGCGGCGGCAGCTCCCGCCGCGCGCGAGGAACGCCTCGTTCCGCACCGTCTGGCGCAGCTTCTTCGCGCGGTTCACCGCCGTCACCTCGGAGAGTACGCCGTACCGCCTGTCGCGGTACGACGCCTCGATCACGCCCTCCGGCTCCTCCAGCACAAGCCGGCGCCCTTCTGCCGCGCCGCGCAGACACAGCACGCCCTCCCGCGTGAAATACGGCGTCAGTCCACAGCGCCGCGCAAAGCCCTCAATGGCCTTCCACCGGCTCGATCCGCTCGCCACCGCGTATTCGCCCGTGCCGTACACCTCGCCGTGCGGCTCCCATGCCACGCCGCACGCCGCCGCGTGGTCCTTCAATATCTCGCTGAGCGCCGCGCGCTGATAGGTCACCGCCTCAGCCTCGTTGTCGAGCAGCAGCGCGGCCATGCCGCGCCCCTCGACCGTCAGCACCGTCCCCTCCGCGCCGCACACGGCGCTCCACTCGTCGATCACGCCGCGGAACCGCGTCACGCCGTTCTCCGTTGCCGCAAAGCGGCAGGCCGCCTTCAGCGCCTCCCCCATCTCGGCGCTGTAAAGGCACTTTACCCGAAAGCTGTCGCACGGCACGCCGCCGGTGCGCCTCAGCCGCCATTCCAGCAGCGCCGGCAGCTCGTATACCTTGCCGTCGGCCGTTTCCACTCTGCCGGTCATGAAAGCCTCACCCGCTCTCCGGGATAGATCCGATTCGGGTTCGCGATCTGCGGGTTGAGCGCACACAGCGCGCGCACCGTTGTGCCGTTTCGCGCCGCGATGGCCCAAAGCGTGTCGCCCTGCACCACGGTGTGATACCGCGCCCCCGCCGTTCCCGCCGCGCTGCCGCCCGCCGCCGAAGTGCTCACTTCCTTCAGCGCCGCACCCTCGCTTCCCGCCTCGCAGAACGCGAAGCGGTAGCGCACATAGTCCGGCACCGGCTCCTGCACGACCTCCAGCTCGGTGAAGTAAGCGCGCGTCGTCATCCACACCGGATGCACCAGCACGCCCGCGCCCTCTCCGTAAAACACCGTCGCCAGCCGCTTGAATTCCTCATACGCGCCCTCTCCAGCAAATTCCCCCTCGCCCTCGAGCACGCGGCAGACCTGTCCGAGGTCCTGCGTCACGCTCCTGCCGAACGGCAGCTTGTGCTCCGCCACCACGCGGCGGAACGAAATGCGGTAGCTCCCGGGATTGCTCGGCCAGATGTAGTCCTTATATCGCATGGGCGTCAGTCTCACGTCCCCGCCTCCTCTCAGTAAAGATAGAATCCGCCGTCATAGCGCCGCGCGTCGCGCTCGATCTCTCCGCTCACGCTCCGCGCGGTGCGGAGGGCGTCTCCGCCCTCCGCCGAAACGAACGCCTCCGCCGCGTCATGCCTTCCCGCGCCGCTCTCCGGCGCGGCAGCGGATGCGCTCCGTTCCCCGCTTCCCCGCGCGCCGGCGCCCCCCGCCGCCGTGCGCGCGGATGTCGTTTTTTCTGCCGTCCGCCTTACGCTCCGCGAACGGTCCTCTGCATCGGCGCGGCCCTCGCTCTCCTCCGGCTCCGCCGCCGATGCACCCTGCCTGAGCCGCAGATAACGCGCCATGTCAAAGCTCTCGTTCACCGTCTCGCCCGCACGGAACGCCTGCGCGCCGTCCTCCCATGCCGCGTCAGCGGAGTCCTGCCCCTCGTTCTCTCCCGTGGGCGCTCCCAGATACTGCCGCACCATCAGTCCGACCGCCGCAAGCATCGCCGCGCCGAGCTGCTCGGTCACGCGCCTTTGCTGCGCCGCGAAAACCGCATCGTCTCCCATCAGGCGTCCGTCTCCATACGCTTACAGGAGATGACCGTCACCTTTTCCGCCACCGGCTCACCGAGCTTGCCCAGCTCCTCGATGTTGCTCCAGCGGCAATGGCTGTAGATGATGCGCTTGCCCGGGCGGCACACCACCACGGAAAAGTCGTCGAGCTCATAGAAGCTCACGCCGTCGCCGATGGCCTCGTCCGTCGCGTACAGGCGGCTGAGTTCAAGCGTATAGCGCGTCTGCCCGCCCACGGTCGCCACCGGCTCGCTCTCGCCGAAGGCCTCGACCTCGCGGCTCGTGCGCAGCGCCTTCGCGCTGTAGCCCTGCACCACCGCCAGCTTTTTGCCGTTGAGCTCCAGATAAATGTCCCGGCTCGTCGGGATCGTCATGTTTGCCATCTCTCCGCCTCCTTACACCGTGATGTGCGCGCTGAGGTAAATGCGGTTGAGCCCGTGCGCCACCGCGAAGCTGAACTCCACCAGGCACACCGTCGGATCGTCCTCCGACGCCTTCACGCTCACCTCGCCGAAGCTGTCGATGATCTCCTGCGCGCGCTTGTTTTCCAGCTCCACCATCACCTGCGAGCGGATCGCCGCGCGCACCTGCGCGGTGTTCTTGCTGCGCACGAAGCGCGCACGCAGCGACGCGCGCAGCGCGGGGATCACGTCGTCCACGATCCGCACCGTCGTCAGCTCGCGCCAGGTCTTGTCCGCCGCCCCGCCGGTGGTCGTGCGCGTCGTGATGCCGCGCACGATGCTCACCTCACCGCTCACACACTCCAGCGGCGTCACGCCGCCGGTGACCAGGGTATCCACCTGCGTGTCGTCGTAGCTCGCGCTCAGGCCCGAAAAGCCCGCGAGCACCGCGCCGTTCACCGGCACGGACGGGTCGCTCTCCCCCGCGATGACCGCGGCGGCTGCCGCCGCCATACGCACATCGCCGGGCGCCGTGAGCACCATGCGCTCGCTGTTGAGCTTGCCCGCGCGCTCCACGAGCTTCGCCGCCGTCTCGCCCACGCCGCCCGAAACCACGCCGATGCGCTCCTTCTGCGCGCCCGACGCCTTCTCCACGCTCGCGCGCAGCTTGAGCTGCACGTCCACGCTCGTGCTGTCGCACACGATCACATCGACTGCCTCCTGCTCCAGCGCGGCAAAGGCCGCCTCATAGCCGGTCGGCGTCGCCGCGGATACCTTCACCGCCTTGACCACCGCCGCGCCGTTGCGGTAGAGCGCCGCAAGCAGCGCCGCCATGCCGACCGTACCCTCCGCGTCCTCACCGAAGGCGCTCACGCCCTCGGCGTAAGAGGTCAGCGTCACCACCTCATTGGCTGTACCCGTCGTGCTCACCGCCGCCGCGCCGAGGATCCTCGCGGTCTTTTTCCCGCCGATCACGCTCGAGGCGTCGTAGGACGAATACACGCCCGGGTGCTCATGTACCACCGTGTTGCCCACCTACTGCATCACACCTTTCAAAATAAAATCCGTCAGCACCGCGCTCTCCTCGTCCGCCGTCGCCACGAAGTAGGCCGTGCAGCGCGCGGTGCCCCGCCGCACGAACATACCGTACTCCTCGTCCCACTCCGTTTTCTCCCAGCTCAGCTCATCGAGCGTCAGCCCGTCGGCAAGGCCGTCCAGCAGCGCCTCGCTCACGGCCTCCGCCGTCTGCTCACAGCCGCGCGCTCCCTTGCGCCGCGGCGCGTAAACGTCCAGCGACGCCGCCATTTTGAGCTTCCTGCCGTACACCTCGACCGTCCGCCCGCTCTCCGCGTCGTACTGCTCGCCGAGATAGTTCATCAGTCCCGCGTGCGCCAGCTCCGCCTGCTTCGCGCCGACGGCGACCACGCTCCCGCTTCTCTCGCGGAAGCGCTCGTCCTCATAGGCCTCCGCCGCGTCAAGACCGGCGGCCTTCAGCCGGCTCACGATCTCCGACCGCACCTGTCCCGCCGCCGTCATGCCGTCTCCTCCTCGCGGTCAAGCACCGCCCAGTAGTGCGTCACCAGAGCACCGAGCTTCACGCTCTCCGCGCGGCGGACGCGGTAGCGCTTTCCCTCGCAGAGGATATGGTCCCCCTGCGCCACGCTCACCTCCGCGCTGCCGAGATAACGCCAGCAGCGCCGATCCGCCGCGCCCAGCGGCCCGACGGAGAACGGCTCGCCGCCGCTCCCCGCCGTAACGGGCTGCACGAAGCCGTGCGTCTCGCCCGTCTCCGCGCCATGCTCCACCGTCACGGTCATGCCGTAGCGGCGGAACGCCTGATCGATCATGCTTTTCATCCCTTCACTGCGCAAAAGAAGAAGCCGCCTCCTTCCGTATACGGGACCATCAGCTGCCGCGCACTGCGCCGCAACGCCGCGGCGCGTTCGCTGTTTGCTCCGCCCCTGACCTCGATCGTCACGTCGCCCGCGCGGAGGGAGGACAGCTCCTCCGCCCCGCCGAGCCTTGCGTCCGTCAGCGCGGCGGCCGCCAGCCATGCGCTCGCGCAGATGAACGCGCCCTCGCAGTCCTCCGGCGCAACGCCCTCGCGCAGCTCGCGCTCGAGCGCCTGCGCGCTTGCCGCGCAGAGCCGTTTGAGCAGCGCCTCATCCTCCGCGCCGCAGGCACAGATGCTCTTCGCCGTCTCAAGGATCTCCTCGTCCATCGCTCTCCCTCCTTTCGCTTCCTGCCGCCGTTAAACGGTCAGCACCTTGGATGCCTCCTGATAGGGCTTGGCAAAGCCCGAAATGCTCGTGATCGCCGCGCGCTCGATCTGGCGGTCGATGAGCTTGTCGTACTCCACCATCACCTCGCTGCCGCAGATGTGCTCGAGGGCATAGTTCTTATCGAGACCGATGAGCTTGCCCGCGGGAACGGCGGAGGTGCGCAGCAGCTTCGCGCCCAGCGGCGTGGAGAGCGTGCCGGTGCCCTGGAAGTTCAGGCCCGTCAGCGGGTTCTGGAACTCCGAGAGCTTGAGCATCTGCAGCATCACGTCGTTGGATACCAGCATCGTATTCATGCTGTAGGGGTCGAACTTGGACCAGAACTCCAGCAGCGCGCTGTAGGTCAGCGTGCCCGCCGTGCCGCTGATCTTGCCGCTGCCGCTGCCGATCTCGTAGGCGTCGGCGGCGTTGTTGTTGCCGTCGCCGTTCATCAGCACCTGCACCGCGTCGTCAAGATGCATACGGGCGATGTACGCGCCGATCTGGCGCAGGGTCACGGAAAACAGGTCCAGTCGCTGGAAGCGGATGGCCTCGTAGCTCGCCACGAGCATACGTCCGCGCTTATGGAGCTTCACCAGATTCTCCTGCGTGCGGATGGCGGTCGTCGGAAGGACCGCGCCCTCCTCCACGCGGCGCAGCGCCTTGTCGTCGTCCGTCGGCACGGACGCGATGGTGCGGTAATCCATGCCGTCGAAGTTGGTCGTGGTCGCGGTGATCTCGGGCAGAATATCGCTCTCCATGCCCTGACGCACCACGCGCGAAACGAACTCGGGGAACAGCACCGCGCTGTCGGTCGTGTGGAAGAACTTCTCCACCATGTCGCTGCCCGCGCCCTTGACGTGGATGTCAAAGCGCTTGAGCTGACGCTGGAAGGCGTCCAGCCCCTCCAGTGCCGTGCCGCGGTAGTTTTCGCTCGGGTCCAGGCTTTCGAGCACTCTGGAAAAGCTCTTGCCGCTCTGGGCATACATGCCCTTTTCGAGCTTCAGATTTTCATAGCCGTACGTCATTTTTCTCCTCCTCTTAAAGCATGATGGTCATGGTCTTGCCGGTCGTATCGACCTCGACGGCAAGGTAGCTGTGTCCGCCGCTGGTCACAACGCTCACGCCGCCGTTTCCGTCCGCCGCGAGCAGATTCCAGCCGACCGCCGGCGCGGTCTCGCCGCTGTACGGTACGCGCACAAGGCCGCCGAGCTGCACGCTGCACGCCTTGCCGTCGCGGCCCATCGCTGCCACTACGCCGCAGAAGCCGTCGTTCGCGGCGCACTTGCTCACCGTGCCGTTGGCGGATACCTTGACGACCTTGCCCTCCTCGGCTCCTGTGCCCGCCGCGAAGGTGGCGCACCACGCGCCGATGCCCTCGTAAGAAATGCTCATCTCATTTCCTCCTCTTTTCTTCGTTATTTATTCCAAAAAGCGCTCCGCTTTTTTGGTCTCTCTGCTCACACGCAGAAGTCGCGCTCGTTTTCCTCGCGCTTCTCACGCGGATCGACGATCTGCACATTCGTACCGAGCTTTTTTGCCGCCCGCGCGCCGAAGGCCTTCTTCAGCTCCAGCAGCTCGCGCTCGCCGAGCTTTTCGGTCACGCTCTCGGCCACCGCACCGTCAAGCGTCTCGTCGGCTACCAGCATCAGGCGCCTCACCTCGCGGCGCAGCGCGCCGAGATAGCTTTTCCCCAGCGCGGAGAATGTCTCCAGTTCCTCCAGCTCACGCACCTGCGCGCGGCTGCCGCACGCGCGCACCATCGCCTTGAGCGAGCCCTCGCCTTGCCCGAAGCGCTTGACCACGCCCGCCGCTCTCTGCGCGGGCACCGCCACAAAGCTCCACTCATAGGCGTCCGTGATGTCGCTGAGCACCGCGTAGCACAGCTTCCCGCCGTAATATTTTCCGCGCTCGTGCTCGCAGAGCCCCGCGTCCTTCCCGCAGATCGAACAGCTTCGCTTCGCCGCGCTGCACCCGACGCTCACTTCTTTTTTGATGCCGCCCTCGATCTCCGCGATCAGCTCCGCGTTTTTCTCCGTGCGCAGCATATAGGCCCAGCCCTTGCACCAGCAGTATTTGTCGCCCGCCGTCGTGCGCGTCTTCTCCTCGATTACCTCTGCGCGATAAATGCGCGCCGTCTGTCCGCCCGCCGACCAGCTGTGGTCGAAGATGCCCGTCCTGCCGACGAACAGCTCCGAGAGCTTCTCCAGCGCCGCACGGTCGAAGCGCTCAAAGTCGCGGTCCACCTCGTTGTCGCACAGCTTCACCGCAAAGGTGTAGACCTCCTCCGCGCGCAGCTCCTTCTTCGCAAAGCGGTTGATGCGCGCCAGCTCCTCCGCCGTCACGGCGATGCCCGCTTCCTTTCCTTTCTCGCTCAAGTCTGTTCCTCCCTCTCGTCATTTTCCAGTCGGAGCCTGCGCGCCTGCTCGCGGTACAGCTCCGCCTTGGCCTCCTCCACAAGGTCCTGCAAATTGATGTCGTCCCACTCCACGGCAAAGCGGCAGCCGTAGCCGTGCAGGCGCAGCCACAACCGGCACACGCGCTCCACCATCGGCGTGAGCGTGCGCCGCAGCGCCGTGATCTCGCTCGTGAGCATATCCGCCTGCTGGCTGCTCATGCGCTCGGTGGACGACCAGCTCAGCCCCAGCAAAAACGGCGGCAGGCCGGTCTTGGCCACCAACTGCTCGAGGATCTGCCGCACCGGCACCTCGCAGTCCGGCATCACGTTGTCCGCGCCGATGGCGCGGATGCTCACGTCGCCCACGCTCACAAAGTCGCGCACGCTCCCGCCGCGCGTCTCCTGCATCGCGCCGGACCACTCCTGCGCCAGCAGCTCGGCCCGCTCGCGCGCCAGCGCGCCGTCCGGCTCCTCGCCCTGCGGCTTGTAGACCACCGCGAAGCGCACGTTGCCGCAGCGCTCCCAGTTCTGCCCCACCGCGTAGTAGATGCGCGAGAGCAGCTCCGCCATAAAGGGCATCGAGCGCAGCAGCGACACGCCGTAGGGATTCTCCGACTCCGGCAGCAGCGGCGTGAAAAGCACCAGCTCCTGCCGCGGCAGCTCGCGCAGCCTCCCCGCCGCGTCGTAGCCGCAGAACCGCACATCCAGCGCCGTCTCGCCCTCGCGCAGAGCCAGCTGCTCCACGCGGTGGCACAGCACCGCCGCGATCTCGCGTCCCTCCGCGTCCGGCACGATCTCGCCCACCGCGCGTCCGTTCGTCAGCAGCGAATCCAGATACTTGTCCAGAAAGGCGTTGAAGCCCACCTGCGCGTGTCCCACATTCACTGTGCGCAGGAATTCGCCCAGCTCCTCCTGCGCCCGCTCGTCCTCACACAGCACGCGGAAGCCGCCGCTGAGCCTCACCAGCTTTCCGATCGCCGCGTCCAGAATCGGCACCGCATTGCGAATCTGCCGGTACACCTCCAGTTCTCCGCCGCCGAGCGCCGTCACACCGGACA
>OLPS01003586.1_pt1 | contig 12015 bp, 10 predicted proteins | sample 1673071 | NCBI WGS metagenome assembly OLPS01 (sample SAMEA3136752, study PRJEB25190) | human gut metagenome | reverse complement strand
GGTTGCTAAAGCAACCGCGCCTCGGCGCGAGAATGTGCCAAGGCACATTCTTATTTGCTCTTTTGGTAAATTTTTTATATATTCCTTCAGAAGAAAGCAAATTCTGCTATAATAAGAAAGGGATAAAAAGAAGGGATAAAAAGAAGGGGATAAGCATGGAACAATATAAAGTGATTCTTGTCGATGATGAGGTGGAGGTCATCGATATCATGAAACAGAAGATCCGCTGGAATGATCTGGGCTTTGATGTGGTAGGCAGTGCCACCAATGGCGTGAAGGCCCTGGAGCTGGTGGAAAAGCTTCAGCCGGACGTGGTGCTGACGGATATTAAGATGCCTTACATGGATGGGCTGGAGCTGGCCAGAAAGCTGAACCAGGACTATCCGAATATTTACATTATGCTTTGTACAGGCTTTGACGAATTTGAATATGCAAAAGAAGCGGTTCATCTGGAAATCAAAGAATATATGCTGAAACCAATCAGCGCCACGGAGCTGTCAGACAGTCTGGTGAAGCTGAAAAATACCCTGGACAAGGAACGGGAAGAAAAATTAAATGTAAAAAAACTGGAGGATTATTTTCAGGAAGTGCTGCCAAAGCTACAGTCCAATTTCTTTATTTCCCTGATCGAGGGAAGAGTTGGCGAAGAGGACTATGAACGATTTCTTCAGAACTATCGGGTGGATATGAAGGGACCTTTGTTTTGCTGCATTATCTTTCATACTTCGGAAAATGATGTGCCGGATGGCATGAATCCCTTATTGTTATCCATGTCCGTGGAACGAGAAGTGAAACAGCGGCTGACAGAGAACTGTAATTGTCAGGAATTTATCTATATGGGCAACACAATTTTGATCATGGAGCTTCATTCAGAAGAGGAGATGGCCCAATTGACGGATAGCTGTGACCGATTCTGTCGCTGGGCATGGAGAATTATGGGGGCGGCGGTTACTGCAGGAATCGGAACCGTATGCAATAGTCTGCATGATATCAGCATCTCTTACGAGGGAGCCAGAGAGGCAGTGTCCTACCGTGTCTTATATGGAACCAAACGAGCGATCAATATTGCAGAGATAGTTCCGAAAGAGCCCAAAAAGACGGTTCCCCTGGAAGAAACAAGAATGCAGGATCTGTTCCGTGCCATTCACGTGGGAGATCAGGAGGAGATCCGAAAAGAAGCGATCAAGGAGATAGAAAAACTCCATAAGAATGCAGATACCATCAGTCAGTATAATCTGGCTACCATGGAGATTGTCAGCGGATTTTTCAAGTTTTGTGCCAATAATTCTATGGATTTTAATGATATTTCCGGAAATGTACAAAACCTTTACGAAAGAGTCACACAGTTAGACGAAACCTCCATGACAAACTGGATCATCAATATGTCTACAGCCATCAGCGAAAAACTGAAAAGTACCAGAAACAGTACCTCCAGACGTATGATCACTGACGCACAGAATATTGTAAAGCAAAGATATATGGAGCCTGACATTTCACTGGATGAGGTATGTGCAGATCTTGGGGTATCCAATTCCTACTTTTCTTCTATTTTTAAGAAGGAAACAGGGCAGCCCTTTGTCACTTATCTTACGGATTACCGAATGGACAGAGCAGAAGAACTGGTACTCAACACCGATGAAAAAAGCTATAAGATAGCAGAAAAAGTAGGATATCAGGATGCAAATTACTTCAGTTATGTGTTTAAAAAGAAATTCGGCGTTTCCCCATCCAAATACAGAGCCTCCGGGAAAAAAGAAAACGAAAAGTAGAAAAAGTACCGTATTTAATATACAGACGATCATTCTATCTGTCCTTATGGCAATCTCATTGGTCACGATCATTGTCATGGGACTGTTGCTGTACCATCGCTTCAAGCTGGCATTGGAAAAAACAGCAGTGGACAACACGGAAGCAACCGTGGAGGGAACTGTAGACCGGTTAAATGCAGATCTGCTGGATATTCGCCAGATCTTCAATGGAGCAAACTATAACGTGGTTCAGCAGTTTGATATATCCAGCCGGGAATTTGTGGAGCAATTCAGTCTTCTTTATGAGACCAACTCCGATAAGGTTCAGAGTGTGGCATTGTATGACCATGAAGGAAAACTGATCGCATCGGAGCCGGTGGCGTTAGAAAAGAAAAATGTGCAGGTGCAGACTCAGGAGTGGTATAAAAATGCAGAAAATGCAATTGAAAATGTACATTTTTCCACACCCCATATCCAGGAATTGTTTGAAGACGGAGCCTATCGGTACCAGTGGGTGGTTTCTCTGAGCAGCTATGTGGATGTCAATAAAGGAGAAATACCGGAAACCGGCGTTCTTTTACTGGATATGAAATATTCTGTGATCCGGGATGTCATGAAACAGATCAACGATTCTTCCGATGGGATCTATTATTATCTGAGCAGCCAGAGTGGAGAGATGATCTATCATCCCCGGGAAACGGAATTAAACCGCGGATTATTTAAAGAAAACAGTCTGGAAGCTACAAAGTATGAGAATGGAACCTACGAGATCCGTGCCGATGGTCAGAACGAGACCGTGATTGTCAGAAGCGTAGCTTATACCGGCTGGAAGATGATCGGTGTTGTGCCCAAGAGCGTGCAGAAGTCAAACTTTAAAAATTTCCGTTACTATGTATTTGCCACTATTTTAGTCCTGCTGGTCATGCTTTTGGAGGGAAACCAGCTGGTATCCCGGAAGATATCCAAACCGATCCGGGAGCTGGATGCTTCTGTTAAGACCTATGAAGCAGGAGGAAAGCCGGATATTTATATTGGAGGCTCCTCTGAGATCCGTCATCTGGGACATTCGGTACAGAAGTCTTATGAGCAGATCGAAGAACTGATGGATGAGATCATCCGACAGCAAAATGAACGGAGAAAAAGTGAACTGGATGCCCTGCAAAGCCAGATCAATCCTCATTTTCTGTATAATACACTGGAATCTATCACCTGGATGGTGGAAGCCCAGGAAAATGAAGGAGCAGTCCGTATGATCTCTGAACTGGCAAAACTGCTTCGTGTCAGCCTGTCCAGAGGAAAGACCATTATCTCTATCAAAGACGAGCTGCAGCACAGCAGAAGCTACATGAATATCCAGCTGGCACGGTACAAAGAACGATTTAAAACAGAATTCCGGATCGAGAAAGAGATCGAAAACTACTGCATCGTAAAGCTGGTGATCCAGCCCATTCTGGAAAATGCCATTTATTATGGTGTTGGAAATATGGATGAGGATGAGGACGGCAGGATTATCGTCAGTGGAGAAAAGAAAGAGGAGGACATCCTGATCACCATTGAAGACAACGGTATGGGTATGCCGGAAGAGGTTCTGGAAAAAATCCTGACGGACAACAGCAAAGTTCCGAAGCACGGCTCCGGCGTTGGGGTGATCAATGTGCATTCCAGAATCCGGCTGATGTTTGGAGAAAAATATGGTCTGTCTATAGAAAGTGAACCGGATGAAGGAACAAGGGTCACGATCCGTATTCCTGCAATTCCATATACACCGGAAAATGCAGAAAGACTGGAATCACAAAAATATATCCAGAGGAGATCGGCAGATGAAAAAGAATCGGATTAAATTTCTTATAATTGAGCTTTTTTTGCTGATGCTGGCGGTCTTCTTTGTATGGAAGATTTTTGATCAGAACGTTGCAGAGACCAGGATTGCCGTAATCCTTCCGGAGTCCGGTGATAAGCGCTGGGATGCCCTGATCAAGGGGATGAAACAGTTTGCGGCAGAGAACAATGTCCACATGATCATCTGTAACACCGATGAGATCGACGGACCGGAGGCGGAAAGAGAATTTATCAAAGAACAGAAGGACAATGATATCGATGGCTTTATCCTGTATCCCGCACCCGGACGCGAGACCGAAAATATGCTGAAAAAAGAGTGTGGAAATAAACCCTATTTGCTGATGGCAGACAGCCTGGCGGTAAAAGAGGGAGAAGCTGCCAGTCCTGCGATCCAGCCGGATTATCGGGAGATCGGAAGAAGTCTGGGAGAACAGCTGAGAACGGAAGAGCGAAAGATTGGAATTATTGCCGACTGGAAGATGTCTGAGGCGGTACAGTCAGAGATCAGCGGATTGAATGAGGCACTGGAAGGCAGCGGCAGTGAGATCCGCTGGTGTATCTATCGGAGAAAAGAACAGAACATCGTGGAACGGATAGGGGCAGAAAAAAGGGCAGATACCCTTGTGGTGTTGGATGCCGGAGTTCTGGAAGAGCTTGGAGAACAGGCAGAAAATGGAAAATACAGGGGCGCAGAGCTCTATGGTGTGGGCTACAGTCTGAGGACGATCGCACTTTTGGATCAGGGAAATATCCAGGGACTTATTGTGCCGGATGGATATGAAATCGGTTATAGAAGTGTGGAAGAGATGGTCAGAAAGATAGAGCATAAGTTCTATAAAATACAGGGATATACAACAGAATATAAGGTGTTTCAGAAAGATAGTTTTTCTATGGACGATGATTTAGAAAGGTTTTTATATTCCTATGAATAAAAAGAAAAGAAGAATGGCAATGGTATTATCTGCTATAATAGGGAGTTTGGTCCTTGCGCTGTCCGGGTGTTCCGATCAGTCAGGCCAGACAGAGAAAACTCTGCGCGTGGGAGTAATCACCTACAGTCAGGATGACCCCTTTATCAACGCACTGACGGATGAATTGAAGGCGCATCTGAAAACCATGGAAAGCGAAGAACGGCGGATCATCGTATCGATAAAAAGCGGAAATGACGATCAGCAGGAACAGAACGAAAAGGTAGAGGAAATGATTGATGCGGGCTGTGATGTGCTCTGCGTTAATCTTGTAGACCGGACAGCACCGTACCGGATCATCCGGATGGCAAGAAACGAAAAAATTCCGGTGATCTTCTTTAACAGGGAGCCGGTAAAGGAAGATCTGATGCAGTGGGATAAGCTGTATTATGTGGGCTGTGATGCGGAACAGTCCGGGATCATGCAGGGAGAGATTGCAGCAGAATATATCAACAGCCATCCGGAAGTGGACAAAAATGAGGATGGAAAGATCCAGTATGTACTTCTGGAAGGGGAAGCAGGACATCAGGATGCCATCAGCAGAACGGAGTATTCGGTAAAAACACTGATGAAAAACGATGTTTCACTGGAAAAATTAAGCTATCAGTTTGCGGACTGGAACCGGGGGCAGGCGGAAAATCGTATGAACCGTCTGATCAGCCAATATGGAACAGAGATCGAACTGGTCCTATCCAATAACGATGAGATGGCACTGGGGGCTGTGGAAGCCTACCGGAAAGTAGGCTATATCCGCAAAGACTGGCCGGTGATCTTTGGGATCGATGGCCTGGAAGACGCGCTGGAGGCCGTAAAGGCCGGAGAAATGCAGGGCAGCATTTACAATGACAGAGTGGACCAGGCAAAGGAAATGGCAAAAATGGCAGTGACGCTGTTTGAGGGAAAGGACCTCGACCAGGAAAGTCTGAAAGATGGACGGTACTATTTTTCGGAATACAAGAAGGTGGACGGCAGCAATATAGAGGAATATTTAAACGCAGAAGAGGAAGAAGCAGATGGAAAAAACATGGAGCCATGATTTTTACCGGGAGACAGATCCGACAAAACGGCAGCAGATCTTAAAAGCGCATGCAGGAGAGGAAGAAGCCTGGGCGGAAGAATACAGAAACCGGCTCTGGACAGCCCGATACGGAAAATACAGACTACAGAAGGATGAATTCGTCAAATGTCTGATGGAACTGAAATACCTGGCGGAAGGAAGCACTCTGGACCTTGGGGGAGACAGAAGAAGGATGGGAGCTCGGATCCTTTCTGCATTATGCCTGGCAGAAGCGATGCAGTCAGAGGAGTGTTATCAACAGATCCTTCTGGAGGAATTGTATAATGTATTTCTGAAGTTCATTCAGGTCAGCCGAGGGGGCAGAGGCTTCACCTCCCTGGTATTTGGCATGGGACAATTATCAGAAGAAGGAATTGCAAAAAAAATCGCCGAACAGATCAGCACAATTGCCTTTCAGGCACCCCGCCTGCTGCGCATGGAAAAAGAATTTTCGCTGCTGCAGGAAGCCGCCCTCCGGGCATATCGCCAGGAGTATCCGAATAGGGAGCATTTTTTGAATAAATGATGGTTTCGTAGAAAGCGACGAAATAAAAATTGGCGACGACAGAGATACGAAATATATCTGGAAAGAAAATCAATAAGAGAAAACGGAGAAAACGATGGTTACGGGAGAATTAAAAAACAAAATTGATGGATTATGGGATATTTTTGCAGCGGGCGGACTGGTAAATCCGCTGGAAGTTATTGAACAGATTACTTATCTGATGTTTATCCATGATTTGGATGACATGGATAATAAGAGAGCAAAAGAAAGTGCGATGTTGGAACTTCCCTATAAAAGCATTTTTGTGGATGAAGTAAAAATGGGGGACAGAACAATTGATGGTACACAATTAAAATGGTCTGTATTCCGTGATTTTCCTGCTGACAGAATGTATATCGTGATGCAGGAATGGGTATTCCCTTTTATTAAAACATTGCATGACGATAAAAACAGTGCATATTCAAAATATATGGAGGATGCGATTTTTAAGCTTCCGACACCGCTTGTGCTTTCAAAAGTAGTAGATTGCCTGGATGTCATTTATGAGTTGATGAACGAAAAGCAAGCAGTAGATATCCGTGGAGATGTTTATGAATATTTGCTTTCAAAGATTGCACAGTCAGGGTTAAATGGACAGTTTAGAACTCCGAGACATATTATTCGGATGATGGTGGAATTGATGAATCCGTCTGCTGATGAGATTATCTGTGATCCTGCCTGCGGTACTTCAGGATTTTTAATTGTGACAGCAGATTATTTGAAAAAGGAAAAAAAGAGCGAGATTCTTTTTGATAAACAAAAGAAAGATCATTATATGAATCATATGTTCCACGGCTACGATATGGATCGTACTATGCTGCGAATCGGCGCGATGAACATGATGACACACGGGATTGACAATCCGGATATTGAATATCGGGACAGTCTGTCAGATCAGAATTCGGATAAGGATAAATATACGCTGGTTTTGGCAAATCCGCCTTTTAAGGGAAGCCTGGATGCAGAATCGGTGTCCGGCGATTTGCTGAAAGTATGTAAAACGAAAAAAACAGAATTGCTGTTTCTGGCATTGTTCCTCAGAATATTGAAAATTGGCGGCAGATGTGCCTGTATCGTCCCGGATGGCGTGCTTTTCGGCTCTTCTACAGCGCATAAGGCGATCCGAAAAGAAATCGTAGAAAATCAGAGACTGGAAGCTGTTATTTCCATGCCGTCCGGCGTATTTAAACCGTATGCCGGTGTGTCGACCGCGATTCTGATTTTTACGAAAACAGAACACGGCGGAACGGATGACGTATGGTTTTATGACATGACAGCAGACGGACTCAGTCTGGATGATAAGCGGACACCTGTTGCAGAAAATGATATTCCGGATATCATTGAGCGTTTCAAACATCTTGGAAATGAAAAAGAACGGAAGCGGACAGAAAAATCTTTCTTGGTTCCGAAGCAGGAGATTGTAGACAACGAATACGATCTCAGCATCAATAAGTATAAAGAAGTTGAATATGTTGCAGTGGAATATCCGCCGACATCAGAGATCATGGCAAACATCCGGGAGCTGGAAATTGAAATCGGCAACGAAATGGATGAACTGGAACGGTTGTTGGGATTGTAAGGCAGATGAGAATGCAGAATGAAAAATGTGGAAGAAAGAATCCGGATCAATTCGGGTTTGCAGGGATGATGTAGATGAAGATTAAAGATATTTGTACTTCTGTGACAGACGGAAGTCATAATCCACCTCAAGGCATTGAGAAAAGTGAATATATGATGCTGAGTTCAAAAAATGTTTTTGATGACGAAATAACATTTGATGAACCACGTTTTCTCTCTGAAAAGGATTTTGAAAGAGAATACACGCGTACTAAGGTAGCGGTGGGTGATGTTCTACTTACCATTGTTGGAACTGTTGGACGAGCAGCCACTGTAGATGAAGATATGCCAGCATTTACATTACAGAGAAGTGTTGCTGTGCTTCATCCAAAGAGTGATGTTTGTTTGCCACGATTTTTAATGTACGCTTTGAGAAGAAAACGTACATATATTGAAAATAGAGCAAAAGGTGTAGCTCAAAAAGGAATATACCTTAAAGAAGTATCTGATATAGATATACCGATTCCCGATATATCGAATCAAGAAATAATAATAAATAAGCTGGATAAGGTTAAAACAATTCTTAAACATAGACAAAAAGAAGTACTTGCATTAGACAACCTCATCAAAGCCCGATTTGTCGAGATGTTTGGTGACCCGGTTGCAAATGATATGGGATGGGACACATTGCCTTTAGAAAATGTATGTAAAGCAATTGTTGACTGCCCTCATTCAACGCCTTCTTATACTAATGAAGATACTGGTTTTATGTGTATTCGTACATCTATTGTAAAAAAGAATAAGATTCTTTGGGATGATATTGAGTATATTTCTGAAGATGAATTTGCAAAAAGAATTCAGCGAAAGAAACCTGAGGTTGGTGATATAGTATATACACGAGAGGGTGCAATACTTGGTATAGCAGCTATTATTGACAGAGATTGTAATGTTGCATTGGGTCAAAGGTCAATGCTTCTTTCACCAGATATAGACAAGTGCACATCAGAGTTTTTGTGTGTAGCAATGAATAGTGATTCATTTTTTGATAATGCTTTGAAAGGTATTTCTGGTTCTGCATCACCACATATTAATGTGGGAGATATTAAGGCGTTCAGGATGATAATGCCGCCAATAGAACTTCAAAACCAGTTCGCCGACTTCGTCCACCAAGTCACCAAATCAAAAGTTGCAGTGCAAAAAGCTCTTGACGAAACGCAGTTATTATTTGATTCGTTAATGCAGCAATATTTTGGATGAAAGAGAGGTGCAAATCAATGTCAGAATTTAAAAAGTGGCTGATAGATCGTTTTATAATTGAACGGAAAAAGTTTGATCGTTCTGGAGTTTATGCTTATACGCAACGAGTAATGGCTTATAATTCGAATAAAATTGAAGGAAGTACATTGACACCGGAACAAACGGCATCCTTATTTGATAACGGAACGTTGCCGAGAAGCGATGATTATTATCGGGCAAAAGATGTGGAGGAAATGAATGGGCATTTCCTGATGTTCAATTATATGCTTGATACATTGGAGGAAGATTTATCACAGGAACTGATAAAACAGTTTCATTACGAATTAAAATCCGGAGTATTTGAAGACCGTGCAAATGGTTATGCAATAGGAGATTATAAGCAGCGCCCGAACATGGTGGGAATGTACAAAACGGTGTTGCCAAAAAATGTTGCAGAAGAAATGGAAAAGCTTTTAGCGTGGTATGCAGCGCAGCCTAAAAATATGGAAACACTTGCAAAATTTCATGCGAGATATGAATCCATTCATCCGTTTCAGGATGGAAATGGACGTACTGGAAGAATGATTTTGTTTCGGGAAAGTTTGAAATATGAGGAAGTGGATCCCTTTATTATATTGGATGATGACAGAACGGTATATATTGAGGCATTGAAGGAGTTCAGAGAGAATGGAACAGTAAGTCAGCTGACGGAATTGTTGCAGAAAGAAGCTGAGATATATTATAAACAGTGCGAATATTTTATGTGAAAAAATGGCTGCAGGATGTTGGTATAACAAAAGGAGTATATCAACATGGACGAAAAAATCGTTGCAGTCTTAAATGAAATGTCAGAGTATCTTTCTATTTCACAGATGAAAAAGCTGCAGGAAGTGATTTTAAAAACATTTTCTGAAAATGAAGTAAAGAAAACCGATCATTCGAATCTTGAATATTTACAACTGTTCATTGAAGCGAAACGGATTGAAGGCTGTTCGGAAAGAACAATTCAATACTATAAGAGTACGGCGGAAGATTTGCTGTCAAAGATTGAAATCAGTGTGAGAAAAATTTCTACGGAAGAAATTCGATCTTATTTATCAGAATATCAAAAAGAAAGTAAATGTACGAACGTTACAATTGATAATATTCGTAGAAATTTATCCAGCTTCTTTTCTTGGTTGGAGGAAGAAGATTATATTTTGAAAAGTCCCATGAGACGGATTCATAAGATTAAAACGAAAACCGTTGTAAAAAATGTGATCACTGATGAAGGAATTGAAAAATTACGGGATCATTGCCAGAAAACAAGAGATTTAGCAATGATTGATTTGCTGTACTCTACCGGAATCCGTGTCGGAGAACTTGTAAATCTGAATATTGACGATATTGATCTGGAAGGCAGAGAATGTGTGGTATATGGAAAAGGGGATAAGGAAAGAAAAGTTTATTTCGATGCAAAGACGAAGGTTCATCTAAAAAAATATATATCGGAACGGGAGGACAACAACAAAGCATTGTTTGTTACATTGGATGCGCCGCACGATCGTTTGAAAATAAGCGGTGTAGAAATCAGACTTCGTCAGATGGGTAGAAGATTGGAGCTGGATCGGATTCATCCACATAAGTTCCGGAGAACAATGGCAACGCGGGCAATAGATAAAGGAATGCCGATCGAACAGGTGCAAAAGATTTTGGGACATTCGCAGATTGATACGACGATGCAGTATGCAATGGTAAACCAGAGTAATGTGAAAGCATCTCATCAAAAATTCTTGGCTTAGAATCCGGATCAATTCGGGTTTGTGGGGATAAATGATGAGAGTAAAGTTAGCCGATGTTTGTGAGAGAGGTTCGTCAAATCTCAAGCAAGCAGATATTCCAGGTAAAAGTGGAGATTATCCGGTATATGGAGCTTCTGGTTATATTGGTAACGTCGATTTTTATCAACAGAAAAAGCCATATGTGGCAGTAGTTAAGGACGGTGCAGGCATAGGGCGAGCAATGTTACTTCCTGCTGAATCATCTGTAATAGGAACAATGCAATATCTACTACCAAAAAGTGTAGTACTTCCTGAGTATCTATTTTATGTGGTAAAACATATGCACTTAGAAAAATACTTCTCTGGTGCGACTATTCCGCATATTTACTTTAAAGATTACCAAAACGAAGAGTTCACTCTTGATGACCTGAACAAGCAGCATGAAGTTGTTACTACACTTCGGAAAGTAGAATTTGTCATTGAAAATCGCCAGCAGCAACTTCAAAAGCTGGACGAGCTAGTCAAAGCCCGATTTGTCGAGATGTTTGGGGATCCAATTATGAACCCAAAGAGGTATCCGGTTCATCAGCTTTCAGAGTATATCAGTTCGTTAACATCGGGTTCTCGTGGTTGGGCACAGTATTGTGTTGAAAACGGTACGGAATGGTTTATTACAATAAAGAATGTAAAGGATTGTCATATTACCACTGATAATATGCAACCAGTTAATGCACCAGATAATGCCGAAGCAAAAAGAACTAAGGTACAAGAAGGAGATCTTCTTATTAGTATTACAGCAGATCTTGGACGAACAGGTGTTGTTACAAAAGAAATTGCAGAACATGGTGCATATATAAACCAACATTTATCATGTATTAGAGTAAATAAAGAAGTGCTGCATCCACTTTTTGTTGCACACTATATGGAAAGTCCTGCCGGAAAAGAACAGTTTACAGCTAAAAATCAGAGTGCTGTTAAGGCTGGACTAAATTTTAATTCAATAAACTCTTTAAAATTATATGTTCCGCCACTGAAAGAACAAGAAGAGTTTATTACTTTTATCACACAAGTCACCAAATCAAAATTTTGATAATTCCATGATAGAAATTTTATGGAAAATGAAATGGTCTTGTTTCCAAGTCTCTTTTGTATACAGCTGGATAATTGATTATCGAAATTTATTTTGGGAATTATCGGATAAAAATGTTATACTCTTCATAGATGGACATAAAAGAATCTACGAATTGCCTTGGGTGATATATGCTCTAAGTGACTTCTTAATCATGATTTTGTCATGGTTAGTGAA
>OLPS01003585.1_pt1 | contig 12022 bp, 8 predicted proteins | sample 1673071 | NCBI WGS metagenome assembly OLPS01 (sample SAMEA3136752, study PRJEB25190) | human gut metagenome | reverse complement strand
GCGTGTGGTGGGCGTGGTACCGGTCAGCGGACATATGGATTTGAAGGCCCTGGCTGCGGCTGTAGGTGCCAAGAAGGCCTCTATGGCCGATCCCAAGGTGGCAATGCGCGAATCCGGCTATGTGGTAGGTGGCATCTCGCCGTTGGGCCAGAAGACACGTCATAAGACTGTGTTGGATGAAAGCGCCATGCAATTCGACCAGATTCTGGTCTCCGGCGGCAAGCGAGGCCTGTCTGTGGGCGTGAATCCACAGGACCTGCTCAAGGTCTTGAACGCCGTTGCCGCACCAATCGGCACGTGGTGACCGTTCTTGGCTCCCCTCACGGAGGGGAGCCAAGAATGACTACTTCTTCCTGCGCAACTCCGCCGGCAGCACAAAGTGCATGTTTTCTTTGATGGTTTCGACGGACTTCATACCGGTGAAACCCAAGTTTTGCAGAGCGTCAATCACACCGGACACCAGTTCGTCCGGTACGGAGGCACCCGAGGAGATACCTACGGATTCCAGACCCTCGAACCATGCCGGGTCAAGCTCGCTGGCATCATCCACGCGATACGCTTTGCCGCGCTCCCCCAAGCCCTCCTGCGCCACCTCCATCAGTCGCACGGAATTCGAGGAGTTGGCCGATCCGACAATCACCACGCAATCGGACTGCTGGGCCACCAGTTTGACCGCAGCCTGACGATTCGACGTGGCATAGCAGATATCCGAACTCGGCGGCTCTTGAATCCAAGGGAATTTGGCCTTCAGCGCGGCAATGGTATCGGCGGTCTCGTCCACGCTCAACGTGGTCTGCGAGAGCAGCACCAGCTTGGTGTCGGGCGCAAAATCCAGCGAATCGACATCCGATTCATGCTCGATCAAGTGCACGTGTTCGGGGCTCTCCCCCACTACACCGACCGCTTCATCGTGACCTTTATGCCCGATATAGACGATTTCATACCCCTCGCGCACGAAACGCAGCACCTCACGGTGCACCTTACCCACCAGAGGGCAGGTGGCATCCACCACATGCATGCCACGACGTTCGGCTTCCGCCTTCACTACCGGAGATACGCCATGGGCGGAAAACACCACCGGAATACCCGCTTGGGCAGCAGCATCCGGAATCTCCGCCAATTCCTGGACGAACACCGCGCCTTGCCCGGCCAAGTCCTCGACCACATGCTTGTTGTGCACGATCTGCCGGCGCACATATACCGGGGGCAGCCCATCCTCGCGCGTCCGCTTTCCGGAAGCCTCCGCGGCTTTGAGAATGGTCTGTACGGTAAGAATCGCACGGTCCACACCCGCGCAGAAGCCTCGCGGATCAGCGAGCACAACGCTTTTGGTCATCGGAACCTCCTGAACGTCAATAGTGTTTTCCAGTGTAAGGCAGGGATTACAGGAATCTGCCGTCACAACTTTTCCGCGTCTCCCACAAATCACCGGTTTCCAAGGAATCCACGTGCTTCTCGCATGATGGTGTGAGACTCGTCACTCCACGTATTGCTACCGTGTTTATACGAATTGTTTATTATATGCCGCATATCGCCAATCCCCGCCTCGATAGAGGAGACGCGCTAGACTGGGGCCAGCGATAGCAGGAGCTACCGGCCCACCAACCTCACTACGGGAGTGATTCCATGACGAGTAAAACACCACGCACCGGAAATCAGTATTCGATTCACTATGGCGATTATTCCGCCGTCATCTGCGAACTCGGCGCCAAGATTCGCCGATTCGATTATCAAGGCAAGGAAATTTTCTGCCCGTTCGGCGTCAACGACCTGACCCCCACCTGTAACGGTTATGTGCTGGCCCCGTGGCCAAACCGCATCGAAAACGGCGAATACGATTTCAATGGCAAGCATTACTGCGCGCCGGTTAACGAATATCATCCCGCACCGCGCAACAATGCGAACCACGGATACGCCTACCACTACATGTGGAAGCTTGAATCGTTGACCGATAGCGCCGTGACGCTTTCGCTGCGCTTCCCCAACTTGGACGGATACCCGTTCGATGTGACCGTGACCGTCACCTACGAACTCGGCGACAACGGCATGACCGCGACCGTCAATGCCCGCAATGATGGCGACGAACCGGCACCGTGGGCTCTCGGCCTGCATCCGTGGCTGGCCAACGGCAAGCAGGGCGCAACTGCCGCCGAACGCGATGCCGACTCCGCCGCCTGCCACCTGCAGATTAAGGCCGCCAGTCATGTGACGGTGAACGAGGCGCTGATTCCCACCGGCACCGAACCGGTTACCGGTATCTACGACCTGAACGATGGCCCGACGCTCGAAGGCCGAGCCTTTGATGATGCCTGGGTTGACGTGGAGCGTGCCGCCGATGGTACGACCACCACCACATTCACCCGCCCGGACGGTATCGAAGTGAAAATCATTGGCGATGAGACGATTAATGCTTGGCAGTGCTACACCGCCACTGGCGCACCGTTCGCCGAGCATCCGTATGGCATCGCCGTCGAGCCGATGACCGCCCCGGCCAATGCCTTCCGCACTGGTGACCACTTGGTGACGCTCGCCCCCAACGGCGACTACACCACTGTGGTCCGCTACGAAGTAGTCCAGAAGTAGTTCTGTTACGCTGGCTCCCCTCCAGAGGGGAGCCAATTTTTTATCCTTATGTGCCGCCGCGTCTTGGGACTTATGCGATACGATTGTGAGCGATAACAATTTGTTCCACAAAGGAGTGTGCACTATGGCTTTGAAGCCTCGCACTGGTAACCAATATGTCATCTCGTCCGGCGAATGGAGTGCCGTCGTCACCGAACTGGGTGCCAGCCTGCGCGAGCTGAAGTGGCGCGGCGAAGACCTCATCGTCCCCTTCGACCCGAACAAGGTCATTCCCTGCTGCAACGGCTGGGTGCTGGCACCGTACCCGAACCGAGTGACCAATGGTCAGTATTCTTTCGATGGCGAAGACTACCAGATGCCGATCGACGAGTTCGACCGCCAATCCTCCCTGCACGGCTATGCCTACCGCTACATGTGGGAGCTCGTTGATTTGCAGGAATCACACGTGACGCTCTCCTGGCGCTCCCCCGACATCGCCGGCTACCCGTTTGATATCACCATCACCGCCACTTATGCACTTGACGAGAACGGTCTCACGGAAACCTTCACCGTGCACAACAACGACAGCGTGAAGGCCCCGTGGGCATTTGGCATCCACCCGTGGCTGGCCAACGGCAAGCACGCCACCGGTCAGGCCATTACCGCCGACAACGAGTCCTGCCGTCTTGAGCTGCACTGCGATACCCACGTGACCGTAGACGAACACCTGCTACCCACCGGCGAAGAGCCGGTTTCCGGCATCTTCGACCTGCGCGATAACCCCACGCTGGAGGGACGTGGCTTCGACGATGCCTGGACCGATATCACCAACCGCGGTGAAGATGGCAGCACTTCCGCCGCGTTCACCCGCCCCGACGGCATCAAGGTCACGCTGACTGGCGACAAGACCATCAACTCCTGGCAGGTGTGCACCGGCAACGAAATCGGCGAGAAGGCTCGTCAGGCCGGCGTGGCCGTCGAACCGATGACCGCCTACGCCGACGCCTTCCGCACCGGCAAGGATCTGGTTGTGCTCGAGCCGGGCGATGACTACACCACCGTGGTCACCTTCCACGCCGAACAAATCTGAAAAACCGAATAGCCAAGCCTGACGCTCATCGCCACATGGACACCCGTGTTGCATCACGTCGTGCTCATGTGGCATAATTCCGAAGGCTTATTTTTTTACTGCAGCAAAGGAGTCCATCATGGGCATGCGCGGACGTAAGCGCAAGAATCGTCGTAAGAAGGCCGCCAACCACGGCAAGCGTCCTAACGCCTGATTCTTCGCGTTTCTTATGGAACGCTCAAGGCCCGTCTGATGATACATCAGACGGGCCTTGTTGTATATGTCGTTACTTATCTTCGCCGCAGCAGTGATCAAGCGTGGCCTTGAGCCGGGCTATCAGACATTCGGGTGCCACATCCGGGCGCAAGTAGGCACGCAACGCGGCAATCAACGCCTGTTCACGCTCGTCGCAGCAGGTACGGGGGTCAAAACAGTCGCCCTCCGTAACGATATGCACGTCCGCCTGGACCGACGCAGAGGCCGAGCCGGTATCTACTGAACGATGATGCACCGCCGTGATATGCACTTCGGTCTGGCTTACCGTGCCATCGGCCGCCGTACGGGTTATGGAGATATGGCGAGTACGCTCTACCGGCTGATCGTTCATCAGATCTCCTTTCCCGACAGCTTGCTTGACTGTTGTGGCGTGCGGGCGCCAGTCGCATGACTATGTCTCACTACGGCTTGCGTGTCGCCATTGCTGCCAACAGTTTGTTCACTACTTTCATTATGGCCGGAATCGGCGATTCGACCAACGTTTTCGCCCAACTTCGCGGATGGTGAACCAGCCGACGAACCAGTCACGTACCCGCGCTCTTTCGCATACGAGGCGAGCTCACGCTTGAGTTGCGTGCGGGCGCGATTCAGGCGGCTCATCACCGTGCCGATTTTCACGCCCTGCTCATCGGCCACCTGCTGGTAGGACTTGCCGTCGATGGCGGCGTCGATGAACACCTGCCGGCGTTCCGGCGAGAGTTTGGCGAGCGCGGCCATGATTTCCTCGGGCGCGAAGGCGTCCAAATATTCCTCTTCAGCGGACTTGAGCCCGTCCGACGTATGTTCGGCGGCATCGTAAATGTCCCAGTCGTCGTATTCACCGGTGGAGTCGTTGGCACGCTGCGGGCGCCGCTTGGCCTTGGCATACTGGTTGAAGTAGGCATTGCGCTCGATGGTGGTCATCCACGCCTCGAAGTTGGAGCCCGGCTGAAATGAGTCGAAGGCCTTGAACCCGCGTTCGAAGGTGTCCTGGACCAGATCCTGCGCGTCATCGGGATTGTTGGTCAGCCTCATCGCCTGCCGGTACAGTGCATTGACGGCGGGCATGGCGAGCTGCTCGAATCTGGCGCGCTTGGCTGCCATGGACTCGCCCGATCCGGCTGACTGCCCGGATTGCGTAGTTGCTTCGCTTGTCGTCACGGTTCACCATTCTAATCAAATCATGTGCCCATATCGTGGTCGATGACGTGTGAGCCACAACACGCTGCACCCCACCTGTAGAATGGCGTATCGGCTAGATAATAGGGAGAAACAATTATGGCTTTGACTTTGGCTTCGGCCGCTGACCTGCTCAAGGAACACCATCTGCTGCGTGAAATCATCCAAGGGGATGTCTGGACCGACGACCCGGCCCGTATCGCTTCGGCGGATGAACCGTTCGCCGGCATCACCTACGACACCCGCAAGGTCACGCAGGGCACCCTGCTGTGCTGCAAGGGCCGATTCAAGGCCGAGTATCTGAACGGCATCGACGAAGCCGGCCTGGCCGCATACGTGGCCGAAACCGAGTACTCAGCCGCAACCGCCGCCCCCGGCCTGATCGTCAACGACGCACGCAAGGCGATGAGCCTGCTGTCCGCCGCGTTCTACGGATATCCGCAGAACGAGCTCACGGTCATCGGCGTCACCGGCACCAAGGGCAAGACGACCACCTCGTACTTCACGCAGGCGCTTATCAACGCCGTCTCCGGTGGCAAGGCCGCATTGTTCTCCTCGGTCGATAATTGCCTTGACGGCCACACCTACGTCGAGTCCGATCTGACCACGCCCGAATCGATGGACGCCTTCCGCATGATGCGCGAGGCGGCCGATAACGGTATGAAGTATCTGGTGATGGAGGTCTCCTCCCAGGCGTACAAGGTGGACCGCGTCTATGGCCTGACTTTCGATGTGGCCGCGTTCCTCAACATCTCCCCCGACCACATCAGCCCGATCGAACACCCCACGTTCGAGGATTACCTGTATTGCAAGCGCCAGATCATCGTCAACGCGAAGTCGCTGGTACTCGGCGCGGACAGTCTGCACGCCGATCTGTTGCGGGAGGACGCGGAGGCAGCCGGCATCGGCGTGACCACCTTCGCCCTGCATGACGCGGATAATGCCGGCACCAGTGCGGACGTCGTCGCCTGGCCCGCCGACCCGGCGCACGCCTCCTTCCACATCGCCGACGGAGATCAGGCCCTTGGCGACTACCATCTGTCCATCGATGGCGACTTCAACTACCTCAATGCGGCGGCGGCCATCGCCATCGCCCATGCGGTTGGCGTATCGCTCGATGACGCCGACGCACTGCACGCCATCGAATCCGTACGTATCGCCGGCCGTATGGAACAGTTCCGCGACCCGCAGTCAAACACGCTCGCCATCGTCGATTATGCGCACAACTACGCATCCGTCACCGCGCTGCTTGACTTCGTCTACGAGCGTTGGGGCGAGGAAAACCCGCGTATCACGCTGGTGACCGGATCGGCCGGCAACAAGGCCTACGATCGTCGTAAGGAAATCGTCGAGGCTGCCGAGAACCGTATCGCGAACTTCATTTTCACCGCCGAAGATACGGACACCGAGCCGATCATCGACATCTGCATGGAAATGCAAGGCTACATCACGAACAAGGATGTGGTCTCCACGGTGATTTCCGACCGTCTGACGGCCATCACCAACGCCATTTACGATGCCCGTGCACACGCCGACCGATTCAACATCCTGCTGATCATCGGCAAGGGCAACGAGCGTTGGATCAAGGACCATCGCAAGCATGTGCCGTTCGACGGCGACGATCACGTCGTCGAACGCATGTTTGGCTTGTGACGGGATTCCGGCCAATCAGATCCTGATCGGATCCCGATTAGCCCACATCAGATCACGCGCAATACGACCAAACCAGAAACACGACATACGGATACAAACGAAAAAGGATAGCTGAATCGTAATGATCACGTTGGAGAAAGTTGACGGAGCCACACTGGAAGCCGAAGCCGAGAAGGCCGGCATCACGTTGCCTATCGAACAGACCAAGGTTTGGTCTGGTTTTCAGGCGGATATCGACGGACGCACACCATGGGGCAATTATCTGATCAAGCGTGATGGTGAATTGGTCGCCGTGATCTCCTTTATCGATTTTGAGACGCACGGTTATCATTATCTGCGCTCGATGCATGGGCCGGCGTGGGTCGCCAAGCCCACCGAGGCTGAGGAGCGCGAGGTCGTCGACGCCATCGTGGACACCGTCAAGAAGGCCGACAAGAGCATCGCGTTCCTGCGTATCGACACCTGGTTCGCCGATGGTACGGAGAAGGTGCTGTCCACAGTGCCGTACGACCAGACCGTGGTCATCGACATCACCGGTGGCGATGATGAGATTCTGGCTCGGATGAAGCGTCGTGGACGCCGTGACGTGCGCAAGTCTCTACGTGAATGCCCGGCCGAGGTTGCCGATGAGACGGATAAGGCCCTGACCGATTTCTCCGAATATTACGATGTGATGGTCGAAACCGGCCAGCGCGATGGATTCACGCCTGCTCCGATGAGCGACTACTCCGATATGATCGGCGCGTTGGGTGCCGATCATTGCCGTGTGTTCGCCGCACGTATTGAAGACCGTGTGGTGGCATGGTCGATTGTCACCGTGAACGGCACGCATGCGGTGCGCTACTATGCCGGCATGCGCAACGAGGTTATGCGTCTGCATGTGACCGACAAGCTGCTGTATTCCGAATGCTGCATCCTGGGCTCGCAGGGTATTACGGAATACGATCTGATGGGCATCGGCTCCGATTTCGCGCCGTCGCTCAAGGGGCTTAACGAGTTCAAGTGCAAGTTCACCGAGGAAATCACCCCGGTGGCCCCCGCCCGCGACGTACCCATCAAGAAGGTCTTCTACAAGACGCTGCAGACTGTGCAGGGCGTGCGCAAGGCATTACGCTAATACCACCCCGCTCCCGCTGGTGGGAGCTGTCGAGCGAAGCGAAACTGAGGGTGGTCTTTCGAGATGGACCACCCTCTGTCACCTGTGGCGCCAGTTCCTACCAGCAGGAACCATTCATTTATCGTTCGAGTTTTTGGCTCACCACGGCTGTTACGCCGTCGGCTCGCATGGTTACGCCGTAGAGCGCGTCGGCAATCGACATGGTGCGTTGCTGGTGAGTAATAATGATGAGCTGCGCATGGGCGCGTAGCTCATTGAACGCATTAATCAAACGGGTCAGGTTCACGTCGTCCAACGCGGCCTCGACCTCGTCCATCACATAGAACGGGCTGGGGCGGGCGGTGAAAATCGCGAACAGCAACGCCAGCGCGGTCAGTGAACGTTCGCCGCCGGACAGGAGGCTCAGCTGTTTGACACGCTTGCCGGCCGGGCTGGCCTCGACCAGTACGCCGGTGGTGAGCATGTCTTCCGGGTTTTCCAGGCGCAGTCGCCCGGTGCCGCCTGGGAACAGCGTGGCGAACATCTGCTCGAATGCCTCGGCGGTATCGTCGAACGCGGATTTGAATACCTGGACCATCGTGGAATCGAGATCCTTGATGAGCTGCATCAAATCGTCACGTGATTTGACCACATCGTTGCGCTGATCATTGAGATACTTGTTCCGCTCCTCAAGCGCTTCGAATTCCTCGGTGGCCAAAGGGTTGATCTTGCCGAGTGCGGCCAGATCGCGGCGAGCCTTATCGAGACGCTTCTTCTGCTCCTGACGGTTATACGGCACGGTCTTAAAGCGGTCGGAATCGCCGTTGGTGCCGGTCTCTCCCCCGGTTTCTCCCTCTTCGGTCTCAGCCTCAGCTTCCGTCTCATCCAACGGCACAGGGTTGCCCTCATCATCCAGCACGGGCACCGGCTGTTCGGGGCCGTAATCACTAACCAATTCCTCCAAAGTGAGACCGAGTTCGTCGGACACTTTTTGCATGAGCTGCCCGGATTCGGCGGCCAACCGTTCGCGGTTTACATCCAAGGCATGTTCGCGCCCGGTCAGATCGGTGACCTTGGGCTCGATCTGGTTGCGCTGCGCGCGCAGGGCCTTGAGTTCCTCGTCATGGCTGGAGGCGGCGGCCTGCAGCTCGTCTCGTTTGGCGGCCACGTCATGCAGCGTATGCTCTACCATGGCGGCCACTGCTCGCGCGTCATCGGCCACGCCTTGCAGGTGTGCGGCCTGCTCGCGTCTGCGATCGTTCAACGCCTCGATGCGGGCGCGGCGTTCGGCGGTTTCTTTGGCGTTGTCCCGCAGCAGCCCGGCCTGTCGGCTCAGTGACTCCCCTTTGCGGCTTGCTTCGGTCCACGCGATTTTTGCGGCGACCTCATGCTCGCGAGTCAGGTTCAGTTCGCGCTCCAGCGTGCGTTCGCGTTCATCGAGTTCGTCGAAATCGGCATGTTCCGCTGTGGATTGCTGGGCCGATGCCAAAGCGCGATTGAGGTCGTCAAGCTTGAGCTGATGCTCGTTGCAATTCTCTTGGGTCTCGGTGATTTTCCTATCCAGCTGCTCGAGCTGACGGGTGAACGATGCGACGCGATCTGTGGCGGATTTCAGAGATTTCTCCGCCTGCTGGGCTTTGAGCCGGGCTTCGGTGCGTTTGGCGGATTCCTGGTCGACGAGTCGAGCCGCTTCATCGCGCTTGGTTTTGGCCTCGGCCACTTGCTCAGCCATTCCGCCGTCTTGGGCGGTCAACTGTTTGACCTGTGCCAATGCTTTGTCTCGGCGGGCGGCCAGAGACAGGTCCGATTGAGAGATTGAAGAGCCGCCGACCGCCGCCACGCCGTGTGTGAAGGTCTCGCCGTTCTTGGTGACGGCCCGCATGGCTTCGCCGAATGCCACAATCTGTTGGGCTTCGTCGGCGGTGCCGGCCGCGGCTACATCAGCCAGCAGGAGACGCACGGTGCGCACGACCGCTTCGGCCTGTGCCGGGTTCTCGGCATCCGGGTTCGCGGTGACGAGTGCTGCCAGCGCGTTGCCCGATTGCGGGGCGGCCCCCGCGTTCTCGGCGCTACTCTCCTCCGACTCCGTGCCCGGCTCTGTGGCGGGATCGCCGGCAATGCTCGCGGTCAGCACCACGGCTTTGCCGAGCTTATCTTCCCGAGCGCGTTCGAGGGCGTGCAACATGTTGCCTGCCGCGGGTACCACGATGGCGCTGGCATACTGGTCGAGCGCGTGGGCCACGGCTTCTTCCCAGCCTTCGGCCACATGGATGAAGTCGGTGAGTCGGCCAAGCGAGGCCACGTCCGTATCGCGCTCCAACGATCCGGAGGCATTGCGGCTGTCTAGCGTGTCGGCAAGCGCATCGGCCTTGGATTTGAGCGAGATGATCTTGGACTGTATCTCGCGCTGCTTATCGGCGCGTTCATTCAGTCGTTCGCGGCATTCGGCGAGCGTTGCACGTGCGGCGTCCAATGCGGCACCGTCATCGTCGGCAATGGAGTCCGCTTCGCTGCGCAATGCGTCCAGCTGTTGCTGGGCATCGTCGCGCTGGGAAGTCAGCGAGTCGCGTTGGGAGGCGTAATCCTTGGCGCGGCTGGTCGCCAGTTGTACGGCGGATTCCTCGCGGGCGATGAGTTCGCGCAGTCGGGCGATTTGCGCATCGCGTTCCTGTGCGGTTTTGCGCAGTTCCGTCAAGGTCTGGCGGACTGAGGCAAGCTTTTTCTCGTCGTCGGCGCGTTCCTCGGTGGCCTTGTCGAGTGCGATGCGCGCATCGGCCACGGCCTTGGTTTGTGCCGCGGCCTGAGATTCCAGTTCCTCGGCTCGTTTGACGAGCATGCCGGGATCCTCACCGAAGTTGGTGACGATCTGGCCGGTGAGTGACCGGCTGCGCTCTTCGGCCAACTGGGCGAGCGCGTTCAGTCGTTCGCGGGTCTGCGAGAATTCATGCCAGTATTGGTTGGCCTTGGCGATGGCCGGACTGGATTCGGAGCTCAACGCCTCGACCTGTTCGATGCGTACTTTGACTTGGGCGAGTTCACGTTGGGCGACGGCCAGCTGGTTGCGCACAGCGCCAAGTTCTTGACGTACCGTGTCGCGACGGCTCATCGAGCGTTGAGCGTCTTCGGCGTACAGGCGGGCTTGGGCGTCGCGTACGGATATCTGAATCGCGTCGGCGCGCCGGGAGATGCGTGCCTGGCGTCCGAGGGGGCCGAGCTGACGGTGAATCTCCCCCAGCAAATCGTCGAGTCGGCTCAGGTTCGTTTCGGTATTGGCCAGCTTGCGCAACGCGCGTTCCTTGCGCTTGCGGTGCTTCAGGATGCCGGCGGCCTCTTCGATGAACGCACGGTGGCCGGACGGGTCGGCCTTCAGAATCGCATCCAATCGTCCCTGGCCTACGATCACGTGCATCTGCTGGCCAAGACCGGTATCGGAGAGGAGTTCCTGAATGTCGAGCAGGCGGCATTGCGAGCCGTTGATCGCGTATTCGGAGCCTCCGTTGCGGAAGATGGTGCGGGAGATGGTGACTTCCGTGTAATCGATATCGAGCGTGTGATCGGAATTATCGATGGTCAGGCTCACCTGTGCACGGCCTAATGGCGGGCGGGAGGACGTGCCTGCGAAAATCACGTCCTCCATCGAAGTGCCGCGCAGGTTTTTGGCGCCCTGCTCACCCATTACCCAGATCAGGGCGTCGACGATGTTCGACTTGCCCGAACCGTTGGGGCCGACCACCGCCGTGATGCCGGGCTCGAAGCGCAGCGTGGTGGCGGAGGCGAAGGATTTGAATCCGCGGAGGGTGAGTTCCTTGAGATACATGGCGTGAGACTGTTTTCCGTATGCCGGGTGTCCGGGTATCCGATATGCCTTGGATGCGGGTTACCGGGCGTCGGCGGAATCGTCGGTGTCGGCGCTGGCTGTGTCAGTGCTGTCGGTGTCGGCACTGGCCGTGCCGGTGCCGGCGTCACCGGCGTCACCGGCGTCACCGGCCTGTTCCTTACCGAGGCCGAGGACGTCGAACACGTCGAAGTCGTCCGGGCTTACCGAATCCTCGAGGTTGTCGGCGGCCTCATCCTCGGCCTTGTCTGCCGGCTGATCCGAATCGTCCGGGTCAACCGCCGGCTGATGAACGGCCATAGCCTGCCTCATCGTGGGGCTGGCGTGTTCCTCAAGCATCAGGCGTGCGTCGCCGGCGGTGACGAAGCTGCCG
>OLPS01003572.1_pt1 | contig 12056 bp, 8 predicted proteins | sample 1673071 | NCBI WGS metagenome assembly OLPS01 (sample SAMEA3136752, study PRJEB25190) | human gut metagenome | reverse complement strand
ATAACAAGACCTGTGGATGCACCAACCAGTGTCGGTTTTCCCTCACGAATGACTTCGATCAGCATCCAGGTAAGCAGGGCACACGCGGAAGAAATACTGCTTGTCATAAAAGCATGTGCTGCAAGACCGTCTGCCTTCAGTGCACTTCCTGCGTTAAATCCGAACCAGCCAAACCACAACATGGCTGCACCCAGGAAAACAAATGGAATATTATGGGTGCGGTAGGTTGCTTTTGCGTAGCCACGTCTCTGTTTAAGATAAATGGCCAGTACAAGTGCACTGACGCCGGAGCTGATATGTACTACATTTCCTCCCGCAAAATCCACTGAACCGATAGCTGCCAGAAATCCGCCGTCTCCCCAGACCATATGCGCCATAGGATAATACACGATCACAGACCAGATTGCAACAAAAAGAAACAGTGCTTTAAAACGCATTCTTCCAACAACAGCGCCTGTGATCAGTGCCGGTGTGATCATGGCAAACATCATCTGAAACGCTGCAAATACCAGATGCGGAATGGTATCTGCATAAGGCCCCGGCTCCCAGCCGACACCGTTCATGGCAAACCACCGGAAGTCACCGATAATCCCACCGTGGTTTCCACCAAAGGCAAGTGAATAACCAAACAATGTCCACATCACAACAGACAGACCCATAATTGCTGCACAGGCCATCATAGTATTAACAACATTTTTTCTCCGGACAAGTCCTCCGTAGAAAAATGCCAGCCCCGGTGTCATAAAGAACACAAAGGCCGTACAGATCAGCATAAAACCAGTATCTCCTGCATTCATAATCATTCCTCCTCGATTCCCTCATTTATTTCTGCAACGCAAAAAGCGCCTGGAAACTTAATTTCCAGACGCCTTTGTCATGGGAGTTATCATAGCAGATAATTTTTTTGATTTCAAGAGTTTTTCTTTAATTTTCTTATTTTCTTACAGACTTACTATGTTTTACTGATATACTTTTTTATTTTCAGCAATCTATCTGATACATTTTTTCAGCATCTTTTACACGATCCACATTTTGATCAAACTTAAGATCAGCAGATGTGCCGGATAGAAAATATAGAAAAACCACTTGGAAAACTTCGGTGCTTTTTCAGATTTTTTTCCATTATAGAAGCAGATAATGATAATTCCTGATACTATGATTCCAATTGCTGAAAGCAGTGCATGAAGCAATGCCTGCGCAGCCGGCAAAGTTTCTGCATAAGATGCGTAATTAAACACTGCAAAAAGCACTGCTCCGATTCCATAAGCCTGAACCATTTTTTTCCTGTTTCCCCATGCTGCATGGAACCAGATTGTAAAAACAGGCGCCAGGATTGCCCAGTCCGAATAAACGGACAGAACCAGCAGAATGAGTGTAAGCGGAATCCTCCACTTACTTGCCATCATCTTATCCTGTATCACCAGGATCATGAAGCAGATAAACAGTGTAAATATCATATTCAGCTGTGAAAAATCAAATGCCATCATATAGGAAACCTGGGAGATTCCTGCAAAGATCAGAAGTCTCTCGCCATATTTTCTCCGGGAATGTGTATAGTAAAAACCTTCCACAAGGAAATAGCACATGGTGATGGCTGTGAAGTAGCCGATATCTATAAACACTTCCCACAGGATCGTGTTTTCAGGTAACAATACATTGGCGATATGGTTCAAAAGCATAGTAAAAATTGCTATGTACTTAATGGTATCCCGGGTCAAACCCGGCTTTTCTGTTGTTGGCATGATCTTCTCCTTCTGTACAGAAAACTTCTCAGACCTTTAACATCTTCTGCACAATATAATACATTTATCTTACACTGATTTTCTGACTCATACAACTTTTTTGTTATTGCTGGAGTTGCCTTTTTCTTAAGGTAAGCTTATACTGTAGAAAGCGTGCTGTATTTTATATGGCAAAACTTCTCAGCAAACACTGTAAAACAATAAATTCGGAAAGGAATTATCGATCATGATCCAGGATATCGCACCACATACCTATCACAATGAGTACAAACCTGTGGCCCCGGATAAAGAAAGCCACATCCTCGCCTATGAAGAAGGAAAGATCCTTATGAAAAAAGATGGCGAGACTATGACTCTTCCAAGCTTTGGAGAGCTGGAAGGAAAACTTACGAATCTTTATGAAAATTATATCTATCTCTTCTCTGTTGATGAAGAGCATTTTTACCTGATTCCTGATCTGGATACCAGCCTTCTTCCCGGATATCAGTTTGAGATCATCCGTGTTCTTCGCACAGCAGAGCCTCAGTATCTGGCTTTTGCCGGAATCACCGGATATCAGCTCTTTCAGTGGTACAGCAAGCGCCGTTTCTGCGGTTGCTGCGGCAAACCGATGGTACATGATAAACATGAGCGCAAGATGATCTGCCCTGCCTGTGGAAACGGTGAATATCCGGTACTTTCTCCTGCTGTGATCGTAGGCGTTACCAACGGCGACAAGCTGATCCTCTCCAAATATGAGGGCCGAAATCACACCCGCTACGCCATGATCGCAGGTTTTGCCGAGATTGGCGAGACCATCGAGGAGACCGTTCACCGTGAAGTTATGGAAGAGATCGGCATAAAGGTCAAAAATCTCCGCTACTACAAGAGCCAGCCATGGTCCTTCTCCGGAACCCTTCTGTTTGGCTTCTACTGTGATCTGGACGGCGATGACACCCTCACTGTAGACCACAACGAACTCTCCATGGCCTCCTGGTTCAATCGGGAAGACATCCCGGATGAGGGCGATAATATCAGCCTTACCAAAGAAATGATGATGGCGTTTAAGCATGGGAAAGCCTGAAGTATCGCTGCCTGATTCCGTAAACAATTTTTCGTAACCAATTTCACACAAAAACACCGGCCATTCATCTGTACCATGTCCTGTCCAGGCTGCCAGATCATCTCTGACATCTCAGCCCCAGTACATATTCCAATGAATGCCGGCGTTTTTATTTTCTATTTTTCTATTTTTCTTCCGAGCCGGAGCAATCTGCCTAAAACCGTTTTATTTCTCCGGTGTCAGATGCCAGATATCTCTGTTGTACTCCTCGATAGTTCTGTCTGAAGAGAAGTATCCTGCTTTTCCGATATTTACAAGCATTTTCTCTGCCCATGCGGTTCTGTCCTCATAATCGGACAGTGCCTGATCTTTCACCTTCGCATAATCCTCGAAGTCAAGAAGAGTCATGAACCAGTCTTTGCTTACGATCTCATGATGCAGTCTTCTTAAATGCTCCTCACTTCCAATAGAAAGAAGCTCGTTTCCTACGATAAAGTCTACTGCACGACGGATGCGCTCGTCTTTCTCATAAAAATCTCTGGAGCAGTAGTCAGCCTTTTCATAGTGTTCGATAACCTGCTCACTGGACTCTCCGAAGATATAGATATTATCCTTGCCTACCAGCTGGCTGATCTCCACATTTGCACCATCCATGGTTCCCAGTGTTACAGCACCGTTGAGCATGAACTTCATGTTTCCTGTTCCGCTGGCCTCCTTGGAAGCAAGAGAGATCTGCTCGGAGATATCGCAGGCAGGAATCAGCTTCTCTGCTGCACTTACGTTGTAGTTTTCCACCATAACAACTTTCATGTACGGGGAAACCTCCGGATCATTGTTGATAAGCTCCTGTAAGCAGAGAAGCAGGTGGATAATATCCTTTGCGATAACGTATGCAGGAGCTGCCTTTGCACCGAAGATAAAGGTTACCGGGCGCTGCGGCTTCTCGCCTGCTTTGATCTTCAGGTAACGGTCAATGATGTAAAGTGCGTTCAGCTGCTGACGTTTGTACTCATGAAGACGTTTGATCTGGATATCATAAACACTGTGTGTGTTGATCTCTTCACCTGTGTTGGCTTTGATAAACTCCGCACATCTCTTCTTTGCATCCTGCTTGATCTTAAGGATATTTGCAAGAACGTCCTGATTTCCCTTGAAGCCAAGCATCTTGTCAAGCTCAAAGGAATCCTTGCGGAAGCCGTCACCGATCATGGAGGTGATGTACTCTGTCAGCGGATGGTTGCAGTGAAGGAGCCATCTGCGGAAGGTGATTCCGTTTGTCTTGTTATTGAATTTCTCCGGATAGATCTCATAGAACTGATGAAGCTCTGTCTCCTTCAGGATATCGGTATGAAGGGATGCAACACCGTTGATGGAAAATCCGTAGTGGATGTCCATATGTGCCATGTGTACCAGGTCGTTCTTGTCGATGATGGCAAGATTTTCCTGCGGATATTTTGCTTTGATACGCTCGTCCAGCTTGCGGATGATCGGCATCAGATGCGGAACAACCTCCTCAAGATAGGAGATCGGCCATTTCTCAAGTGCCTCTGCAAGGATGGTATGGTTGGTATAAGCGCACACATGAGATACGATCTCACAAGCCTCCTCAAATTCGATTCCGCGCTCTGTAAGAAGACGGATCAGCTCCGGAATTACCATACTCGGATGTGTATCATTGATCTGGATCACTGCGTAATCAGCAAGGTCATGAAGATTGCAGCCTTTTGCTGTTGCCTCATCCAGGATCAGCTGTGCCGCATTGCTTACCATGAAGTACTGCTGATAGATACGAAGCTTTCTTCCTGCATCATCGCTATCATCCGGATACAGGAACAGTGTCAGGTTGTGGAGCAGATCCCTCTTATCAAAGGAGATTCCCTCGCCCACAATGCTCTCATCTGCAATATCAATATCAAAAAGGCGAAGCTTGATCGCTTTGTTCTCATAGCCTGCAACATCAATATCATACAGTGTGGATTTCAGCATAAAGCCCTTAAACGGCACGTAATAGGAAACGCCTGCATCTGTAAGCCAGCTCTCCGGCTGGATCCACGGATTCGGTGTCTCAAACTGAAGATGATCCTTAAACTCCTGTTTGAAAAGTCCAAGGTGATAATTAAGTCCGATTCCTTCTCCCGGAAGTCCCAGAGTTGCAATGGAATCCAGGAAGCATGCTGCCAGACGGCCAAGTCCGCCGTTTCCGAGAGATGGCTCCGGCTCGATCTCCTCGATCATGGAAAGCTCTTTTCCGTTTTCTTTAAGATATTTCGCAACTTCATCATAAACGCCCAGATTGATCAGGTTGTTGGAAAGAAGCTTACCGATAAGGAACTCTGCGGAAATATAATAAATTTTCTTTTTTCCTTCCTGGTAGCCGCGGCCCTTCAGCTGCTCCTTTGTCCAGGAGAGAAGTCCGTGATAGATTTCCTCGTTTGTACAATCTTTTACATTTTTGTTATATTTGTCTTCAAATACTTTGCTTAATGTTTCCATTTTTTGATCTCCTTTCGTGGATCTTGATGGGATGAAATATGTTTTTACAAGGTTGTTTGCTTTGTTTTTGATGATATTAGGATATCACGCATTTCTTTTCAAAAATATAACAATCCTGTCATGATATGTAAGATATTTGTCAGACTGTTTTTCCATTTTTACTGTAGCTCTGCATAGAAACGTAACCGGGACATGTGCGACTGCTGCTGGAGCTTTCTCAGATCTGTCTCATACTCTTCCTGTACTTATGCGGTGAAACCTTATTGGACTGCTGAAATTTCTTTATAAAATAACTTGTACTGTTAAATCCCACCTGCATGGCGATCTCCGTCACAGGTGCATCGGAATGCGTAAGAAGATACTTCGCCTTCTCCATACGGAAGTCATTGATGTATTCCACCAGGGTTTTTCCCGTATACTGGCGGAAAAGCTTCATAAAATAATACTCACTGTAATTGGAAAGTCCGGAAAGCTCTGAAACGGTAAGATTCTCCTGATAGTGAAGGCTGATATGATCCAGCACTTCCTTTACTGCTGCAAGACTTTTATTCTGTTCTGTACTTACCGGGATAATATAATGCTTCGTCAGCATCTCATAAAAGAAATCAAAGAACAGCATTTTCAGCTTCACATAGAAATATGGCTTCTTCTCCGTATGACAGTCATGGATCTCCAGAAAAATTTCCCGTAGCTTCTCATATCCGGAATCTCCTTCTTCTATATGATGGCAGAATTCTGCCTTGTTTTCTATTAATGGTGATACCACACATTCCTGGCAGATATCTCCCGGCTGACCTGCAAGGAAGCCCAGGCTGAAAACTACGCTCTTATAATAAAGAGGCTTCTTAAGATCGGTTCGCATACTGTGGAGAACTCCACAGTTCACGATCAGGATGTCCCCTTTTTTCAGACGGATACTTTCCCTGTTCAGTCTGGCAAAACCGCTGCCTTTTTCAATATACATAATCTCCATCTCACTGTGCCAGTGGTCATACAGTGCATGAAAGATCTCGCAATTTCCCGTATAGGTTTCCACCGGCAGTTCAAAGGAACCGTGAGGACTTAATTCTTTTAGGTTATCATCCACTTCAGATACGTGAAGAGGATTTTTTTCGGATGTGTCTGTTTCTGGCATGATTTCCTCCGTGATCAATATCTGTCCAGCGGACATTTACCTTCCGCTGAATATACAATCCTGACATGATGATTCTGTTTGACTCCCTTAGTGTAAAGGATATTTACAACCATGACAATATTATATTTTCCCGTTTTCTTTTTTATGACGTTACTGTTACTCCGTTCTCAGCAACACGCCTCGCAATGCACTTCCACAAACAGCAATCTTGACTTTTCCCCTTCCAACTGCTATATATAATATTTAGGATAAAATAATTTGACTTTAAAAGGAATGAAAACTGCTATGAATCCATTAAAAAAAGCTTACTGCCGGATTTTTCAGAATATCTTTAAATTCGCCCTTCCACTGCTTCCTTACCGCAATCCGAAGATCATCGGAAGCGTCAAAGGTATTCCGGAAGTTCTGGAAAAAAGAAACTATAACAATGTACTCATCATCACAGATGCAGGGATCCGAAGCCTTGGCCTTACAGAAAGACTGGAGCAGACACTGAAGCGAAGCTGCATCTCTTACCACATCTACGACAGAACCGTTGCCAATCCAACAACCGTCAATGTGGACGAAGCCCTTCACATGTATCTGGACAATGACTGCCAGGCGATCATCGGCTTCGGCGGAGGTTCCAGTATGGACTGTGCAAAAGCCACAGCAGCCCGCATTGCCAAGCCACACCAGTCTCTTGCTCAGATGAAGGGAATCCTGAAGATCCACAAAAAGCTTCCTCTTCTCATCGCCATCCCCACGACTGCAGGAACAGGAAGTGAAACAACACTTGCTGCTGTCATTACCGATGCAGAAACACGGCACAAATATGCCATCAACGATTTTCCGCTGATCCCACGCTACGCAGTCCTTGACCCGAAAGTGACTTTAAGCCTTCCGCCGTTTATCACAGCTACCACCGGAATGGATGCCCTGACTCACGCAGTGGAAGCCTACATTGGAAATTCCACTACACCTGGCACAAGAAAAAATGCCCTGGATGCTGTCAGACTGATCTTTGAAAATCTGGATACCGCCTACACAGACGGCAATAATATTGAAGCAAGACGAAATATGCTCCGCGCCTCCTATTTCGCAGGCTGTGCCTTCACCAAATCCTACGTTGGATATGTCCACGCAATTGCACATTCCCTCGGCGGAAAATATAATGTTCCACATGGGCTTGCCAATGCAGTGATCCTTCCTATGGTACTGGAAACATACGGAGCTTCCATCACTCACAAACTCCGCAACCTTGCCGTAACTGCCGGTCTCTGCGATAAACATGAGGACGATAAAACTGCTGCCCGGATGTTTATTGATGCAATAAAAGATATGAAAAAACGCTTTAGCATCGGAGACTATATTCCGGAAATCCAGGAAACAGACATCCCGGAGCTTGCCCATTACGCAGATAAAGAAGCCAATCCTCTGTACCCGGTTCCTGTGTTGATGGATGCCGGCGAACTTGAGACACTGTATTACAGACTGATGCCTCCGGCAAGCAATTGCTAAAACAGCCATTGGCATAGAAAGATTTTTTCGATATTTCGAATACAGTTTTTTCAGAAAGGACTACAATTCCATGGAAAAAGAACAGATCAACCAGCTTTTAGATAAACAGCGCCAGTACTTCTACTCCGGCGCAACTCTTGACCTTGATTTTCGCATCAGCGCCCTGAAACGTCTCCGCGCTTCCATCCGGAAACACGAAGATCAGATCCACGCCGCGCTGAAAAAGGATCTGGGAAAAAGTAATTTCGAAAGCTATATGTGTGAGACCGGACTGGTGCTCTCCGAGATCACACATATGCTGAAAAATATCCGCTCCTACGCAAAAGAACAGACCGTTCCAACTCCACTGGCACAGTTCCATTCCCACAGTTTCCGCAAACCATCCCCCTACGGTGTGGTTCTCATTATGAGTCCGTGGAACTATCCGTTTCTTCTCACCATAGAACCACTGGTAGACGCCATTGCAGCCGGAAACACAGTCATCCTGAAACCAAGTGCCTACTCACCGGCAACAAGTGAAGTGATCCGTCTTCTCATCCATGAATGTTTCGATGAAAAATACGTTGCAACTGTCACAGGCGGACGTGCGGAAAACACACATCTTCTCAGTCTGCACTTTGATTACATCTTCTTCACGGGAAGCCAGTCTGTGGGAAAAGAGGTCATGAGAAAGGCTTCCGAACACCTCACACCAGTCACTCTGGAGCTGGGTGGAAAAAGCCCCTGCATCGTGGACAAAACAGCCAATCTCCGCCTTGCGGCAAAACGTATCGTATTCGGCAAGTTCCTGAACTGTGGCCAGACTTGCGTGGCTCCGGACTACATCTACTGTGATCCGGAGATCAAAGAAGCCCTGGTCGCAGAGCTTCGCAGACAGATCACACGCCAGTATGGAAAAGAAGCACTGAAGAACCGGAATTATGGAAAGATCATCAACGAAAAGCATTTCGACCGTATCAACAGTCTGATCGATCCTGCCAAAACTGTCTGCGGCGGTGGTTCCAACCGTGAAACACTTCAGATCGAGCCGACAGTTCTTGATAACGTAACCTTCGAAGATCCGGTCATGCAGCAGGAAATCTTCGGTCCGGTACTTCCGGTCCTCACCTATGACTCTCTCGGAGGTGCCGTAACAAAGATCAATTCCATGGCACATCCGCTGGCTCTTTATATCTTCACCGAAGATGAAAAAAATGCCCGGGAAGTTACTTCCCGATGTGGTTTCGGCGGTGGCTGTATCAACGATGTCCTCATACATCTGGCAACCAGCAATATGGGCTTCGGCGGCTTTGGTGAAAGCGGCATGGGATCCTATCATGGCATCGACGGCTTCCGGACATTCTCTCATTATAAGAGTATTGTAGATAAAAAGACCTGGATCGATCTTCCTATGCGGTATCAGAAATATCGGAAGATTTATGAGAAAATGGTACGGTTGTTTATGCGTTAGATATAAAGGGAGGGCGCTACCTGATGCATCGCCCTCCTGTTATTTTAGATTTTCTTATTATTTTTCCCAGATGATCTTTATCGGCATGATCCCGGTCAGTTCTTTGCTTTTTTCATCCGGCTGGCTGCAGCCTGCATAAATTTCAAATTTCTTTCCTTCTTCCATCCGTTTTCCTGTTTCATCTACTACGGTGAATGCTTTTTCCCATATTGGGATTTCTATTTTCCGGCATTCTCCCGCCTTCAGGAATACCCGCTGAAAACCGGCCAGCATCGGATTTGGAATGGCATTTTTGCTGTCGATATTTTTTACATAGATCTGAACAACATCCTCTGTATCATATGCGCCGTTATTCTGCACTTCTACCTCCACGTTTATCTTCTGTCCACATGTTTTGACCTCTGCTTTATCTACTGCCACCTTACTGTACGTCAGACCATATCCAAAAGGAAACTGTGCTTTTCGTTCCATATAGCGATATGTTCTGCCTTTCATGGAATAATCGGTAAAATCCGGAAGTTCTTCCAGGCTTTCATAAAATGTCACCGGAAGTTTTCCTGATGGCGAGATTTCTCCAAACAGTACCTTTGCCGCTGCCTTCCCGCCCTGGCATCCAGGGTACCACAGCATCATGACGGCATCAAATTTCTCTGCCGCATATTTCAGATTAAGGTCACTTCCTGCCAGCAGACAGAATACTGCCGGTTTTCCTGTGTCTGCGATTGCTTCCATCAGTTCTCGCTGTACTCCGGGAAGTTCAATATCTTCTTTATCTCCCGATACATAGCTGTTTCCGGTGTCTCCCTCTTCCCCTTCCAGTGTCTCATCCAGTCCCATACATAAGATCACCACATCGCTGTTTTCCGCAACCACCTTTGCTTCCGCAATACGATCTCTGGTAAACGCAAGGTGCTCCGTCCGGTCTCGGAACAGATCACAGCCTCTGGAAGTAAGGATCCTTACATCGTCTCCCACATAATCCTGGATGCCTTCCTGTATGGTAATATACCTGGAAGCTGTCCCATGATAATTGCCGATCAGCGCCTGTCTGCTGTCCGCATTTGGTCCGATGATCCCTATTGTTTTCAGTTTTTCTTTATCAAGCGGAAGAATCCCGTTATTTTTCAGCAGAACAAAGCTTTTTTCCGCTGCTTTCTCCGCTGCATCCAGATGCCTGGGAGATTCTACCTCAAGATAGGAGATATGGTCATATTCGCTTCCATCAAACAACCCCAGCAAATACCTTGTGGTAAAAAGCCGCACTGCTGCCCGGGTTATGGTTTCTTCTGTGACAAGCCCCTTTTCGTATGCCTTCATAATGTGAAGATAAGTATTTCCACAATTCAGGTCACAGCCATTATTAATCGCCAGTGCTGCAGATTCAACGGCTGTATCCGTTACCATATGGTGTTCATGAAAATCACGGATCGCCCAGCAGTCTGATACAAAATGCCCCTGAAATTTCCACTCGCCTCTGAGTTTTTTCTGTAATGTGGGACTTCCGCAGCAGGGTTCCCCGTTTGTCCGGTTATAAGCTCCCATAACCGCTTCTACTTTGGCTTCTTTTACCAGACCTTCGAATGCCGGCAGATACGTTTCTTCCATATCTTTTGCGGATGCTTCCGCATCAAATTCATGACGGAGTGCCTCCGGCCCGGAATGTACTGCAAAATGTTTGGCACAGGCTGCTGCCTTCATTGTATCCCCATTTCCCTGAAGTGCTTTTACAAAGGAAACTCCCAGTTCTTTTGTAAGATACGGATCTTCCCCATAAGTTTCATGGCCTCTACCCCATCGTGGATCACGGAAAATATTGACATTAGGAGACCAGAACGTCAATCCCTTATAAATATCTCTGTCACCGTTTACGGAATATGCATTATACTTTGCTCTGCCCTCTGTTGCCACGATACCGGCCATCTCTGCCACACTTTTCCGGTCAAAAGCTGCCGCCATTCCGATCGCCTGTGGAAAAACCGTTGCCTGCCCTGCTCTGGCAACACCGTGAAGTCCCTCATTCCACCAGTTATACGCCGGAATTCCCAATCTTTTTATTGCAGGTGCATCGTACCTTAACTGACTGGCTTTTTCCTCCAGAGTCATCCTGGCAACCAGCGTTTCTGCTTTCTTCTTTGCTTCTTCCCGATTCATCCCCAATTTCCTCCTCACCTTTTTTTATATCATCTATCATTTGGTCTCTGACTGTCAAGTAGATATTTCCTGCAATTTTTCCGGCCTCTGTTCAGAGCAGAAAAAAATCTGCTTTACCCTTTCTTTGGGATAAAGCAGATTTTTATTACACTTTGTGATCTGTGTTCCGATTTCAGCCGGGAACTTATCTGATCGCATCCTTCATCTCTTTCACATAAGCCTTCACCTTCGGCACGCAGTCTTTGCCGTAGGCACCACAGAGCTTCACGATCGCAGATCCTACAATGGCACCGTCCGACTGATCTGCCATTTTTTTTGCCTGCTCCGGTGTGGAGATTCCGAATCCTACTGCACATGGAATGTCTTTCTGGGCTTTTACTAATTTCACCATAGCTCCGATATCTGTGGTAATGCTGGTACGCATTCCTGTTACACCAAGGGAAGATACGCAGTAAACAAAGCCTTCCGCCTCTTTTGCGATCATGGCGATCCGCTCATGGGAGGTCGGTGCGATCAGGGAGATCAGGTCAAGGCCGTACTGTT
>OLPS01003570.1_pt1 | contig 12059 bp, 10 predicted proteins | sample 1673071 | NCBI WGS metagenome assembly OLPS01 (sample SAMEA3136752, study PRJEB25190) | human gut metagenome | reverse complement strand
GTATTGTAAATTTGACCGGAAGAACTATTTCTATCCGGATAACCCGCAGAACTACCAGATTTCCCAGTTATATCTGCCAATCTGCAGGAACGGCGGGGTGGAGATCGAAACCGTAGCAGGTAAGAAAACGGTTGGTATCCATGAAATCCATATGGAGGAGGATGCCGGAAAGCTGGTGCATGATGAGTGGGAGGACTGTTCGATCGTCGATTACAACCGTTCCGGCGTACCGTTGATCGAGATCGTGTCAGAGCCGGATATGCGTTCCGCAGAGGAGGTCATTGCCTATCTGGAAAAATTAAGGCTGATCATCCAGTATCTTGGTGCGTCTGACTGTAAATTAAATGAAGGTTCCATGCGTGCCGATGTTAACCTTTCCGTCCGTGAGATGGGGGCACCGGAATTTGGAACACGTACCGAGATGAAGAACCTGAACTCTTTCAAGGCGATCGCAAGAGCCATTGAGGGCGAGCGCACCCGTCAGATCGAGCTGATCGAGGAAGGAAAAAAGGTCATTCAGGAGACCAGAAGATGGGATGATAACAAAGAGTACTCCTATGCAATGCGTTCCAAGGAGGATGCACAGGATTACCGTTACTTCCCGGAACCGGATCTTGTTCCAATTGTCATAAGCGACGAGTGGATCGCGGAAATTAAAGCAAGACAGCCGGAACTCCGCACGGAAAAATTAGAACGTTATAAAAAAGAATTCGGTCTGCCGGATTATGATGCGGAAATTATCACCGGACATAAAAAATTTGCCGATCTTTTTGAGGCGACGACAGAGATATGTAAGAAACCAAAGAAAGTTTCCAACTGGATCATGGGTGAGATCATCCGCCTGTTAAAAGAAAATGAGATGGATCCGGAGGACATTCAATTCTCCCCGGTAAATCTTGCAAAAGTCATTGATCTGGCAGATTCCGGTGCGATCAACAGCACAGTTGCAAAGGAAGTGTTTGAGGAAGTTTTCAAGCATGATATTGATCCTGACAAATACGTTGAGGAAAAAGGATTAAAGACCGTCAATGATGCCGGCGAGCTGCAGACAGTCGTGGAACAGGTCATCAGAGACAATCCACAGTCAGTAGAAGATTACCGTAATGGAAAAGAAAAAGCAATCGGATTTCTGGTTGGACAGACAATGAAGGCGATGAAAGGAAAGGCAAATCCTGGAATGGTCAATAAAATCCTCAAAGAATTGCTATAAATAGGAATTTAAAAATACTTGCGCCGCATTTATGGAAATGGCATAATCAAAAGGAACAAATCCGCGGAAGGAATGACAAAAGACAATGACAAAAGCAGAATTTAAAAAACTGGTGGAAAACGGACCGGTTATTCTGGATGGAGCGACAGGAACGAATTTGCAAAAGGCAGGCATGCCGGTTGGCGTGTGCCCGGAACAGTGGATTCTTGAAAATCCTGATATTATGATAAAGTTACAGGAAGATTATGTGGCGGCCGGAACTGATATTTTGTATGCACCAACATTTACTGCAAACCGTATAAAACTGGAAGAGTATGGACTTGCAGACAGATTAGAAGAAATGAACCGGGAACTGATCGCCCTGTCCCAAAAAGCGGCGCAGGGAAAAGCGCTGGTGGCAGCGGATATGACGATGACCGGACAACAGTTATATCCGATCGGCGACCTGATGTTTGAAGATCTTGTGGATGTCTACAAAGAACAGGCAGAGGTAGTTGCAGATGCAGGCGCTGATCTCTTTGTGGTAGAGACCATGATGAGTCTTCAGGAATGCAGGGCGGCAGTCATTGCGATCAGGGAAGTATGTGATCTTCCAATCATGGTATCGCTCACATATAACCCGGATGGAAGAACCCTTTATGGAACAGATCCGGCAACGGCGACAGTCGTACTGCAGAGTCTCGGAGCTGATGCGATTGGGATCAACTGTTCAACAGGACCGGAGGATATGATAGAACCGGTTGAAAAAATGGCAGAGTATGCCACAATCCCAATCCTTGCAAAGCCGAATGCAGGGCTGCCGGAGCTGGAGAATGGTGTGACAGTCTACAAGACGGGACCAGAGGAGTTTGCTTCCTGTGGAAAAAAACTGGTGGAGGCCGGTGCGTCCATTATCGGAGGCTGCTGTGGCACGACACCGGAGCATATCCGTGCACTGAAAGAAGCAGTGAAGGATATGCCGCTGCATAAACCTTTGACGCAAAAAAGAAGAATTCTGACTTCTGAACGTAAACTGGTGGAAATTACATTGGATGGTAATTTTATGGTGATCGGTGAGCGCATCAATCCGACCGGTAAGAAAAAACTTCAGGCAGAACTCAGGGAAGGCAGCCTTAATATGGTGCGTCAGATGGCGTTAGATCAGGAAGAAAATGGCGCCAGAATCCTCGATATTAACATGGGAATGAACGGAATTGATGAAAAAGAGATGATGATCAATACCATTTACGAAGTCACCTCTACCGTGGACTGCCCGCTCTGCATTGATTCCAGCCATTTAGATATTATTGAGGCGGCACTCCGTATTTATCCGGGACGCGCCCTGATCAATTCTATTTCTATGGAAAAAGAAAAAATGGATAAACTTCTTCCGATTGCAAAAAAATACGGTGCAATGTTTATTTTGCTCCCATTGTCTGATGCAGGGCTTCCGAACGATTCAGAGGAAAAACACGCGATCATCCGTACTGTCATGGAGAAAGCAATCGGGATTGGAATGAACAAAGAGGATATTATTGTAGACGGACTGGTTGCAACGATCGGAGCAAATCCAAGAGCTGCCGTAGAGTGCTACGAAACATTTTCTTATTGCAAAATGAACTTGAACTTCCAACGGTCTGTGGACTTTCCAATATTTCTTTTGGTCTGCCGGAGCGGAGTTATGTGAATACGGCATTCCTTACGATGGCGATCGCACATGGGCTTACAATGGCAATCGCCAATCCGTCGCAGGAATTGTTGATGAATGCTGCATTTGCATCGGATCTGCTTCTTGCGAGAGAAGAGAGTGATATCCGTTATATTGAGCGTATGAACATGCTTGCTGAAAAGTATGCAGGGCAGGAGCGTGTACTTGTCCCTGTAAAAAAAGCGGCAGCGGATGTTCAGACAAAGCCTGAATCCCAGGAAGGCAGAAGTGCAATTTTTGAGGCTGTTTTAAAAGGAAATAAGGGTGGTATTTTAGAAGAGGTGAAAAAGGCACTTGCTGACGGAGAAAAACCGGATGAGATCATCAATCATCATTTGATTCCGGCTATTAATGAAGTTGGTGTATTGTTTGACAAACAGAAATATTTCCTGCCTCAGTTGATTTCATCAGCTAACACGATGAAAATGGCAATTGAATATGTAGAGCCAATGCTGGAACGGAATGATGCAGAGCAAAAAGCGACAATTGTAGTTGCAACAGTAGAAGGAGATATTCACGATATCGGAAAAAACCTGGTTGTGCTGATGCTGAAAAACTACGGATACAATGTGATCGACCTTGGAAAAGATGTTCCGTCAGCGTTGATCGTGGAAACTGCCATGAAGGAACATGCAAAGGTGATCGGTCTGTCGGCACTTATGACAACAACCATGATGCGCATGAAAGAGGTTGTTGAACTGGCAAAAGAAAAAGGATGCGACAGCAAAATTGTTATCGGCGGAGCAGCAATTAATGAAAGTTTTGCAGATGAGATAGGAGCAGACGGTTATTCGAAAGACGCTGCGGATTGTGTAAAGCTGGTAGACAGGCTGTTAGAGGAATAATCATCCGGCAGTTCAAAGCGGCTAAAAACATATTGAAAAATGGAATTGTAAAAAAATTGCAGAAACATAAAAATAAGTGTTGACTTTTTTGTTATATCCATTGTATAATAGCAAAGCGAGTTGCGCGAGCGACTCGCGATTATATGGGATCTTAGCTCAGCTGGGAGAGCATCTGCCTTACAAGCAGAGGGTCATAGGTTCGAGCCCTATAGGTCCCATTTTCCACAAAAGGTATTGGCAAAGTAATATTTTGTTAAGTGGAAAATGTGAGGCGCATCTTCGATACGGATGCACACATCACTGCGTGATGGCCGCAGATAATACCACAAGTAAATGTATGGCGAGATAGCTCAGTTGGCTAGAGCACATGGTTCATACCCATGGTGTCGAGGGTTCGACTCCCCCTCTCGCTACTAATTTAGCAGAAGCTTCGGATTTTTCCGAAGCTTTTTTCGTAGTAGAAAATTTTGTCGAAAAAGGGTATGATTTTATACTTTTATGTGGTAAAATGATAAAGAATACGGCAGAAAGACCGTGAGAGAAAAGGAGTAGAATGAAAATGACAAAGAAATGGGAAGTAACGGTAAATGGAACAAACAATGTGATTGAGTACAAGGCAGGATTTGGAGCAAAGATTCTGGTGAATGGTCAGGCGTACAAGGTGAAATCACAGAACTGGTTTGTTATGATGGTTGATTATCCGATTACGATTGATGACACAGAACTCCGTGTTGTTGTAATTGGAAATAAAGTGGATCTGGCTGTGAACGGAGTATATCAGGGCAGCGGCGAACAGTATCAGCCATTGCACAAAACACCGACAATCTGTAATGTGTTTTTGGGAATCAGTTGTATCGCGGGATTTCTTCTCTGCGGATGGATTGGTCTGTTGATCGGAGTTTTATTTGGAACGGTTTATGTAAAACAGGGACTGGCAGGTAAGGTTGGAAATGCTGTCGGTGCGTTTGTTGGATGTACGGTAATACAGCTTTTGATCATGGTCATTGTAGTATTTCTTCAGCTTGCATAGTAAAGGACGGTTTACATATGGAACAGGGAAACTATGGAGAAAACTTTGACAGAGGATATGAGGAGCAGGCGAGACCGAGACAGCAGGTGATCGTGATCGGGGAACCGGTTCCGGATAAGAGAACGACCAAGAACCTTGCAATCTGTTCGCTGGTACTTGGAATTCTTGCGATTGTATTCAGCTTTTTGCCTTATATTGGAATTATTCTTGCACTGATCGCATTGCCACAGGGAATTGTAAGTCTTGTGCAGAAGCGGCCGGGCAAAGGACTTGCGATTGCAGGGATTATTACAGGAATATTCGGAATATTATTGTCGATATTGTTTATTTTGGTGTATGTTGTTGCGGTACTTGCTTTATAATACCGGGATAGGATAAAGAGGTTATTACAGAAAGAATGTCAGCTTTGTGTAGTAACCTCTTTTTCTACCTATTGACATTTTTTCTCTTATTGTTACAATAAAGTTAGTTAATACTAACCAACAAAATACATACATTATGAATAGAATACGAAATTGCAAAATTGATTGAGTACTTAAAGGAAATAACTGAAATAAAGTTTGCAATTACTTATTAATAATTAGAAAGGAAGGTGTCTTATGGTTCAGGCAGTATTTTATGGAATTCTAATTCCGTTTTTGGGTACATCGCTCGGTGCAGCGTGCGTATTTTTTATGAAACATGATATGAGTGAACGGCTGTCCAGAATCCTTACCGGGTTTGCTGCCGGGGTGATGGTGGCGGCATCCATCTGGAGTTTACTGATTCCGGCAATGGAGCAGTCGGAAGAGATGGGAAAGTTTGCGTTTGTTCCTGCAGTTGCAGGTTTTTGGGGAGGCATTCTGTTTCTGCTTCTGTTAGATCACATCATCCCGCATTTACACAGGTACAGTGTCAGTGCAGAGGGACCAAAGAGCAGATTGCAGAGAACTACCATGATGGTGCTGGCCGTTACGCTGCATAATATTCCGGAAGGAATGGCAGTCGGGGTTGTGTATGCAGGATATCTGGCTGGAAATGCAAAAATCACAGTGGCGGCAGCTATGGCATTGTCAATCGGGATCGCAATCCAGAACTTCCCGGAGGGGGCGATTATTTCCATGCCGCTAAGGGCAGAAGGGATGAAAGTGTCAAAGGCTTTTGCAGGTGGTGTGCTTTCAGGGATTGTGGAGCCGGTCGGTGCAATGCTCACAATCCTTGCAGCAGGATACATTGTCCCGGCTCTGCCTTATCTGTTAAGCTTTGCAGCCGGTGCGATGATATATGTGGTTGTGGAGGAACTGATCCCGGAAATGTCCCAGGGGGAACATTCCGACCTTGGAACGATCTTTTTTGCAGTGGGATTTACGGTGATGATGTCGCTGGATGTTGCTCTTGGGTAAAAATAACAGAATAGAGACAGTGAAAAAGAAATTCCTTTCCAGATGTGAAAGGAGTTTCTTTTTTTATACAAATATATCCTGGACATACCAGTGTAAAAACATTGTGTATTTTTTAACAAAATTCGGTAAAAACGTTGACAATACTGCTTTTACAATGTATGTTATAGATAGAATGTTTAATAATTAACAATCTGGTTGTACCAGAGAACGGATATCAGAAGTCTGACATGGAAACATGGGTCAATCAGAAACAAGAGGAAGGGAAAGAGGGAACATAAGTGAAAGACTTTAAAGTAATTGAAGTAAAACGAAGCATTTTTGAAGACAATAATGCGGATGCTGACAGATTACGCGCAGAGTTGAAGTCAGAGGGGACATTTTTGTTGAATCTTATGTCTTCTCCAGGAGCTGGAAAGACAACAACTTTAAAACGTACCATCTCCATGTTAAAGGATGAGATGAAGATTGGTGTTATGGAAGCAGATATTGACTCTGATGTGGACGCACAGGCAATCAGCGAGACCGGTGTACGTGCCATCCAGATCCATACAGGTGGAATGTGCCATCTGGATGCGGATATGACAAGACAGGGAATCCATGAGTTTGGAACAAAGGATCTTGACTTTGTCGTTCTTGAGAACGTAGGCAATCTGGTTTGTCCGGCAGAGTTTGATACCGGAAGTACGAAGAATGCGATGATTCTTTCCGTGCCGGAAGGGGACGATAAACCATTAAAATATCCATTAATGTTTTCTATCTGTGATGTAGTTCTCATTAACAAATGTGATACATTAAGTGTTTTTGATGATTTCAGCAAAGAGGCTGTGAAAGAACGTATCTTAAAATTAAATCCAAATGCAAAGATTTTCTTTGTCTCAGCGAAGACAGGAGAAGGTTTTGACGAGTGGGCGGACTGGCTCCGCACCGAGATTTCTGAATATCAGAAATAAGTGAAAGCAGAATAAAAAAATTTTTACAGGAGCTGGCAGAATGACCGGTTCCATATATAAGGAGGAAGAAATGGCAGATCCATTGGGAAATTTTGTACCGGAATTTATTGAAAAAGAAGTGGAACGTGAGTCAATTGTAAAACTTGCAAGGCTTGTGACAGATCGTATTCCACAGAAGCTTGGAATGAAAAAAATCACAAAGTATGACCCGGAATACTGGGGCTTATCAGCAATGTGTACAGATGAGATGGCAGAAGTTGCTTTAAAAATGGGAGTTCGTAAGCCTAAGACATTAGACGAGATGGTAAAACTCACCGGAATGGAAAGAACACATTTAGAGGAATTGTTACAGCAGATGGCTGTCAACGGAGTCATTGAATACAATTGGGAGAATCCAAAACACGAGAAACAGTATGTGCTTCCAATGTTTGTACCGGGAAGTGCTGAGTTTGGAAATATGAACCTTCAGATGTTAGAGGAACATCCGGAAGTAGGACGTTTCTTCGAGAGAATGAGCCGTCTGCCACTGGAAAAGGTAACACCTATGGTACCGGAAGGAGGAGCCGGCATCGGTATGCATGTTATTCCGGTCGAGAAAGCAATCTCTATGGAGAACCAGTCTATTTCCATTGAGCATATTTCACACTGGCTGGATAAGTATGAAGGAAAGTATGCAGCAAGCCCATGTTCCTGCCGCCGCTCCCGCCAGACGTATGAAGAAGGATGTGCGGATGATCCGGAGAGCTGGTGCATCGCAGTCGGCGACATGGCTGATTATGTTGTTGAGACGAATAAGGGCGGACGTTACATCACAAGAGAGGAAGCATTAGATATCCTAAAGAAGGCAGAGGAGAATGGATTTGTCCACCAGATCACCAATATCGATGGTGAGGACAAGATTTTTGCGATCTGTAACTGTAATGTGAATGTCTGCTATGCACTCCGTACTTCACAGTTATTTAATACACCGAATATGTCCCGCTCTGCCTATGTTGCTAAGGTTGAGACAGAGAACTGCGTAGCCTGCGGACGATGTGTGGAATACTGTCCTGCAGGTGCAGTAAAACTTGGACAGAAACTCTGCAGAAAAGACGGTTCTGATGTGGAATATCCAAAACATGTCCTTCCATCTGAGAAAAAATGGGGACCGGAGATGTGGGATGAAAACTACCGTGATAACAACCGCATCAACTGCTATGACACAGGTACAGCTCCTTGTAAGACAGCCTGTCCGGCGCACATTGCAGTCCAGGGTTATTTAAAGATGGCAGCGCAGGGAAGATATCAGGATGCGTTGGCGCTGATCAAGAAAAACAATCCGCTCCCGGCAGTCTGTGGACATATCTGTAACCGCCGCTGTGAGGATGCATGTACCAGAGGAACGATCGATCAGGCAATTGCGATCGATGAGGTAAAGAAATTTATCGCAGCCCAGGATCTGAAGGCTGAGACACGTTACATTCCAGAGAAAGTCGTTCCATCTGTCAGAGGATATTTTGAGGAGAAGATCGCGATCATCGGAGGTGGTCCTGCCGGTTTATCCTGTGCCTTCTATCTGGCTGAAAAAGGTTACAAACCTACTATTTTTGAGAAGAATGAGCGTGCCGGCGGTATGCTGGTATACGGTATCCCATCCTTCAAATTAGAGAAAGACGTTGTGCAGGCAGAGATCGATATCATCAAGGAGATGGGCGTTGAGATCAGAACCGGAGTGGAAGTCGGAAAAGATATCACATTAGATGAACTCCGTGCGCAGGGATACAAAGCGTTCTACATTGCGATCGGATGCCAGGGCGGAAGACTTCCGGGCATTCCAAACGATACTGTAAAAGGATGTTCTTCCGCAGTTGACCTCTTAAAAGAAGTCAATGCAAATGAGAAATATGACATCAAAGGTGATGTCGTTGTGATCGGTGGCGGTAACGTTGCAATCGACGTTGCAAGAGATTCCAAGAGATGCGGCAGTGACATGGTAAAAGTCAACATGTTCTGTCTGGAATCCAGAGAGACAATGCCTGCATCTGTAGAAGAAATCGAAGAAGCAGAGTCAGAGGGAATCGTTGTAAATCCGGGATGGGGACCAAAGGAAGTTCTTGTGGATGACAACGGTGAAGTACGTGGAATCGTTTTAAAGAAATGTTTATCTGTAAAAGATGCAGACGGAAGATTCAATCCACAGTATGATGAGAACCAGCTTTTGACAGTAGAATGTAAGCATGTATTCTTCTCCGTAGGTCAGTCGATCGTATGGGGCGACTTATTAAAGGGAAGCAAAGTGGAATTTGGACGCGGCAACGGAGCGGTTGCAGATGCGCTTACTTACCAGACAGCAGAGCCGGATATCTTCGTTGGAGGAGATGTTTACACCGGACCTAAATTCGCAATTGATGCGATCGCAGCCGGAAAACAGGGCGCAATCTCCATCCATCGTTTTGTACAGCCACATTCGAGCCTTACGATCGGACGTAACAGAAATGATTTCATCGAGTTAGACAAAAACGATATCAAAGTGGAAAATTATGATAACTCCAGCCGTCAGATACCGGGACATAATGCTTCCATCGATACAAAACACTCCTTCCGTGATGCAAAGCTTGTATTTACAGAGGAGCAGGTCAAAGCAGAGACAGCGCGCTGCCTTGGCTGTGGAGCATCTGTCGTTGACCAGAATAAATGTATCGGTTGTGGTATCTGTACAACGAAGTGTGAGTTTGATGCGATCAAGTTACATAGAGATCTGCCTGGATGCAGCAAGATGGTTCCAAGTGAAGATAAGTTGAAATATATTCTTCCGAATGGAGCAAAACAGGCGATTAAGATTAAATTCTCCAAGAAGAAGTAATCATTTACAGAGAGGAATAAAATGCACGAACTTGGAATTATTGTACATGTTATGCGTACCGTGGAGGATGTTGCAGCAGAGAACAATCTCACAGAGATCAGATCCGTGACCTGTGAGATTGGAGAAGTCAGCGGCGTTGTCCCGGAATACATGACAGACTGCTGGGGCTATGCAAGAAGCAGATCAGAGCTTTTAAAAGACTCAGAATTAAAAATCGAGATCATACCTGGTGTTACCATGTGTGAGGACTGTGGAAAAACCTATTCCACAGTCCAGTATGCAAAAATATGTCCGCACTGTGGAAGCAGTGCCACGTATCTTCTGGAAGGAAACGGATTCAGCATCAAGGAGATTGAAGGGGCATAACAAAAAAATATTGATAGTAAAAAACCTCACTGGCTGAGTATAATCTGCTGGTGAGGTTTTTCTATTAAAAAGTAAAAATGCACAGAGACCAAATCCGCCTCTCATGCATCTAATCTATGTAAATAAGTGAAAAGCCGGCAGAAAGGAAGCTGTTCCACGGACAAGTCAGTGGAAAACAGCACAAAATACAATGAAAAAAGAAATATTAGGACAATTGATCATTGATTCCGAGGAAACAATGTATCATATTGCAAAGTCCCTGCTTTACAATGACGCAGACTGTGCGGATGCGATACAGGAAGCCATTGTAAAAGCATTTGTAAAATTACATACATTAAAGGATGACTCGTATGCAAAAACATGGCTCATCCGCATTGTGATGAACGAGTGTTATGCGATCATGCGCAAAGAGAAAAAAATTATTTCCCTGCAGGATTATCAGATGAACGAGCAGGAAACGGAATCCAAAGACTATTCAGATTTATATGAAGCGATTTTCCATTTGCCAGAGCAGATAAAACTGTGCGTCACACTGTATTATATGGAAGGGTACAGTGTGAAAGAGGTCGCAGCATTGTTAGATACGACAGAGAGTGCAGTAAAAAACAGGCTGGCAAAAGCGCGGGGAAAATTAAAAGAAGCGCTGATAGATTGAGACATAGTGATGATCCATTGGAACAGACATACAAAAACACGGATATCGAATGAAAAATAATAAATTTCGTATCGTTTGGATAGCAGGAAAGGCGGTAACAGTATGAGATTAGAAGATATGAGAGAACAATTTCCGAAAATGCCGGAGAGCATGAAGCAGATGATTGAGCAGGAAGTTGCAGTGCAGATCGGGCAGGAGAAAGAAAATGACAATCCAAAAGTTGTAACTTATAAGAAAAGAAAGAAAAAAAACATGGCACACCGTATGCTGGTGGCATCTATGGTGGCAGCTCTGGCACTTGCAACAACGGTCTGTGCAGGTGTTGCTTACCAGATGCATAATCAGAAGATTGGAAAATATGGCTTAAAAACACAGATTGAAGGACCACAGACAGTGGCAGAAAGTACGGAGAATATGGCAGATCAGACGTCAGAAGAGAGAGTGGGTAAAGCCGCCGAATATGTCAGACTGGAAACCTCTTATCTGCCGAAAGGTATGGTGCAGTCAGAGGAAGGAAAATACAGTTTTGAAGATAATTATATGCAGGGTGGAGTCAGCATGATCGTGTACCAGCTGACACCGGAAAAAACAATAGCAGACATTGAAAATACAGGCATTGCTGTGAGCGAGGAAACCAGCATCGGTGGCAGACCGGCAGTTTACATGGAAACAGTTCCTGCCGAGGGTGATTCAGCAGAAAATTCTTCTACAGAAGGAACTGCGAATGAAAATACAACCGGTGCAAAAAAAATATATATGATTTACGCGGAACACAACTACCTCCTTGAGATGTTCATTTTCCCGGATGTGACAAAAGAAGAAGCATTCCAGATCGCAGAGGGTGTTTCCATTACTCCGACAGAAGAAACGAGCGGAGAGAATGTTATGCAGGTGTGCAGTTGGAATGACATGGAAAATGAGGCAGGAAAAGGAGAACCGGAAACGGATGAATCGGAAACATTGATGACATTTCCAAAAGAGAAAATGAAAAATATTGTGAACTTCCAGAAACAAGTGCAACTTAATAAAAATTGAAAATTGGAAAGTATGAATAATAAATTGATAGATAGCTATTATAATGTGTTCCAATTC